>N._stephensi_709_foregut__coassemble_44_pt1 | contig 46788 bp, 41 predicted proteins | sample N__stephensi_709_foregut__metabat2_low_PE_014 | metagenome-assembled genome bin N | reverse complement strand
GAGCACAGCTGTATTGGCTGTATTGGCTGTATTGGGTGTTTTTGCGGCAGCTTGCGGCATATACTACCACAATTTCCATAACAAGGCTGAAGAAGCCTCTGATTACTGGCATATGCAAGCCGAACAGTTGTACAACCAACAGCACAATCAACAAAACCACGGATGGTACAATGCAGCCCGGCAGCAAGCCATCCCCGCAGGATTTTCGAAAGTAGTGGCAGTGCCTGTGCAAGCACCGGCGCCGGCAGCCGTGTCACAGAGTCAAGCAGTGCCCGTGCTGATATACTTCTATCCTGTGGATAATTCAGGAGTGCAAGAGAACAGTCAGCTCAACGCTATGGCCAATAAGGCAATTGACACAGACAGAATAATCGTGATTGACTCCTACACCGACGAGACTGGATCAGTACCCTACAACCAAAAATTAAGCGAAAGACGAGCCAAAGAGATGGGCAAATATATGGTAAGACACGGAGTTCCCGCCCAACACGTGATCACCCATGCCAACGGTCCATCGCATGATTATCCCACTTACGACAAGAACCGTCGTACGGAGATAAAGTTACAGTAGGTTTTAGGTTTTAGGTTTTAGGTTTTAGGTTTTAGGGTTTAGGCTTTAGGTTTTAGGGTTTAGGCTTTAGATAGAAGATTGCGGATTTGAATCAATAGAGAGTGGTCAGCATCATTATTGATGACCTTAATATCAGGATGAGGAAAATCCACAACCATCCTTTGCGAATCGATACGCGCTTTCACCTCTGTGGGTGAGAGCGCGTTGCGTCTGCATACACGCTCTATTCGCATTTCTTCAGGCGATACTACCTCCCATACCTGATTTACGAGCTTATCCATCCCCGACTGATAAAGAATAGCTGTCTCCACAAATGCGATTTCAGCATCAATAGCTGACTGCCATCTCATAAAATCATCAATCACGGCAGTATGTACTATGGCATTAAGGGCTTTGAGCTTATCCGGATCAGCGAAGACCACTGATGAGATGGCCTTCCGGTCAAGGTTACCACAATCGTCGATGGCCTCGGCACATATCCTGTCACGAATGGCAAATTTTATAGCAATGTCGCCATCCATTATCGCCTTAGCGCGAGAATCGCAATCATAGACATAATAACCTAACATGCCCAAAATACGACAAACCACAGATTTGCCGGAACCTATACCGCCCGTAACGGCAATTATACGCTTATTACTCATTGCTCAACTATGAACGACACACTGTCAACATCAAGAAACACATTCATGAAATCGTCAGGCACCTTAGAAAGAGAGATAGCCATCCTGTCACTACCGGGAGCAGCAGTATTATAGTCGGCCACAACCTTAAAATGCGGATTGGAATCTGCTTTCTTATATATGCTCATCGGTACCATATAATATACCTCCACTTGCAGCGGATCTGTGATTATACGTGACCCGTAAGGCACATTCACCGGGGTCACATCCACCATTCGCGTCTTAGCCACCAAAGGCTCAACATCTATGCTCACGTCCACACTATCAGGCACAGCTCTTGTATTGGTAGCAGTAAGCACCGGTACGCGTATTACCTGCGATGATCGCAAATCGTTGAGCACTATAGGAGCCGTGGACAAAGACCTCACCTTTTGAGCCGCACCGTCTACGGCATATAGCGTCACAGAATCGGTGAGCGACCTCACCTTGCCGATAATGGCAAACTGCGGGCCCGGCTCCACATGAGCATCCACCTTCACGGGCACCTTAACACCGGGAGAGGATGTGAAAAGCACATTGATTGAGTCGGGGTTAACAGAGAGAATCTGTACATCCGCACCAAGCCTCGATCTAAAGAAAGCCCTCAATGCCACATCATTAAGTGAGAATTTATTACCTGAAATATAATTACGGTAATTGATCTTCATATTGAGATCGTCGGAGAAAATATACTTAATCAGCGACGTGCCTCTCGACTTCACACTCACCCCTATATATGGAGGCATAGGTGTGATCTGCACCACCGAATCCGGCACATTTGACAGCGATACCACACAACGCAGGTCGCGCTGAGCCTCTTCATTGAGAGCCATCACAACCCAAAGCACAGCGGAAATCACCAAGAAAAGCAAGAAATGCATCGTATTTCTGCCTCTCGGTGAATTCAGCTGATGGCGTATTTTTTCGAGACTGAGATTCAAATTATCAGATAGTGTGGTTGTTAATTGTTGGCTTTAGCTTGCATATCTTGTGTAGCCGCATCAGAATCAGCAGCGGCATAAATACTGTTTTTGTCAACGGTGATTTTCACACCATCGGCGATTTCGACTACAAAGGTAGTATCGCGCTTTTCTTTCACGCGGCCATATATGCCACCGGCTGTTACCACCTTAGATCCCTTATCGAGACGCTCGCGCTCCTCACGTATTTTTTTCTGTCGCTTGTTCTGCGGACGAATCATAAAGAAATAGAAAATGGCTATAAGCACCACTATCATGATAAGACCGCCATAATCGGCGCCGGCGCCCGGCGCAGCCTGAAGAAGAATTGTGTTAAGCATTTGTTTATGGTTAAATAAATTAAGAAATAAAATGAATGCGTTGGGTAATTACTATCGGCATCACTTGGATATGACACCCTGTTCTTTAAGATAATTTGATACGGAGAAAAGAATACCATTTACGAATGAGCCGCTCTTGTCAGTGCTGTAGTTGTTGGCAAGCTCAACATACTCGTTAATGCTCACGGGCAGTGGGATAAGAGGGTACTTAATAATCTCGGTGATAGCAGTGACTATAATAACTATATCCATATAGGCGATACGGTCAGAATCCCAATGCTTACTATCAACGAACATATCGATATACTTGCGATAATCTTCATAATTGTTGACGGCAGCCATAAACAAATCGCGGCCGAACACTTCATCCTCATTATCCTTATATTTTGGCAGCAGATCCACTTGCCTACCTTCCGACTGCCCTATTTTACGAAGGGTCTTAAGCACGAAAGTACCCATGATATTTATATCATCGTTCCAGAACACCGAACGGTCTTCCATTTCCTCTGCCAAAGCGTCAGACGGCAAGATTATGGTGCGCATGACATCGCGCCAGAAATCCACATCCCTCGAGAAGTCGGTGACCTCTTCTTTGATGTATTTATCGTAAATATCAGAAGCGAGGATATTGTCGAGAAGAGTCCTAAGTACATTTGAAGTGGGCGATACCAACGTCATCTTCACATCCTTAACGTGCCGGGCGAAATCCTCTGAGTTGCGCAAATAAGCCACCAAAGCATTATCCACCAACCGCGTGTTAGGATTAAGGTCATCGGATGTGGTGATATATTTGTTTTTTGCATTCTCCTGACGTTCGGCAAGGGCATCGGTAAGTTCTATTATAAGATTGAGCAGCGACACATATAAATCATACGCCTGCGTAAGGGATGTGTCGAGATCATTCTTAGCCTTAAGCAGCAGCTGGCGAGAATCATTATAAGAACGTAAAGTGTTGCACACAGCATTTATTGCAGCCTGAAATCCTACGATAGTGAAATTAGGATTGGATCTCATGGCATCCTCCACTTTCGGGTCACGGGCGATAATTGTCTCGAACACAGCAATCCAGAGCGACACGTCATCAGCAAGCTCAATGTTTTTGCCTTTTTTTGAATAGTCGGCGAAAACGCTTGATTTCACAATCTTTTCATGGATTGACGGCAGAATATAATTCATCGAGCCAATATAACCGTTGTCGCGAAGTATAGCAGAGCGAATGGCATCATTAGAGGCCAAAGCCTTAGCCACCTTATTACCACTCAACTTCGGATCCACTACCTGAAGGGTGGACTTCATGCCCGCCTTTACCGGATAGCCGCTAAGCGACAATAGGAGCAGCAGCAAATCAATATAAGCCGAATAAGCATAACGACGGTCACGCGAAGCCGATTCAGGGGCTTCGTCAATCTTAAACTCGCTACGAGTAAGCAGATAGGAATATAGCATCTGCACCACTTTCACTCTTATAAGAACGCGATTAATCATACGAATTACAATGTACTGATTGGTTAACGGTGCAAAGGTACGAATAAATTCGGTGATTTGCGCAATTTTTCTACGATAAAGAATTCCAACCTTGCGCAACTAATGGAAATTCTTGCCCATCGCGTGTGACCATAGCGGCTCCGAGCTCGGGTTTGGTGATATATCCGATTTCCCTCACACCCTTCATCTTCTCTACTTTCTCATGGTCGGTTAGGGGTACAGTGAACAACAGTTCATAATCCTCACCTCCGTTGAGTGCAGCAGTTACAAGATTCATGTTGAGTTCTTCGGCCATCACCGCTGTCTGGTAGTCGATAGGGATACGGTCTTCATATACACGACACCCGCAATTGCTCATCTTACATATGTGCAATAGCTCCGATGACAATCCATCAGACACATCCATCATCGAAGTGGGCATAATGCCTGCCTTGGACAGTTCGGCTATAATATCCTTGCGAGCCTCCGGCTTGAGTTGACGCTCCACCAAATACTCCTTTCCGGCAAAGTCCGGCTCGAAATCCGGGCGCCCGGCTGAAGCCACTTTTTCACGCTCCAGAAGCTGCAATCCCATATAAGCGGCGCCCAAATCTCCAGACACGCATATGAGATCGGTGGGCTTAGCTCCAGATCGTAGCACTTCGCTACCCGGCTCCACATCCCCGATACAAGTTATGGATATCACCAAACCTTGCCGTGAAGCGGAAGTATCCCCACCCACGATATCCACACCGTAAATCTCACATGCAAGACGGATACCGGCATAAAGTTCCTCCATATGCTCCACTGTAAATCGTTTGGATATACCGAGCGACACCGTGATTTGCCTTGGCGTGCCGTTCATAGCATAAATGTCTGAGAAATTCACGATAGCCGACTTATACCCGAGATGCTTCAGAGGCACATATGTGAGGTCGAAGTGCACGCCCTCGAGAAGCAAATCGGTGGTGACAAGCACTTTCTTCTCTTTAAAGTCAAGCACAGCGGCATCATCCCCTACCCCTTTGAGTGTGGAAGCGTTGACAATAGGCATATTGTCGGTAAGACGATGAATAAGACCGAACTCTCCGAGTTGTGATATTTCAGTTTCTTTATTTTGCATACTCAATTTCGTTAAAACGGGCTAAAGCCACATCAAACAAAGACTATAGACGACAGAGACTCTATATGCAATAGCATCAAGAGTCTCTGCAATTAATCAGAAGCGGTCAACAAGCTCACGCATTATTTCCATCATACGAGGCTGGGCTGTCTGAGCAGCTTTCTGCACCTCCTCATGTGAAGGCACCTCCGTCACGTCCTTGCCACCGAGATCGGTAATAACTGACACACCGAACACCTTGATGCCGGCATGAACGGCCACAATCACCTCAGGCACAGTGGACATGCCCACAGCATCACCGCCTATTATACGGAAATACTCGTATTCGGCCGGGGTCTCGAATGTGGGTCCGGGTGTGCCAACATACACCCCATGCATCACGCGTATGCCTTTTTCGGCTGCTATCTCATCAGCGATTTTTATAAGGTTATGATCGTAGGCCTCAGTCATAGCAGGGAAGCGTGGACCCAATTCGTTGTAGTTTTTCCCGCGAAGCGGGTTCTCGGGGAATAGGTTTATATGGTCGGTTATAATCATGATATCGCCCACACGAAATTCCTTGTTCATGCCACCGGCAGCATTAGAGACAAATAATGTGTCTACACCAAGAGCCTTCATCACCCTCACCGGGAATGTAACCTGCTTCATGTCATAGCCTTCATAATAATGGAATCTTCCCTGCATGGCTATCACTCTTTTTTTACCGAGCGTTCCGAAGATAAGGTTGCCGCTATGCCCCTCCACAGTGGAGACAGGGAAATTGGGAATCTGAGAGTAGGGAATGAATTGCTTATCATCTATATGATCTACAAGCGCACCAAGACCTGTGCCGAGGATAATAGCTGTGGACGGTATGTCGCTAACCTGCGATCTGATATATTCTGCCGTCTCTTTGATTTTCTCTAACATTTTAGTAAGCAGTCAAATTTAAAAATAAGTATAATATATAATATAATGTATCTTATATGTGCAGCTAAAATAGCTTTAAACGAAATACTCATCAGTCAATATAACGGATAGCCGGCCTTAAATGTTGCAATCATATATCACGACTGACCGTTGATTTTTTTTTCGAGGAATTCAGCGAAAACCTCTGTTTCGCCTTTGAGTATACCCACTTTGATGGGCAAATAATATATGTACGGCCTTAAATCAGCGGGGAATTCGGGATTAGAGGCAATACGCACAGCATCCTTTTCGGTAGTGATTATAATCTTGCTGTTACCCCTCATTGCGAGGAATCTATCGGCTATCAGCGTAAAATCTTTGCTATTGAAATTATGGTGGTCAGGGAAAATATTCACCCATACCCTTGCCTTGTACCTACGTATATACTTCACGAATGGTTTGGGATTGCCTATGCCTGCCACTGCAAGCACCATATCCCTGTCAGTAAGAAAATCGAGCGATGGAGGCATCGAAGGAGCTTCTGACGGGAAAACCGGCACCAGACTGCCATATTCGAATTTAGAGAAAAATACCTTCTGGTACGGAAAAAGGTCGAGGTTACGGTCATAAAGCATAAGGTCAACACCTTTAGGCGTATCCGGGCATTTGCTTACCACTACGATATCTGCCCGGGATAGAGAAGCCTTTGACTCGCGTAGACGTCCGTAAGGCAGCAAATGATCGCTGAATACGGGTCGATTAAATTCCGTGACCACAACAGCCACTTTAGGCTTCACATAGCGGTGCTGGAAAGCATCGTCAAGCACAATCAGATTTATGTCAGGATTGATATTCAATAGTTCATTGATGCCGTCGACACGGTTTTCGCAAACTGCCACAGCCACCTCTTTGCCGAATTTTTTATATATTTGATACGGCTCATCGCCTATATCAGAAGGAGTAGAGGAGGGAGTGGCCATAACGAAACCTTTTGTGTGGCGTTTGTATCCCCTACTCACTACACCTATATTATATTTATGGCGCAGAATATCCACGATATATTCCACATGCGGAGTCTTGCCTGTGCCGCCTACGGAAATGTTTCCCACCACAATCACAGGCACATCGAACGCACATTGCGAAAGCACACCCCAGTCGAAAAACTTATTGCGCATGTACACCACAGCCCCATAAAGGAGCGACATGGGATAAAGCAGAAGTCCGGCTAATATTTTGCCTTTTCTTGACATAACGTGTTATAGACTGTAGGGGTGAGACACTGAATTATTGATTGTTTATCGTAGTTCTATCTGCTCCATGCGAGCCTGAAGTACCGACATATTGCGGATTTTTGACACCCCATCGAGATAGGACTTGGCCTGTTCTAAATCGATAGCGTCCAAATCCACAGTTAATTTACCTTTATACTCCTTGAGTAGGGTCTGAAGCATATTCAGTTCGATAGTCGGATATGCTATAACATCGGTTTCCTTTAGGTCTATGGCCTCAGCCAAATCGGAGATACAAGCATATAGACCGCCAATCTCATCCACAAGACCGATTTGCAGGGCGGAAGTTCCGTCCCATACTCGACCGCCACCGATAATCTTCACTGAATCCACACTCATATCTCTACCGGCGGCAACACGCGACGTAAATGTGTCGTAGCCTCTGTTGACATACGATTGCATGGCTGCTATCTGCTCGGCTGTGGGAGCCTCCGTAAGCGACGGGAAATTTGCGTTCTTGTTAGTAGACACGTTCTCAATTCCGAACCCAATTTTGTCCTTTATCAGCTTCTGGGCGTTAGGTAATATACCGAAAATTCCTATTGATCCGGTGAGGGTGGAGGCATCAGCAAAAATTTTGTCGGCTCCGCAAGAAATATAATATCCTCCTGAAGCGGCATAGTCACCCATCGACACATAGAACGGTTTGCCCGAAGCCTTGAAATCCTCAAGGGCTTTCCATATCTGTTCGGAGGCGAAAGCGCTTCCGCCTCCAGAATTTACGCGCAGAATAAGCCCTTTGACATGCTCATCATTAGCAAGTCGACGAATCTCGGGCACCATCTTTTCGCCCACAATGCCCTCATCGCCTGATTCTACGATGTCACCTACTGCGTAAAGCACGGCAATGTGATTTTTTTCAGGTGATATGGCCTTTATAGCTCCGGCAAGGTTGTAATCATTCACAGACACAAAAGGCACATCATCTTCGATGTCTACCTTAAGTTTTTTACGCAGCAAGTCTTCCACCTCCGAGCGGTATTTTAGCGATGATACCGCTCCGCATGCCACACATTGCTCAGGGGAGAATGAGAATGTCATGATACTGTCGGCCCATACGTCTACCACGTGAGGGCTCTGAAGATGACGGTTTGAGGCAATTTCACCGGAAATATCGGCCCATATGCTGTTGACAAACACGGATGTCTGCAGCCGGCTTTCGTCGCTCATCGACATACGCATAAACGGCTCGACAGCACTTTTAAACGCCCCCACTCTCACCACATTTACTCCTATGCCAAGCTTATCGAGAACATCCTTATAAAAAACAGTGGTAGCTGACAAGCCATGCACATTCACCATACCCACCGGATTGAGGAATATGCTGTCGGCCACAGAAGATACATAATAGTCGCCTTGTTCGTAATTGTCAGCATAGGCGTATATGAATTTACCCGACTCCTTAAATACTTTAAGTGCTTCAATCACCTCGCTTCTTGAAGACACGCCCAACGTAGAGCCACCGCAATCGATAAAAATGCCTTTCACTTGCTTGTCGGAAGCGGCCGAACGCACAGCTTTTAGTATCGATGAGAGGTCGTCTGAAGGATCGTCCATATACGACATGAACGCCGACATAGAGCTGCCTCCCTCACGCTCATTAATCTGCCCGGATAAATTTACACGCAGTATTTTATCCCCTTTAACAGATGTGTCCGAGCCGGAGCTTATCAAGGTTTTGCCAATCAGGACTCCCGCTACGAAAAAGGAGCCCACGGCAAATATAAGAATCGAAAGCCAAAACCCGGCCATCGACCCAAGCATAGCAACAAAGAATTTCTTTAGCATATCGTAATTATAGTAGAATTTGAATTTTGGCTACAAAGGTATATAAAATATCTTAATATATGTACACATTTATCGATAAAAATATCAATAGGCGCGTCTGTGATTACGATTTTATGCCCCTGCATAGCTGACAAAAAAGGACAGGGCCCAATTTTATGCCGAATTTTCACCTTACAGGCTAAAAAAATTTGGATAATATGAGAAAAAATTAGTAACTTTGCACGCAATAAATAAAAAAAAGATTATACATGTCATTTATTGCCGACCGAGTAAAGATGGATGGAGTCACATTTGACGACGTACTCCTTATCCCTGCCTATTCTGAAGTGCTTCCGCGCGAAGTTGACCTGAAAACACGCTTCTCACGCAACATCACACTTAATGTGCCTATAGTATCAGCAGCTATGGATACCGTGACCGAATGGCGGCTTGCCATAGCAATAGCCCGCGAAGGCGGTATCGGCGTGATACACAAAAACATGTCGATAGCCGAGCAGGCACGTCAGGTACATGCCGTAAAACGCGCCGAGAACGGCATGATTTACGACCCTGTGACCATACGCCGAGGATCTTCTGTGGCAGATGCCCTGAAAATGATGGAGGAATACCACATTGGTGGTATACCAGTGGTTGACGACGAGGGATACCTCGTGGGCATCGTCACTAACCGCGACCTGCGCTTTGAGCGCAACCTCAACCGCAAAATCGACGAAGTAATGACATCGGAGAATCTCGTGACCACTACCCAATCAACCAACCTCGAAGAAGCCGCTGAAATACTCCAACGCCATAAGATAGAGAAACTGCCGGTAGTAGACAGCAAGGGCAAGCTTGTGGGGCTGGTGACATATAAGGATATAACAAAAGCTAAAGACAAGCCCAACGCTTGCAAGGACGCCTTAGGACGCCTGCGCGTAGCCGCCGGCATAGGCGTGACCAACGATTTTATGGACCGCGCCGACGCATTGGTGGCTGCAGGAGTGGATGCCCTTGTAATCGATACAGCCCATGGCCATAGCAAGGGAGTGGTGAATGTGCTGAAAGCCGTGAAAGCCAAATACCCGCAGATTGACGTCGTGGTGGGCAACATAGCCACCGGAGAAGCCGCCAAATATCTGGCAGAGGCCGGAGCTGACGGTGTGAAGGTGGGCATAGGCCCCGGCTCCATCTGCACCACTCGTATAATCGCGGGCGTAGGTGTGCCGCAGCTATCAGCCGTGTATGATGTGGCAAAAGCTTTGGAAGGCACCGATGTGCCTCTTATAGCCGACGGAGGCATACGCTATTCCGGCGATATCGTGAAGGCTCTGGCTGCCGGAGGGTATAGCGTAATGCTCGGCGGCATGCTTGCCGGTGTGGAGGAATCACCCGGCGAGACAATAATCTTCAACGGACGTAAATATAAATCATACCGCGGCATGGGATCTCTTGAGGCTATGGAGAAAGGCTCGAAAGACCGCTATTTCCAATCAGGAGAAAGCGACTCTAAAAAACTGGTGCCGGAAGGTATCGCCGCACGAGTGCCCTATAAGGGTTCGCTCTATGAAGTGGTGTATCAGATGCTCGGCGGTCTGCGTGCTGGCATGGGATACTGCGGAGCTAAGGATATAGAGACCTTGCACAAAGCCAAATTCACACGTATCACCAACGCCGGCATGAACGAAAGTCACCCTCACGACGTGGCTATCACCAGTGAAGCTCCCAATTATAGCGCATCATCAAGATAATTTTCCATAACTCAGCTTTATATTTGTTAGGGAAGACCGGATCGCATCCGTCTTCCCTATTTTTATATCAGACAAAAAATATCGCATACTATGCAATAAACAATACTATCCTACGTTAATTATCAAGTAAGAAATAATATATAACAAATGAAAAACCTGTTGCTCACACTCGCCATTGGTGGTTCGGCACTTGCTCTTTTTGCTGCCAAGCCCACAGAACCGGTGGCATTTACCATTGACGGCAGAGATGTATATCTCAGCGAATTTGAATATCTATATAATAAGAACAATAGCCAGCAGATAGAGCCGGTAACATTTGACCAGTATGTGGATATGTTCATCAACTACAAGCTCAAAGTGGCCGACGCTATACACGAACACCTCGACACCACTGTCTCATTCAAGGAGGAATTCGACAAATTCCGCTCTGATTTGGCCCGTCCGTATCTACGCGACACCATTGTGGAAGAGCAGCTGATCGAAGAGGCATACGCGCATACCCTTAAAGATCGTTACGTAAGCCACATTATGCTCGATGCGCGTGACCCCAATGGCAAACAGAAGATGGACTCGATACGAGAAGCCATATTTGCCGGTACAACCACATTTGAACAGGCAGCCAAAGACAATTCGCTTGACAAACGCTCAGCCGTAAACGGCGGACGCATGGCATGGATGTCGGGTACGGGGTTCTATCCATGGACATTCGAGAAAACAGCGTACGATACACCTATAGGTCAAATCTCCGAAGTGATAAATTCCGGAATCGGATACCATATAATACGCCCGGAAGCCGAACGCGACCCCAAGGGTGAGGTAAACGTGAGTCATATCCTGCTGCTTACGCAAGGCATGGATGACGAGGCAAAGGCCGCAGTGAAGCAGAAAATCGACTCTATATATAAGGTGGTGACCAATGGCGCCGACTTCGCCGATGTGGCACGCAGAGAATCACAAGACCCGGGGTCCGCAAGTAAAGGAGGCAATCTTGACTGGTTCGGCCCGGGCCGAATGGTGGCAGAATTTGACAGCGTGTCTTTCGCTCTCGCACCCGGCCAGATTTCAGAACCATTCGCCACATCATACGGCTACCACATAATCAACAAGCTCGACCAGCGCGGTGTAAAGCCTCTTGAAGATATGCGTCCTTCAATAATATCCATGATGGAACGCGACGGCCGCATCAACCGCCCCGTTTTAGCAAAATTAGAGGAAATAGCAAAAGCCTCCGGATCGGCAATAGATAACGGATACAAAGACGCCATCAAGAATATACTTGCAGCAAATGGATACCACACCGACAGCATAGCCATAGCCCAAATTAAGGCAAGCAATGTGCCCGTATATACCGCCGCCGGTAAGACGGTGACATTGGGAGAAGCTTTGAAATCCGCCAACCTGCGTCCGGATATGCCGGTAGATGCCCTCAACGCCAATGTGGAACGTATAGTGGAGAACTCATTCAACCAAGCCATGTTTGAAATAGGCGCAGAACAGCTCTACAACACAAACGAAGAGTACCGCAACCTTGTGAACGAATACCGCGACGGCATACTTCTATTCGATATTTCCAACAAGAAAGTGTGGGAAAAAGCCTCGAACGATACCGTAGGTCTTACCAACTACTATAATGCTCACCGCAGCGACTACAGCAATTGGGACAAACCCAGATTTAAAGGTTATGTGATTTTCGCACAGAACGATTCGGTGCTTGATGCCGCGCACACCTATTTAGACAACAACAGCGACCTGAAAAACCTGGGCCAGGAGGCTTTCACCGCAGCACTGAAAAAGGAGTTTGGAAAGAATGTGAAAGTAGAGCGAGTGGTAGTGGCTAAAGGCGACAACAAAATAATCGATTATCTGGCATTCGGAGGCGAAAAGCCCGAAACACCCAACCAAACATGGAAATCATATTTCGCTTATGACCAAAAAGTAATCGAACAGCCTGAAGAAGTAAATGACGTAAGAGGCGCCGTAATCACCGATTATCAGAACTCTCTAGAAAAAGAATGGCTGAAAGAACTGCACAAAAAATACAAAGTAAAAAAATACGACAAGGTGCTAAAAGCGGCCAAATGAAACAAACATTAAAAAGGAGTGTATGAATCAATAACCTAAGATGCGTCAGGGCCATACCCCTGACGCATCTTTTTATAGCATCACAAAGCTTACTATCGCACTCATTTACAATTTTTATAATAAGATTGGTGCAAGATACAAGATTTTTTCGTAATTTTGCGTCTTAAACCAAAACCATAATAAAGACAACAGTGAAAATCAAGAAGATTACATTAGCGGCACTCTGCAGTCTTGCAGCTTTTTGTGGCTTCGCACAGAATAATATAGCAGAAGAAGTGGCATGGATGATCGGTGACACGCCAATCTACAAATCAGAAATAGAGCAGGCTTATCAGGAGGCACAGCAAGAACGCCAGCAAATCAACGGCGACCCCTACTGCGTAATACCCGAACAGATAGCAATACAGCGCCTTTTCCTGCATCAGGCGGATATCGACACTGTGGAGGTGCAGCCCAGCGAAGTGTCATCACACGTGGAATCGCAGATAAACTATCTTATAGCCAATCTTGGGTCAAAGGAGAAGGTGGAGCAGTATTTCCGTAAATCGATACCGGAGCTTAGGGAAATGTACACAACCTCAGTGACCGACAATTACCGCGTGAGCGAGGTGCAGAAAAATCTCACCAAGGATATAAAAACCACACCATCCGACGTAAGAAAATACTTCAACAGCCTTTCGTCTGACTCTATACCATATGTGCCCCTACAGGTGGAGGTAAGAATCATAACCCTCAAACCTGATATACCGCAACAAGAGATAGACAACGTAAAGGCGCGTCTTCGCGACTATGCCGACAGAGTGAACAAAGGAGAATCCGAGTTTTCTACCCTCGCTATCCTATACAGCGAAGCGCCTGAAGGCATGTACGGCGGCGAACTCGGATTTATGGGACGCAGCCAACTTGTGCCAGAATACGCAGCAGTGGCTTTCAACCTCAACGACCCAAAAAAAGTGTCAAAAATCGTTGAGACTGAATACGGATACCATATAATACAACTCATCGAAAAACGCGGCGACCGCATCAACACTCGTCACATACTGCTGCGCCCGAAGGTATCGGAGCAAGACCTAAACGACGCGAAAGTGCGTCTCGACTCTATTCGTACAGAAGTGATAATGTCGGGTGAAGTGCCTTTTGAAGAGGCCACAAGATACGTGTCGCAGGATAAAGATACCCGCAACAGCAAAGGCATCATGGTGAACCAAGCCACCGGCACCACACGATTCGAGATGTCGCAGCTGCCGCAGGAAATCGCCAGAGTGGTGTCAACAATGCAGCCTGGTGATATATCAGAGGCATTCGTGATGAAAGACCCCAAGAACGAGCGAGAGCAAGTAGCAATCGTAAAGCTTGAGGCGCGCCATGAGGCACATCAAGCCACATTCGCCGACGATTACCAGCTGATAAAAGATATGTATGAGGAAGCCCAGCGCAAGAAAATACTTAACAACTGGCTTGACAAAAAAATCAGGGACACATACGTAAGAATCGAAGAGGGCTGGCGAGGATGCGAATTCGAGCACAAAGGCTGGATAAGATAACGCTAAATGAAATCAGCAAAGCATAAACAACACCCGCTAAAAGCACGACGCGTGATTGCCGCCGTGCTTTTGCTAATGTCGCTGCCGCTGATTTTGCCCGCAAGCGCATTAAAGCCCGATGAAGCACCACTACCCAAAATCGAGCCTCAGATACCTAAAGCCTCGCGCGACGGCGACAAACGCGTGTTTCTCGAAAGGGCGAACGTGCTGAAACGCGCCGAGCGCGACACTTTCATGATTGTGACCGGAGACGTGGAGTTCTCGCACGGAGCTATGCTTATGTATTGCGACAGCGCCCACTTTTATCCGGAGACCGAATCGCTCGACGCATTCGGCAATGTGCGCATGGAGCAGGGCGATACCTTATTTGTATATGCCGACGAGCTTAATTATAGAGGAGACAAGCACATAGCATACCTTTACGGCGACGATAATACCCCCGTGAGGATGATTAACCGAGAAGTGCAGCTCTCCACACCCGTATTTATATACGATCTGCTTAACGAATACGGGTATTACACCGAATCGGGCGAGCTTACCGATCCGAAGAACAAGCTGACATCTATGCAAGGCGTATATATCCCCTCCACAAAAGAGGCTAATTTCTATGAAAACGTGGTGTTGACATCGCTTCAGAAAGATGATACCCTACGCATCTACACTGATACCCTTTTTTATAATACTGATACCCACACGGCTGATCTGGTGTCAGTGTCAACTATAATAAATAAGGATGCCACCATCACCACTTATCAAGGCACCTATAACACCGATACCGAACTCGCTGAGCTGTATAAGCGGTCAAAAGTGGTGGCATCGACAGGCACAACGCTTGAAGGCGACACCCTATTCTACGACAGAGCAATAGGCATAGGAGAAGCCTTCGGCAATATGGAAATTGTAGACACCGCACACTGTGTGATACTCAACGGCGACTACGGATATTACAACGAAATAACAGACAGTGCGTTTGCCACAGGACACGCCCTGGCACGCGAGTATTCGCAAGGCGATACTCTGTATATGCACGGCAAATACCTATACTCATTTTCTGTGACAGACTCAATCAGTGTACCCGAAGATACAATCAAAGGCACTCAGGCCTATACTATTATAGATACCACCCACGTTATGGTGGCTCATCCGCGTGTGCGCTTCTACCGTACTGATATGCAAGGTATTTGCGACTCTATGCGCTTTCAGGAGAAAGACTCCACCATGTATATGTTCCATCATCCTGTGGTATGGAGCGACGAGCGACAGATTTTCGGGAATATTATAGAAGTGAAGCTTAATGATTCGACTATAGAGAGGGCAACCCTTCCCGACTTCGCTTTCACAGCCGAAAGAGTGGAAGAGAACTTCTTCGACCAACTCGCAGGGAAAGAGATGATAGCATATTTCGAAAACAGCGAGCTAAAAAAGCTTGATGTCAACGGAAATGTGCAGGCTATTATGCTGCCGATGGAGAACGACTCTACATACAATAAGGTAGTGAACGTAGAGAGTTCGTTTCTAACAGCCGACTTCAAGGGCCGAGAGATAGAGAAAATGAAAATGTGGCCTCAGACCTCAGGCACTGTGACTCCGCTGTATCTGGCAAAAAAATCCCTTTTTTATCTGCCGCAGTTCAAATGGTATGCCGAAATGCGGCCATTGTCGCCCGCCGACGTTTTTGTGGTACCCCCGATGATGGAAGAGCTTATGAGCGACATACCCCCATCTTCTTTTGTGCCTCCACGTCGCAAGATAGTGGTAGACGGAAAGCTTACCGATGCCCCGGAAGAGCCGGAGCCGGATGATTAATCCACTTCTTTAAGATGATTTCCGGAAATCTACGCTAACCTTAGAAAATCCCATGGAAATCGCGTGACTGAAAGAGCTCCGAAAACCTACCTAAAAAATCTTTTTCAACTATTTATAAATGTATTATCCTATCAAACACATTCTGTTAGCTGCCATCTTCTCTTGCCTATTGGCATGGTTGCCGGCGAATGCCCAAAAGCCATTCTCGCGTGATATCGAGACCATATCATTTATACCTAAGGGGCAATGGATTACAGGCGTAAGCGTGAACTATTCGCAATCAGATGAGGACAACTACCAATTTCTAATCATAGAAAACCTCAATGGCTCATCCTATTCGTTTAAGGTGAGTCCGATGCTTTTTTATGCCGTAGATGATGACATTGCCTTAGGAGGCCGGTTTGGATATTCGCGTCAGCAGACAAAGCTCGACAAGGGCTTAGTGAAAATCGATTCGGAGACCGATTGGGATATCGACCAACTATTCTCCGTGTCACAGACATACTCCGCCACCGCAGCTTTCCGCAACTACATCAGCTTCGGCAACAACACGCGTTTCGGCATGTTTAACGAAGTGCAGCTTTCGTTTGCAGGGGGACAGTCTAAGCTTACCAACGGCACCGGTACAGATTTCACCGGCACTTTCCAGAAGAATTTCTCATTCGATATCGGCGTGTCGCCCGGTTTTATAATGTTTCTCAACAACTATTCGGCATTGGAGGTGAATGTGGGCGTTCTGGGATTCAGCTATCATCACACCAAAGCCACCACCGACAGAATATATGTGGCCGACCTAAAATCGAAATACGCCAATTTCAAAGTAAATCTGTTCTCAATCACCTTTGGTGTATCATTTTATTTGTAGAATATGAAAAGGATATCAAAAGCATATAGGCTGATAAGCGTTCTCGTATTATCAGTTGTCGCATTAGGAGCCACAGCATCTCGGCCGATACCGCAAGACGAGATTAAGCATATAGTGAGAAAAGACTCTGTGGTGCGCCACACCCCAAAAACCGAGGAGATGGTGATTGTAGGCAAAGATACAATACCCATAACTATACCGGTGAAGAATTATGGGCGCTTTGACCGCGGCATATTCAACTATCTATATATACCAAAACGCCATTGGGCCTATGGGCTAAGCGCATCTTACGGCAGTCTTGACACCAAAGACATTCAGGTATTGTCGGCTATTAAGAATTTCAATTTCAAAGGCGACAGATTTTCCATAAATCCCTCTGTTTCATATTTCATCGACCATAATCAAAGCATGGGTCTGAGAGTGGTGTACACCAACGGTAAAGCCGAACTCGGCAGTCTTGCTGTGGATATCGATGATGACATGAATTTCAATCTGCACGACGTGAGCTATCACACCACCAGTACACAGTTTGGCGTGTTCTACCGCAACTACGTGGGTCTGAGCGATACGAAGCGCTTCGCCGTGTTCAATGAGGTGGCTTTTGATGTCGGCACCGGCTCTTCCAGATTCAAACGCTACTACAATGACGAGCTGTATGACACCAACACCAAATCCACTTTGCTTAGTCTCAATTTCAGTCCCGGCTTGTGTGTATTCCTACAGGATCAATTGGCATTCAACCTGTCGTTCGGAGTATTCGGACTGAAGTATACGCATGACAAGCAGGAGACCAACGGTATAAACGAAGGCTCTCGCAACGCAAGCGGAGCTAACTTCAGATTCAATATATTCAACATCAATTTCGGACTTTTAGTGGTAATCTGATATATGAGAAAATTGCTTTACATGCTGGCAGCGAGCCTTATGATGGCCGGATGCATCAAAAATGATATACCTTACCCATACATACACGCCAACTTCACGTCCATAGCAGCCATAGATCAGGCACGCAATGCCATGATTGACAGCACTAATAATGTAGTGACGCTGTATTTCGGAGAGGATGCTGATATATATAATGTGAAAATCGGATACTATACGATTACACCTGATGCTCGTATCACATCAGGAGATTTGGATAATCCCATAGACCTTTCGCAACCCTACAGCGTAACCCTATCGCTATATCAGGACTACCGGTGGAGCATTCAAGCCCAGCAACCAATCGAGCGCTATTTTACAGTGGCATCTCAAATCGGAGCATCAGAGATAGACACCGACAACCTTACGGCCAAAGCTTATGTGTCGAAACGCACACCTCTTGATGCCATACAGGTGCTTTCATTCAAAATTGCCCCTACAAGTGCTATCGTGGAGCCGGATCTCTCCGACTCCACCGTCAACTTCACTTCTCCGGTGGAAGTTATCGTTGACAATTACGGGCATAAGGAGACGTGGACAATCACCGTGGAGCACTCCAACTCTTCCGTCACCACTGTTAGTGCTGACGGATGGACATGCGTGGCATGGGTGTACGGAGAGGCAGAGACCGGAAAACGCAACACCATACAATACCGAATTAAAGGTGACACGGAATGGCTTACCGTACCTGACGAATGGCTAACGGTGGACGGTGGCAACTTCCATGCTCGCCTCACAGGGCTTACACCGTCTACCATCTATGAGGCACGAGCTGTCTCTGATGCCGAGACCGGAGAGATTCTCGAATTCACCACCGGAGAGATTGTGCAGATGCCCAACAGCGACTTTGACCAATGGTGGCTTGATGGCAAGGTATGGTGCCCATGGGCTGAGGATGGCACTGCGTTCTGGGGCACGGGCAACAAAGGAGCCACCACCTTAGGGCAAAGTAACACCGTCCCCACCGATGACACAGTGGACGGGGAAGGACAAGCAGCTATGCTACAGACAAAATTTGTGGGCTTGGGAATACTCGGCAAACTCGCTGCCGGCAATATATTCGCCGGAAGCTATGTGCGTACCGACGGCACCAACGGCGTACTGAGTATGGGCAGGGAGTTTACGCAACGCCCCACTAAATTAAGCGGTTACCTGAAATATAAGCCGGTAGACATAACACACACCACCACAGGATTTGAAGACCTTAAAGGCCGACCTGACACATGCACTGTATGGATTGCGCTCATCGACTCTGACGAACCGTATGAGATACGCACCAACCCTAAGAATCTGCAACTGTTCGACCCGGAGAATCCATGCGTGATAGCTTACGGACAATTGCAATACGGGTATGATATCGACGAGTATATACCCTTTGAAATCGAACTCGATTACCGATCAACATCACGCGTGCCTAAGTATATTCTCTGCACCGCTTCGGCAAGCAAATACGGTGATTACTTCACTGGTGGCAACGGGTCGGTGATGTGCGTGGATAACTTCGAACTTTTGTACGACTATTGATCTAAGGCAAGATGGCTTTCATACAGATTAAAGGACTTAATGTGCATTATACCGTGGCCGGACACGGACCGGCCATAGTGCTGATGCACGGCTGGGGATGCAACACCACCACACTCGCCTCGATAGAGCGTGTGGCCACTGACACCAACACTGTGTATAATATAGATTTCCCCGGATTCGGCAAGTCGGAGGAGCCACATGAGGCATGGAGTATCTATGACTATACCGATATGCTGCGTGATTTTATTTTAGCTCTGAATATTGACACCCCATCGCTATTAGGACACTCGTTCGGCGGTCGAGTGGCCATAATATACGCCTCACGCTATCCGGTGGACAAAGTGATACTTGTGGATTCGGCAGGCGTAAAGCCTAAGAGAAGCCTTAAATATTACTTTAAAGTGTACTTGTTCAAACTCATGAAGTATATCGCCCCTCTGCTTATGGGGCGCGCCAGAGCCGATGAATATATACAGAGCCAACGCGCCAAGCGCGGATCATCGGATTATAGCAACTCCACGCCAATGATGCGGGCTATCATGTCGAAGGTGGTCAATGAGGACCTTACTCATTTGATGCCATCAATCACCGCCCCCACGCTGCTGATATGGGGAGAAAACGACACTGCCACACCCATTGGCGACGCACATGTGATGGAACGCCTTATACCCGATGCCGGACTTGTGACATTTCCCGGCTGCGGCCATTACAGCTTCCTTGACAATCCCGTGCAATTTGCCGCTGTGCTTCGCTCTTTTCTTGGCAGCAAGTGAGAATATGTGGCCGAGACGCTACGACGCGCCGTCTCCTCAAAAAATCATAATTCATGAAAAAAACCTTTGATAATCATCAGCTAAAAGCCATAAATGCCCATGGCGGCCATTATCTGGTGCTTGCACCTCCAGGCTGCGGCAAGACAGATATCCTTGCCGAGCGCATAGCGGTAGCCGCCGAGCGGGGCGTGGATTTCGCTGATATGCTGTGCCTCACGTTCACCAACCGCGCTTCCAGGGGCATGCGGCAGCGTATCACCGAACGTGTAGGAGTAGCCGCCGCTGATGTGTTCGTGGGCAATATCCACAGGTTTTGTTCAAAATACCTATTCGCCGACAAGCTTGTGCCCGAAAACACAAGCATCATCGACGAAGAGGATATGGCCGACATATTATGCTCTTATGACATGAAATATTTCAGGCTCAAGTGCGGAATCGGCAATCTGAATAAAGCAGCAATGAAATATGTGGCAGATCTCGCAAGCTACATACGCCAATGCCGCTTGGGGCATCCTGAGAATGTAAGGCTTGCGCAAAGCGATTTCCCCCACTGGTATGAACTCGCGGAGAAGTACGATTTCAACTTTGAGTTACTGCCTTCAGAGCATCTGGCCTTACGGTATGCCCTTATGTACAATGAATATAAGGAAGCCCGTGGCATAATGGATTTTGCCGATATACTTATCTATGCCTACGACTGTATGGCAAAGGATAAATCGCACAGGCGGTATCCATGGATTCAGATCGATGAAGTGCAGGACCTCAACGGACTACAACTCGCCATTGCCGACCAGCTCACCGCCCCACACGCCACGGTAATGTATCTCGGCGACGAGCAGCAGGCGATCTTTTCTTTTATGGGCGCGAAATTAGGCCTATTGTCGGTGCTGAAGGACAGATGCGAGGGCAATATCCTGACACTGGGCAATAACTACCGGGCGCCGCAATATCTACTGAATGTATGCAACGATTACGCCTCCACCGAACTTCACGTTGACCCCGACCTGCTACCCATATCGGTGAACCAAAGCGCCAGAGACCGCCTGGACCTGATACTCACGCAATCGGAATCAGCCGACGATGAGCGACGCCGCATACTAAAAATGGTAGAATACTACCTTAACCTTGACCAAGACGGCCGACTGGCTATTTTGGTATCAAAGAACGACGAAGCCGACCTTATAAGCAACACACTCACGCAGAAAGGCATACCCAACTTCAAAATCTCAGGTGTGGATATGTTTAAGACTCCCTCATATAAGTTTCTCGTGTCGGTATTCGGTGTGCTTGCCAATGATTTCAACTCGATGGCTTGGGCAAGACTGATCTATGGAGTGAGGGCCGTGAAATCGCTCGTCGAGGCCCGTAATCTTGTGGCTAAACTTCAACCACTGATGCTCACACCATCCGACCTTATTTCTCCTAAACCCTACCTGCAACGCTTCATCGTCGATTATGCGACAAGGGAATTCGTGTTTTTCGACACGGAGACCACCGGGCTGAATGTGCTTGAGGATGATATAGTGCAGATTGCGGCATTCAAGGTGGCTAACGGTAGGATTGTGCCGGGCAGCGAGTTCAATATATTGATGCACACCGACCGTGATATTCCCCTGATGCTCGGCGATAAGGCAAATCCTCTTATCCGCGAATACGCCGCCGGGGAGCATTATAGTCGGGAGGATGGTCTGCGGAAATTTATCGGCTATGTGGGCGACCGTCCGATTTTAGGGCACAATGTGACATATGATTACCTTATATTACAGAACAATGTGCTGCGCACTCTCGGCATAAAGGTGGAATACGACACATATGATTCGCTGCATATCATCAAATGCGTGGAGCCGGGATTGAGGAAGTACAAACTCGAATTTCTGCTTGAACATCTTGGTCTTTCGGGCAAGAACACTCACCTTGCCGACGAGGATATATCAGCCACCAAACATCTGGTGGACTACTGCGTGAAACGAATCATGCCCATATTACCTCTGCAAGAGGAATTTCTCGGCCGTGCAAAGATACGCAATATAATGGAGCGCATGACCACGCTACGCCCCTTGATTGCAGGAGTAAAGGAGCGTATGCACCTGCCTGTGTCGCTCTCTCGCTTAACATTAGCTGATGTGATGGACAATATGCATAGGCGGCTGGCTGAGTCGAACATCATCGAGAATCTTGGACCCAAATTCGGAATCTTTCTGAATTACATCAGAAGCGAATGGATTAATGCCAATGCCGTGGAAAGCCTTTACGACCAGATTTGCGCGCACATCTACGACATAACGTCCACTATCAACGAAGGAGACCTCGTGAACTCAGGCGAACTGCTCCGCGACCGCGTGTTCATCATGACCGTTTATAAGGGTAAGGGCTTGGAGTTTGACAATGTGGTGGTACTCGGTGCTATCGACGGCACATACCCTTTCTTCACCGTGAACAAGATATTATCCAACCCCAACTCATCAGAAAAGGACAGACGGCAGGCTATGATTGACCGCATGGAAGATGCACGCAAATTCTATGTGGCTATATCAAGGGCACGCAAGCGGCTCTGCATAAGCTATTCACGATACAACGGATATGGATTCCCCGCCGGCGTCACTCCTTTTATACGCAGCATCAAAAAGCATTTCTTTTTCTTCACCGCCCCAAAGTAAGCGCAAAAGAAAGGGATATGCCAAAATTTTCACAATCTGCAAATTGTGACATTTGTCACAATTTTGGAATTATCATAAAATTTTTTACCGAAACTTTATTTTGTTGATTTACAAATATATGACTTTTCACTGAACATACGCTATAGCAGATTTGGCATATAAATTGAGCCAATAATTGAGACATATTTTTTAAATAATTCACATTGCATAAGGGTATATCAGAAATTTTTGCTAACTTTGCCACTAAATATGTCAATCATCGATATTGACACATATGAGGTTTATTATACAGATACCACTCTAAATCGTGGAGCATCTAATGCTTAACACAAGGTGTACTTGCCTATTTACATACAGCAACAGGATGCATCTCAGAGCAGATCTGTCAGTAACCTGCTGATTTCTTGGTATATATCCCAATCAGCAGGATTAGGGATTTTTGTCTAATGCGATTCTTACATTTTATCAGGATTACAGTTTAAGTTTATGAATATAGCAGTAGCGGGCACAGGATATGTGGGTCTTAGCATAGCCACCCTTTTAGCCCAACACAACCATGTGACAGCTGTTGACGTGATACCACAAAAGGTCGATCTCATCAATAAACGCATCTCCCCCATCCAGGACGAGTATATCGAGAAGTACTTGGCCGAAAAGCCGCTTGACCTTACCGCCACGCTCGACGGAGCCAAGGCATATGCCGATGCCGACTTTGTGGTAATAGCGGCACCAACCAACTACGATCCGGTGAAGAACTATTTCGACACACACTGCATCGAGGATGTAATTGACCTTGTGCTAAAGGTCAATCCAGCGGCAGTAATGGTGATAAAATCTACGATTCCTGTAGGATATTGCCGTAACCTCTATGTGAAGTACGCTGCCAAAGGGGCTAAGGAGTTTAATCTCATGTTCTTCCCCGAATTCCTGCGCGAAAGCAAGGCTCTGTATGACAACCTATATCCCTCGCGCATCATCGCCGGTGTGCCCAAGCTCATCGACCGTCCGGAGTTCGCCGACGAGAACGAGGCTATCCTGGCCGTGACCGACGTGGCGAAGATGGATGAGACCGCCCACACTTTCGCCTCACTGCTCCGGCAGGGCGCTTTGGAGGAAAATATCCCCACCCTGTTTATGGGCATGAAGGAGGCGGAGGCCGTGAAGCTGTTCGCCAACACTTATCTGGCGCTCCGCGTGAGCTATTTCAACGAACTGGACACCTACGCGGAGGTTAAGGGTCTGGACTCCCGCGCCATTATCGAAGGCGTGGGCCTTGACCCCCGTATCGGCACACATTACAACAACCCTTCGTTCGGATACGGCGGCTACTGCCTGCCCAAGGACACAAAGCAGCTGCTCGCCAACTATTCCGACGTACCGCAGCAGATGATGTCGGCTATTGTGGAGAGCAACCGTACACGCAAGGATTTCATTGCAGATCAGGTGCTTCGCAAGGCCGGATGGTACGGCGAGAATGCACAGTACCGCACCGGTGAAGTGCCTTGTACCATAGGTGTATACCGGCTTACGATGAAATCGAACAGTGATAATTTCCGCCAATCATCGATACAAGGCGTGATGAAGCGCATTAAAGCCAAAGGGGCCAACGTGATTATCTACGAGCCCACACTGGAGGACGGCACAACATTCTTCGGATCTCTCGTGGTGAATGACCTAAAGAAATTCAAGGAGCAGTCACAGGCCATACTTGCCAACCGTACCTCATCCGACCTCGCCGATATAGCATCAAAAGTATACACCCGCGACATATTCGCCCGCGACTAATCCCTCCCAATATCCCCATCAGGCACAGGACCACCGTGGCAGGCGGTTGCACCGCCTGCAATCACTGTCAGCAGCCGCCTAAAAATCAATACCACCTCAATGTTTACCGACTTACACACCGCATACCGCACATTTTTCGGCAAAGGCGATGCCCTTTATCAGCTGTTTTCGCCTTACCGCATATGTCCGCTCGGCGCACACGTTGACCACCAACACGGACTGGTCACCGGGTTCGCTTTCGACTCCGGAATAGAATTTCTCTTCTCTGCCACTGACAGCGGCAAAGTGGAGATGGCCTCATTATCGTTTGAGGGACTTATGACTTTCAACGTGCAGCGTCCGGTGGACGAGAAGCAAGGAAACTGGGGCGACTACCTACGCGGAGCCGTACAGGCCTTGCAGCGCGATTTCCGTCTCGAAAAGGGTATACGCGGTATAGTCAAGGGGTCTATGCCTATCGGCGGACTGTCATCTTCCGCGGCTTTGCTCTGCGGATTCGTGATGGCAATAGACAAGGTGAACCATTTAGGACTGACACGTCAGCAGGTGATAGATTATGCATCGATAGCCGAACGCACATACGTGGGGCTTAACAACGGCATTCTCGACCAGGCCTGTGTGGCTCTCTGCGAAGCCGACAAGCTGCTCTATCTCGACACCAAAACCGGGGAATACAGGCTCGTGCCATTCGGAGGGGATACGCCTAAACCACTGCCATTCAGACTCGGAATATTCTTTTCCGGGGTGACGCGCAAGCTCACCGGCACCGATTACAACCTGCGCGTGTCGGAGTGCCGCACTGCCGCATGGATAGTACAGGCATATGAAAACGGACATCTAAACGAGCTACAAGACACTCGACTCAGAGACGTAAGCGAAGAGGCTTTCAACAAACACGCCGACAACATGCCTGCACGATTCGCCAGACGAGCACACCATTTCTTCAGCGAATGTGCCCGTGTGCGCGATGGCATCAAGGCATGGGAAGAAGGCGACATAGAGAAATTCGGCCGTTTTGTGTTTGAGAGCTGCGAAAGTTCGATGAATAATTATGAGTGCGGTTCCCCTGAACTCGTATCGCTTTACAAGATAATGCGCCGTACGCCTGGCATCTACGGAGGACGCTTCAGCGGAGCAGGATTCAAAGGTGCCTGCATAGCACTCGTAGACCCTGCTCGCGAGGATGAGATACGCTCGTTCGTTACCGAAGAGTATCTTAAGGAATACCCCCAATATAAAGGCTCTTTTGAGATTTTCTTCTGCAATCCCGCCAACGGTGTGGATTTCCTTTAGGATTTAGGTGTTAGGATTTAGGTGTTAGGTATTAGGTATTAGGTGTTAGGTATTAGATTATAGATATAGCTATCAGGCGCAGGGCCACCGTGGCAGGCGGTTGCACCGCCTGCAATCCCCTCAAAATTTTAAAAAAATGAAGAATATAGTAATAGCCGCCGGCTACGCCACCCGTCTTTATCCTCTGACTGAGAATTACCCGAAGCCTCTCCTCAAAATAGGGGCACGCAATATCCTGGAACGCATGCTCGATGACATCGACCCTCTGCCCGAAATCGATGAGCATATCATAGTGACCAATCACAAATTCGCGGATATATTCGAGCAATGGGCTGCCGGCACACGCTATACCAAGCCTATCACCATTATCGATGACGGCACATCCACCAACGACACTCGACTCGGGGCCGTGCGCGACCTGCTTTTAGCCATCGAAAAGCGCTCGGTTGACGATGATATCATGGTACTTGCCGCCGACAATATCTTGGAGTTCTCTTTCAGGGGATTCATCGACTATTTCAAGGAAAAGGGCACATCAGTAATAATGTGCCACCACCAGCCAGATCTTAAAAGATTGCAGCGCACCGGCGTGATGGCCGTGGACTCTGACATGCGTGTGCTCCAGATGCAGGAAAAACCCGAGAAGCCCGTCAGCACTTGGGCCGTGCCGCCATTCTATATATATTCGAAAAGCGACCTTCCACTAATACGCGAATGCCTGGCCCACGGCTGCGGCTACGATGCCCCCGGCAATCTCGCACATTACCTCACCGACGCATCCACGCTTCATGCATGGCCTATGCCCGCAGGCCGATTTGATATAGGCAGCCTCGACAGCTACCGCGAAGCCCAAGAAAAATTCAAGGATTAATTCCCCCCTCCCCATATAAGCTGCCCCATGCGCAGGGCCAAAATAGCACCCCATGCGCAGGGCCACCGTGGCAGGCGGTTGCACCGCCTGCCATCCACTCAAAATCAAATATAAAAATGAATATTATTATCACCGGCGCAGCCGGCTTCATAGGCTCCAGCCTATGCCAAAGGATACTCAACGATGACCCCACGGCCACCGTGATTGGCATCGATAGCGTCAACGATTATTATGATGTGCGCATCAAAGAGTGGCGCTTGCGCCAACTCGAGGAGTTCGGCGAACGCTTCATCTTCATCAAAGGCAATATCTCCGACAAAGCACTTATCGACCGCGTGTTTGCGGAATATCACCCTGAAATAGTGGTAAATCTCGCTGCTCAGGCAGGCGTACGCTATAGCATCACTAACCCCGATGCCTACATAGAGAGCAATCTCATAGGCTTTTACAATATACTTGAGGCATGCCGCCATAGCTACGACGGCGGCGCTCCCGGTGTGAAGCATCTGGTGTACGCGTCATCGTCGAGCGTGTATGGCTCCAACAAGAAAGTGCCCTACTCCACCGACGACAAAGTGGATAATCCAGTGAGCCTGTACGCCGCCACCAAGAAAAGCAACGAGCTTATGGCACACGCCTACTCCAAGCTATACGACATACCATCCACCGGACTTCGATTCTTCACCGTTTACGGTCCGGCCGGACGCCCCGACATGGCTTATTTCGGATTCACCGACAAGCTCCTTAAGGGCGACAAAATCAAGATATTCAACTACGGCAACTGCCGCCGCGACTTCACCTATATCGACGATATCGTGGAGGGCATCACACGCGTGATGGCTCATGCGCCAGAGCGCGCCAAAGGCGACGACGGTCTGCCCATACCGCCCTACAAGGTGTACAACATCGGCAACAGCTCACCCGAAAATCTCCTTGACTTCGTGCAGATACTTCAGGAAGAGCTGGTGAGCGCCGGAGTCCTCCCCTCCGACTATGATTTCGAGGCTCACAAGGAGCTTGTGGCCATGCAGCCCGGCGATGTGCCCGTGACCTATGCCGACACCACTCCCCTCGAGCGCGACTTCGGATTCCGCCCCTCCACCCCTCTGCGCGAGGGTCTGCGCCGCTTCGCCCGGTGGTACAAGGAGTTTTATGGGTGAACGACACTAAATCAACGGATCTACCACATATCATCACATCAATTTATTCCCCCGAAGCAATGGAGAAATAGGCATCTGCGGGGAATGAATCCCCCACTCCATGCCGCCTGATGGCAATGCCCCTTACTAAATACGCAATACCGATAATATGCCATGATAATATTAGGCAATTTTAACGGTATAGAATGCTTTATAAAAAACACAATATTGAAATAATTTGTTAACTTTGTATGAAATCAATTAACAAATAGATTATGACTCAAATAGTGGTAACTTTAGAGGACGGCACTAATTTCTCAATAATTCGTAATGCCATAAAAATGATTAAAGGTGTTAAAAACGCCATCGTGACTCATATTGATATCAAAAATAGTGATATCAATAATTCTAAAAATCAGAAAGCAGCGAGAATGCAGGCATTCGACCAACTGGCAGAAAGCGTATCCATTGATATGATTGACACCGATGATGAACGGACAAGATATCTGCTTGGAAAATGAATAGGATATTTCTGGATACAAATATTATCCTTGACTTACTGATTCGATAGGAATATATGCCTAAAACCAGAGAATTAATCGATAAATGCTTTGAGAAAGAATTATACATCAGTTTCCTTACTGTTGCGAATGCCGCATATATAATGCGTAAATATCCAAAATCAGAAATAAATAGGAATATCAGGCTTATTCTGAAATTATTCAGTATAGCTCCAAATGACAAATCTCAAATAGAGAATGCAATAAATATAGAATCGCCTGATTTTGAAGATATGTTGCAATATCAAACTGCTATGAGTGTAAAATGCGATGTTTTATTGACACGTAATATAAAAGATTTTACCTTCGCAAAAAATTCCGGTAATGTCTATCTCCGAATTTTTGCAAATGTTGTAGGCGACATGGAAGTGGATGTTGCAAAGCTAACAAATGATTGGTCTAAGCCAAGAGCGCAAAGGGGAATAGCGGACCCAACAAATTAAAGAAGCTTAAAAGATTGGAAACAATTCCCATTAATGACGTATGAAAGAGTCGATTACTATAGAAAATTTCGGACCGATTTCACATATCAGGATTAACGATATCAAACCATTTACTGTCCTTATCGGCAAATCCGCCACAGGGAAAAGTACTATTATGAAAATAATAGCACTTTTCAGATATATCTATAAGCTTGCTAATATCCGATCATATTATCATCTGTCAAATATCAGCCGGTCGCCTTTTCGCATAGATTTCAGCGCCCTCCTTCGAGAAAACGGTCTGTATGGTATGCTTCAGTCCGACACTTGCATCTCCTACTCCATGACTTCTGATGCCGGAAACACATATACAATAGAATATTCCAAGAAAAAACTGAACAAACTCCCCAACATATCTGTTGGTGACCTCGTGTTTCAGAAAGGCGTATTTGTGTGTGAAAATCGTAATGCCATATCATCATGGTTGGAAAATGGTCTGCTGTTAAGGACTGTGAAGACGGACTTTTATTTTGACGAGACTCTTAATCTGTTCTTAGAGGCTACCTCTAACGTAAAAATCACCTCCATACCGAGTCTGGCGGTATCATTACAGGTTTCAAAATCCGGAAACAGTGTGCCACAATACACTCTTCGCGACGAATGTGACCCCAAAAAAAATTTCAAATTAAAAGAAGCTTCCAGCGGCATGAAATCAACGGTGCCTCTCGCTGTTATCGTTGAGTATATGGCGCGAAATTTTAATTTCAAGGATGCATACCGCAGATCTGTGCTGGATTATCTTCTTAATGCCAACCGCTTGACTGAGTTCAGGCCCGCCATTGAAATTGACGGTTTCCTTCCTCTTATTTCGATACATGTAGAAGAGCCGGAGCTCAACCTTGACCCGGCTTCACAAATCCTGCTACAGCAAGGGATGATAGATACTCTATTCCACAAAGCGACCGCCGACAGGAAATGCATGCTTATGTATGCCACTCACAGCCCTTACTTAGCAAATCATATAAACCTACTGATGGCACAATGGGAAAGCGATAAATCCACCGGAATCAATCCTGATAGTGTGGATGTATTACTCACGGAGCCTGACGGCACAATGCATTCGGTGATTGTATTCGACCAAAGCGGCAGGAAAGTTGTAGATTCCGAATTCCTATCAAAAGAAATCGAGACACTATACCATAGCTATTACCTATTGCGTAATGATTGATTTCCATGATATTGTATGTACTGCTGTAGAGCCTATACGTGTGCGTCATGCCGCGTCTTATGTCTCAAAATATTTGGTTTCCACAACCAATAGACTATTCGAAGTATCGGACTCTCCTGATATAATAGCTGAGAACGGTAAGGGTACCGGAATTTTCAACAACCCCGATGAAGATAAAATAGACATCTTTCATCTTGGCAACGCGTTATACGCAGCTCCAAGAAAAATCAATAATCTTCCTTCGGCTTGCGACCTGATTTTAATCGATTCAAATAAGAAAGAAATTATGCTTGCGGAGCTTAGCGAATCAAATTCAAAATCCCTTTTAGGAATTAACGGATCCAACAAACCGGGCAAAATAGAAAAAGCCCGAAACCAATTGAAATCCACAATTGACATTATCGCTAAAACCGGATTTGTCGAGCAACCCTCAAAACGCACTGCTATATTTTTCTTTAGATTGCCATCGAATACGGACAGTGTGGCAGCTCGCTCTCTTAGGGCTTTTTCTTTAAACCCAGTCCTTAGCAAAGTGTCTTCTACAAGGGATCCGAATTATCCAGATTGGACTTTTCATACCTATCCTTATCCTTACGGGTATTATATTAAAGATTAATCCCTTCCTCGAAAGCTTACCATGCGACAGGCGCACCCCACTCCGTAGCGAAAACCTCCCCCATTTCTCTCCACCACCCTGCCCTAAAGCGCGGTAGCACCAACACACCTCCCTCATAACCAACAAGTATAACCAAGCCAATCTCCTTCTCTGCTGATAAAGAGTATGATGATTTCGTAAAACCATAGACGAACAGGACTTGTCGTATGGCATACTATTTCATCAAACAGTTGTGCTGTTTATGAAACGATGTGAAGCACACAACAAAATCAACTGACCATTTGTTTTTATCACAAAAAAGCGATACCTTTGCGATGTAATTTTACACAACTCTGTCAGCAAGCGATAAGTGAACATTACATGCAATATACCATCGCATATACACCGATTTTTCCACTAAAGATCAACAGACTTACATATCTTAGACTCTCTTAAATTCATGAACAACGAAATCATCAAATACAAAAAACAACTCAACGAAGCATTCCACAAAGCTACCGGCGGCAGTCGTATTGTCCTTTATAACCATGATAAAGCACACAATGCTTGCGTTATGCAGTTTATGCTCTCAAATTCACAACATATTCGTATGTTCTGTGGCACAGCCTCTGCCTTTAAGAAGTCATTCTACGATAGTATCGGAGTGGACTCTCAGGATACCACAGGTATTGAATTAAGAGATGCCACGGAATCAGCTATAAGAGAATTTTTCAAAGTCAAGACCAATGGTCTTGAGATAATTTTCGAGGATGAGAATTCTATAATTGACGCAGAATATCTGTGTTTCGATGAATTCATTGCGGCAAGATTATCCGGTCAATTAAAATTATACCGTCTTGACAGTATGGCTCGTATGGCCAATCTTCCTCATTTTTCATTCTGCAATACTAATATCAAGCGTCTTGAGCAAGACAAAGTGCTACATACCGCATTTTGCTCGTTTGGAGGAGATGGCACTGAAAAATATGAGAACAATTTTGAGACGCTGAAAGCAAATTCATTGCCTATATTGCAGTAGCAAACTTATAATTTTAATCAGAATAAAACATTGGATTTTTTAGGAGATAGCCAAACATTTTACGGAGTATTGCTGACATTAATTGTGCTATTTCAATATTTGGACGAAAAATCGAATTTTATTTTTGATATTATCAAAAATACCAAAGACGAACTCGGACAAAGCATGAAACAACACAACCTGCGGCGTATGTACAGTCAGTTTAAAAGCAGTGAAGAATATCTGTCTCTTAATAAATTATTGATACAGTATTCCGGGAAAGAACGAAAAACCGAAGCCGATGAAGAAACATTTTCGAAATGTAACAATTTATTAATGGAAATATCTGACTCGGAGCTCTCGAAAGGAATAGAAGAGGTGCCGCAAGTTAAAGAATTGGATCGTATACTCGTAAAGACCGAGTCTTTTACCGAACAATTCAGAGCACCTCTCTACACCTTGATATATGCAATTATTGTTTTTGTATTTGACGAGTTAGCTCATTTCTCAAACGAACATTCTCCGGAATTATTGTTATCGCTTGGTCTATATACTTTATTCTCATTTTTATGCTGGGCTGTTTTATGGACAATGTATTTATATAATTGTCGCAGGATCAAAAGAGAAGAAGAAAACAGCGATGGAAATATCCATCTTGACCTAAAGCCTTTTGAGAAGTTTATGCGAAAGATGAATCCTTGGATAACATATATTGCAATACTGACGCTCGAAATATTGATTGTAATCTCAACTCTATGCGTATGTAATCGGCTTGACGTATCCAATCCGGCAACCCTTATATTTACAATACTAACATCCTCTGTTCTTCCCTCCATAATCGGCATTTATCGCACTATATATCATAGCGACATCGGAAATTACAGACATGTGCTAATTATCGGTCATTGTTTTGGATTATTCGTTCTTTCAATAGTAATAGTAATATTCATATCCTGGCTTGCTCCCACAGTATTAGAACCGATAAGAAATCATGTAAGACCTTCTATACTCATAGTAAAGGGATTAGTATTCGCTTTTACGATAATTAACGGACTTATATTTTCTTTCGTTTTCCCATATTTTGCCTATAAGCGAATTTATAAATCTATAGAGAAGAAAGCCATTAATTTGGAAAATGACGTAAAATCAACCCTTGAATCCTTCAAAATCCAAATTCAAGGCATACTAAGCGAGTGGAAGCCCCTTGTAGCGTCGTTTTGAATTTTCAGTAAACCATACATAGTACTTAATAATGGCTGGAGACAATACAAGAATAGCTAAAAATACGGTATACCTGTATATACGTACAGGCATCCTTATTATAGTTTCATTGTACACGTCAAGGATTGTATTAGAAACTCTTGGCGTAGATGATTACGGCATATATAATGTAATGGCCGGTATTATCACATTGATGGGCTTCTTTCAGGCAGCCCAAAGTAAATCGACGAGTCGATTCATAACATATGAATTAGGTTCTAATGGTATTGGAGAAAGCCTCGGAAAGGTATTCAGAGCAGCTCTATCCATCCATATTCTCGCAGCCATCGCAGGCCTAATAATTTGTGAAACAATAGGATTATATATAGCCATACATTGGACATCAATTCCCCCAGACAAAGTATATGCAGCTCATATTGTGTATCAGTTTGCCATTTTTACATTTTGCATACATATTCTGCGTATACCTTACGACTCCGTCGTAGTAGCGCACGAACAGATGTCTATGTACGCTTATCTATCTATTATTGAAGCATTGCTTCAGCTCGGATTAGTTTTCATTGTAAAATCATTCCCCGAGAATGCCCTAATTGTCTATTCTTTTTTGATGTGTTTATCTGCATTGATAGTATTTTTACTATATTATATATTCGTTAGATGCAAATACCCGATTTATAGATTTAGATATACGTGGGATTCAAAACTTAGCAAATCTATGCTATCATTTTCAGGATGGACACTCTTAGGAGCCGGTGCAAATGCCGGAACGCAACAAGGAGTGAATCTGTTGATGAATAATTTCGTGGGGTTGATGGCTAATGCTGCCATCGGTTTATCAAGCCAGGTCAACGCTGCAGTCTCAAAATTTGTCACAAGCTTTTCTACTGCATTTACGCCACAAATTATAAAGCTGTATGCCTGTGAAGATTTCAACTCTCTTAACAAACTCATCAACCGCTCTTCAAAATTTTCATTTGCTTTATGCTATCTTTTTGCCTTACCGCTTATATACAATATGGATTTTATTTTGCATATTTGGTTAGGGGATAACGTACCTGAATATACGGCGGCTTTTTGTAGTGTAATCTTGATATGTACTCTTATAGATGCAACTACAGGCGTGTACAATACCGCCGTAACCGCAACAGGCAAAATCAAAATCTATCAAATTTTAATTTCAGGTTCTTTTTGCTTAGATTTGATAATATCTGCAATTCTGTTATATAATAAGATTAATCCTGTGTTGGTGTTTTATAGCAGAATATTTACACGTGGAATATTAAATATGGCTATAGGACTTAGTTGTTTAAATATTTATATTGGATTCGATGTTGGTTTATATTTCAAATCAGTAATATTCAATATCCTCCTTACTATCTTAATTACCCTACCAGTAGTTTATATTGTTGGATATTTTACTTCTGACTGGGTAAGATTAATTCTTACGACACTATCATCTGCCATAATTTTAGGATTATGCGTATTTACAATAATCATGTCAGCTGATGAACGTAGAGCTATAACAAATCTTATCAGAAAAAAAATTGTCACATGAACATGCACAAATATAACTACGTTGTAGTCGGAGGCCCCGGATTTTATGAAGTGGCATACAACGATCTCACGTCGTTGCCCAATGTATTATATTATAAGAGTTTTGTTGATGGAATTCAATCACCCTTAATGCGATTGCTTACAAAAATAAATTTCAACCTGAAAATAAATAAATACATAAAAACGCCCTTCAAAAAATTCGTTTTCCCTCAATTATTACCATCGGAATTCAACGACAATAAGCCTCTTTGCTTCTTGTTTTTCAATCTGCATTTCGCAGTAATTAACACTGAATATATTGATTATCTACGCAAAACTAATCCTAACGCTAAATTTGTGCTATATATGCACGATATCGTGAGTAGCCTGCAATATTATGACATTGACGAATATAAACGCAAATTTGATCTGGTAATCTCTTATGATCAAGGCGATTGTGATGAGTATGGATTGGAATACTTCCCTACCCCATACTCCAAACTCCCTCTATCTGAGATACCACCACAAACTTCTGTCGATGTGTATTTCTGCGGTAAAGCTAAGAATAGATATACGGAAATTATTGATGCATATAATATATGTAAGTCCAATGGATTGTCGTGTAGGTTTTATATACACAGTGCGCCTGAAAAAGATAGATTAATTTCAGATGACATCATATACGATAAAAGTATCTCTTACATTGAAAATTTGTCAAACGTTATTTCTTGCAGATGTGTTCTTGAAATTATGCAAAAGGGTGCACAAGGATTTACACCTCGCCTTTGGGAGGCTTTGCTTTATGACAAACATTTGCTAACCAATAATACTTCTATCAAGGACTCTAAATATTTTAACCCGACTCAAATCCATCTTACTGATAACATGGAAGATATAAAGGGATGGATTTATGGTAAAACGCCCAAATCTGATTTTGAGGAAGACAAAAGTCCTCTGAAATTAATTGATTTTATAGAATCTAAGTTAAAAGACTGATGATTATATATATAATAGTCTTTATATTTATTTTTACCCCCATATTATTATATAAGGGAAAGCAAGAATCTAAAAAAATTAATGTATACTACATTTTAGAATTCATTGTATTATTCCTATTAATGGGTCTACGTTATAGAGTTGGTGGTGATAGTATTCGATATGAGGAATATTATTTAAACCAACCCGACATTTTAACTCTTTTTAAAGATGGCAGTTGGTGGAGGACTGGATTCCAACCAGGGTGGACGCTTCTTTTGGCTACTTGCAAAACCATAACAAGTAGCTTTGTAATTGTTCAGCTTGTGCAGTCATTTATTGTCAATGGTGCGGTATTTACCATAGGATATCGTAAATGTAGGCACAAATACACATTTATACTGCTATATTTCTTCATGCAATATTTCTATTTTAACACTGAAATTTTGAGAGAAGCTATAGCAGTCGCAATATTCTTACTTGGATATGATTGTTTGGTGAAAGGGAAAATAATCAAATATTTGTTTTTCTGTATTATAAGTTTTTGTTTCCATGCATCAGCATCGATTTTATTTCTGTTACCAATAATATATCCGTATATATCTAAAGCACGCGGGATTAAACTATATGCACTTTTGCTATTGTTTGTAATAATCTTTAGAATTTTTGCAACATATACAGCAGAAGTTCTTATTAACAAAGTATTTTCATATAATTCAATGCTTCAGGATAAAATCGAGGATGCCGTCTCCAGTGGAAATCTCAATATCTTTGGCATCATAAAATCCTTAATAAATCTGCTGCCTCTAATATTTTCCTTATATTTTATAAATAAAATCAAAGAGAATAATCAGGATTTTAGAGAAAGAAATTTCATATTCATAATGCTTCTACTCACGAGTATAGGAGGTATAATATATGTGCCTTTTGTTAGATTTGAAAATTACTTCACAATATATTTCCTACTCTTTTTTACAGATTTAATTTATAATCGTTTAATTATACGCAAATATAATGATTATGTAAAACTTGCTTTGGTTATACTTATTTTTTCAAAATTATTATGGTATAACACGGTTGTTTCAACAAAAATGCACACCTCATTAAATTTCAGAAAATATCAACTTTGGATCCCCTATAGTTCTTATCTTGCTCCCACAAAAGACAAAGAAAGAGAAAGAGTTATACATAATCAGTCTATGCAATGAAAATTTTATTTTTAAATACAAACATTGGATATGGCGGTGCCTCCAAAATGATGGTTTGGGTGGCTAATAAATTGGCTGAATCAAATTTTGATATTACGTTTATCACTTATCGTAGTGATGAAAGATTTCAAACATTATCCACCAAAATAAAATACAAGCACCTATCGCTTGAGCCAATAGACGGCAAAGGCAAAAATATCTTTCATACAATAAAGACTCTTCATAATCTAATTAAGCGAGAAAAATTTGATTTGGCCGTAGGATTCCTTACCCCTTCACAACTACGGCTCTCACTTGCATGCATCGGACTAAGGACAAAGTTACTATTTTCACATAGAGGGGATCCCTACCAAAAGGCAAAATGTTTGAGTGCAAAGATAAGTGATTTAGCGTTCAAATCAGCGGATTACTATGTATTTCAAACCGAAAAGGCTAAACTCTATTTTTCGAATAAAATACGTAATAAAGCAGCTATTATTGCTAATCCTATAAACAAAATCGAGCGCACATGTTTAAGAGAAAGTCATGTCGAGAAACGTATTGTTTGTGTTGGTCGATTAGATATTAACCAAAAGCGACAAGACTTACTTATCGCTGCTTTTAATCTTATTTCTGAAAAATTTCCTGAATATATATTGGAATTTTTCGGTGATGGTCCTGATACGGAGAATTTAAAAATAATGGCTTCCAAAAATACTAAAATATTTTTCAGAGGGAAAACAACAGATGTTGCAAAATCAATACAAAATGCAGCACTCTTTGTACTTTCATCTGATTATGAAGGCATACCCAATGCATTACTTGAAGCCATGGCTTTGGGTATGCCTTGTATATCCACAGATTGTAGTCCAGGTGGTGCAGCCATGCTCATAAAGAATAATATCAATGGTATGTTAGTTGAAAGAAACAATGTTAATGCATTAGCTGATAGTATTTCTTATATGCTGATGCATAGAGATAAAGCTGAAGATATGGGTAAAGAAGCGATGCTTGTATCCACTACGTTTTCAGAAGATATTATAGCCTCAAAATGGATTGAACTATTTAACAAAATAGGAGAGTCATGACAACAAGGATTATTGTATCTATTCTCTTTTATATATTATCTTCCGCCTATGCATTATCGAATAACGAAATTCTGATTACCAATAATGAGGATTTGCATGCTCTGTCTAACAAACATAATATAACGTATGTAATCAGCATTCATTTGGATTTAAAAGACAGTGTCATTACACTTGCACCCTACAGTACACTTAGATTTATTGATGAGGGACTAATCTCCAACGGAAGTATCGTAGGAGATAATTCGCGGATAGAAGCTAAAGAAACACAGATATTCAACAATATAAAATTATATGGCATTTGGGACAATAGCAATGTTTACGGAGTATGGTTTGACACTCCAAGCAATATGAGTCCATGCAATTCTTATTTCAATAATCTAATGACACTATCTAAAGGGGATAGAATGACTCATCTATATACCGCATTGGATACACTATATGTCGAAGCAATAAATGGAGCAGGAGCTATTAGGATTCCATCAAACTTATATTGGCATAATCAATCTATAATATATCAATTGCCCTGCTCATTCGAAAAATTTAGCACAATACATCTTGATAATGTACATGATGTCACTATAGATGGAGGTATGATTATTGGTGACGTGAAGAGTCACATGGGCAATAGTGGCGAGTGGGGTCATGGGATCAAATGTAGCGGGGCGAAAGATATTATTATAAAAAATATATCCTGCAATAATTGTTGGGGAGACGGTATAGATCTGATTGAAGGAAAATATGTCAAAAACAAAACTGGGCTAAACACCTGTGAACGTATAATCATAGACAAGGTGAAATGCAATTACAACCGTAGACAAGGTATGAGCATTGAAGCGGCTACTGATGTGGTGGTTTGCAATAGCGAGTTTTGCTTTACAGGAGCTATTAAGGCTACACTCCCTACTGCAGGGATTGACATAGAGCCTTGGGCAAATAACAGTGATAAAATTTATAATATAAAAATAGAAAACTGCCGATTTATCGATAACGGCAGATTTGACATCTCTTTTCAGACGAATCTATGGAGAAATGACATCCAAACTTACGACAGTAAGACCCTCTTAACCAACTGCTCCCTAAAAAACTGCGAATTCAAATATGCGGGAGGCGTAAATGTGGATAAATGCGTTATTGATAGTCTTGTTATCCATAATTCCTCAAATATTAGCTTCAGCGATTGCTCAATTTTACACTATACACAAGGAATAAACGCTGTTAATGTAAACTTCAATAATTGTAGAATCACAAAGAAAACTAAGGCATCCGACATTAGTAGCTTATCGATAATTTGTTTAGGTGGAACGTTAATAGCTTTTATAATTGGATACATCAGAACGCTTAAAACTTAGTTTTAGTTTAAACAATATACACTATTTAAATAAGGCTAATTTAGACAAAAAAGGCATAAAATCATCTTTCAATACAAAAAATGTATTCGAATTTTATGACAATTTGCTCAAGATTGACTAATTTTGTATTGTCAAACAAAATCACATTACAACCAATAAAACGATGATTTATATACCAGCAATATATTTTTTATTATTATTTATCTATATACTCAAAAAGAACGGATTCGACATTAGCGCATGCATCATTTCTGTCTATCTGCTTACATCTCTATGCTCAATCATAATATACAACGATTTTGACACATACAAATATGGGTTAGGCATAAAAGCTATGGATTTAGATATAATCCCGACGATAATTTATTGCGGAATGGTTACTTTAGTCACAATACCATTTATTCGTTTTAATAGCAATAAAAAACGCATGTTAAAATCGATAAATCCAAGCATTTTTAATTTTCTATCACTATGCTTTATATGTTCGTTCTTTTTTTGCTTGTTTCTATTTAAGGACGATTTAATATATAGGATAACAATGGGTAACAATATCGGTGATATGAGAGGAGCCGAAGTTGTTACAGCTCAAAATAAACTAAATGGTATAATAAAAGTAATCTCCACTATAGCTGTTTCAATATGTAGCGTATCAGTAGTATGTCTTATCTTATTCTTTTACAGTGTCACATTTCTAAAAAAACCTTGGTGGTTTAATGGGTTAATCTTATTAAGCTCTGTTGGCTGCATAATTCAAGGTATAATGGGAATTGACAGGTCTATAGCTTTTTACTGGATATTAAACTCATTTTTTATATTTATATTTTTCAGACCATATTTAAGTAGGAAAACAAAAAGGATAATAATAATTTTCGCTTTAATAGCATTGGTGGGGTTGGCATCCTATCTTGCAATGCTATCCTTTTCAAGATTCGGTGACAGAGCATTCAATGCATTAATCGGATACATGGGGCAGAATTACACAAATTTTTGTTGGTTTTGGAATAGATATGAAGCTCCGGAAATGAATTGGGGCATTTTCTGCCCTATAACAAGCCGTTTCTTTATAGATTGGGGATATCCTGTTTCAGCCTACTCGTATGGATTTTACGTACAAAGCAAAGTAGGATATTTCGTAAATGTATTTTATACTTTTATGGGTACAATAATGCTCTATTTAGGGCAATGGGCGGTAATTCCATTCTGCATAATCTACAATATCATAGCATCATTTATATTAAGGCACAAAAAAGTTCTGAGTATCTCTACAATATTATTAATTTTCATCATCGCTATCATTCCATATGATGGTGTTATTCTGTACCTATTAGTTGACTATATAAAAGCTTTCGGTTTCTGGTTCATAATAGCCGTTTGTCTATTCATTAATAGTAATAAGATAATAAAATTAGCACGAAAGTCCAAAGTGAGAGGACTAGGCAAGAGATAAATAGGCAAGACAATCAAATCATAAGATTCACAATTGTATGAAAAGCATAGGAATCATAACAATCCATAAGATTAACAATTATGGATCAGTGCTACAAGCATATGCATTACAGAAGGTCTGCGAAGAGTTGGGCTACGATGTAGAAGTTATTGATTATGATTTCCCTAATGACTTCCATCGACAACATGTACTCAAATTAAACGATGAAGATTCTTCACCCACACAAAACGAGCCAAAATGGATAAAAGCTTTATTTGGGTTGGCATTGATGCGTCAACATAAGGGTATCCGAAGATTCGTTAAGCATTACCTACACTTATCGAATAAGAATTACACTTCACCCGAACAACTTTCGGCAAATCCCCCTATTTATGATATTTATATTACAGGTAGCGATCAGTTGTGGAGTCCACGTCATTGTCAAGGCGATCCCACTTTTATGCTTCATTTCGCACCTGACGAAGCTTTAAAGATATCCTATGCAGCAAGCATCGGCTCTGATAATATTCCCAACCAACTAATTACCAAATATAAAGAACTACTTGGTAGATATGCTGCAATATCCGTGCGTGAAACATCCGGAGCAGAAATTATAGAGCGAATTATAGGAAGTAGAGCTTCCATAGTACTTGATCCAACATTACTATTAAATAGAAATCAATGGAATAAAATCGCAAAGGGAAATCGTATATTTAAAGATAAATACATCCTTTGCTATTTTCTAAACTATTCATTCAATGCATTCCCATATGTTGATGAATTAGCAGAGCACATCAGACGACAAACAGGCTTTAAGATAGTGCGTGTCGCCCGACCTCCCCATACACTTAATTGGCGTGATAATAAGTATAAAATCGGTGCCTCACCAGAGGAATTTTTATCTCTTGTAAGAGATGCTGAGATTGTGCTTACCACTTCTTTTCATGGCACCGCTTTTGCCGTAAATTATGGACGTCCTGTATTAACCATTGTGAAAAGTAAAGATTCAAGTGATAGCCGACAAGTAAGTTTAATGAACAATCTTTGTCTTAATAGGCAGATAGTTGAATTAGAATCCGATTTCCCCGATTATAACATGGCCAAATACGACACATACGAGGAACAAGAGAAGCTTGAGAAGCTGAGAAAAGAATCCCTTGAATATTTAATACATTCGCTTAAATTATGAATAAAATAAATCTTTGCGATAGTACATGCACACAATGTTACGCATGCAAAACAGTTTGTCCAAAAGATTGCATTGAATTTATAGACTATGAGGCTGGATTCAAGATTCCATCAATAGACCGAAGTAAATGCATAGAATGTGGGGCTTGCATGAAAGCATGTCATGTAATTTCGTTAAAGGCTGATCTTAAATTACCGCTAAAGACATATGCATGCTGGACCAAGAATAAAGACGATCGTTCTAATAGTTCGTCGGGGGGTGCATTTTCAGTTCTTGCAAGACGGATTTTAGCTAATGGAGGAGTGGTTTACGGAGCAACTATGACCTCCGACTTGACCATACGCCACATTGCAATTACCAAAGAAGAAGATTTGATCGCTATTCAAGGTTCGAAGTATGTGCAATCTAATATCGAAGGGATTTATAGTGATGTAAAATTACGATTAGGTAAGGGGATATCAGTTCTTTTCAGTGGAACACCCTGTCAAGTAGCCGGGCTGAAAACGTTTTTGAAACGAGATTACGAGAATTTACTTACATGCGATGTTGTGTGTCATGGAGTACCATCACAAACTGCGTTCAATATATATATTGACAAAATAGGGATTCGCGACAAAAGTAATAATGTATACTTTCGCTTTACCGAGGGTTGGGGCTTCCGCCTGTCACGACAGGCGGTAGCCCCAACCCTCGGGGGGGGCTTCCGCAAAAAATTAATTCCACAATTCAAGGCTTACTATATGAAAGCTTTCACAAAAGGGTTAATGTTCGGTGAGGCTTGCTATGATTGCCACTATGCGCATCCAAAGCGAATCAGCGATTTCACACTCGCTGACTACTGGGGATTGGGAGAACATATTCCTTTCAACTATCCAACTCAAAGAGGAGTATCATGTATGCTTGTAAATACCCAACACGGACTTAACTTCATCAACTCTTGTGAAGATTTAATGCTGATAGAGAGACCGTTGGAAGAAGCCATTGAAGGTAATCATAATCTCTCGTTTGTATCAGATAGACCAAGAGGGCGAGATACATACTATGAAGACTCTATTTCATTGGATATAAAAGAATTATCAACTAAATATGGTTTAAAGCCAACATTACGAGATTATCTACGTATTATCAAACAAGATTTATTCCTAATAAGGAATAAATAATACAATCTACCAACTAACAGATGATTAAAACAAGACAAGATCTCAAAGAATATATTATAGCCGACCGTTCTCGCTATAACTTCAGATCAAATTGGATAATAAATAAAATAATGCCGTCGGAAAAACACCAAGTGTTTTCGTATCTAAAATGTCTGAATTTTTCACTTAATTTTACTGATAACGTTAATTACAACAAATTCAATCAATTCAAAAATTTGAATATTAGTATAACTGTACTGATTATTCTTGTATTTTGATTTCTTCGGGAATGATAATCGTTTTAAAATCAGAAGCATGTCTAATTATCAGTAAAAATAATTGAAAAATTCAGATAAAATGTTTACGCCATACCGAATATTACTTGAATAACAAATCACATCTTGGATTGTATGGCCGTTTTATGTATACGATATATTCTATTCGCCTCCGAAAACTTTCTGTAAAATACAAAATTCACATCGGGCTTAATGTCGCAGGTAAAGGATTATATATTCCTCATATTGCGGGGGGGGGTGATTATCAACGCTTTACATTTGGGAGATTACTGCATTGTTAATACCGGTGTTGTTATTGGCATTAAAGGTATGCAAGAGAATAAGCCCACTATTGGTAATTATGTTGAAATAACTGTTGGAGCAAAAATAATAGGAAAAATCACAATAGGCGATCACGCAGCCATTGCGCCTAACAGCGTTGTAATATCTGATGTACCCGCATATGCTATTGTGTCAGGAGTTCCTGCAAAAATCATAAAATATAAAACAAATGTCTAAAACACCCTTGTATTCTATCATTGTACCTATATACAAGGTAGAGATGTATTTGCGTCAATGTATTGACTCGCTTTTAAAACAAGATTTTGATGATTATGAAATTATTTTGGTTGACGATGAATCACCAGACAACTGTCCTCATATATGTGACGAATACGCAAGACAATATGATAATATAACTGTAATCCATAAAAAGAATGGAGGTTTGAGTGATGCTCGCAATAAAGGTGCTGAAATTGCCAAAGGGCAATATATAATCTTTGTAGACAGCGATGATTTTTGGAAAGATGCCGATGTTCTGTCAGGAGTAGAAAAAATAATAAATAAATATCAACCCGATATTGTGGTAAGTGATATTATAAAATATTATACTGATAGTGACAAATATGATTATCCCAATTTAATATGCGACGAATCGTATAATGGCAAATCCAAATTAGAAATGCTTGATTATCTCTATTTCGAACAAGCAGATTTAAAGATATCGGCATGCCAGAAATTCGTGAGACGCGAATACATCAGGAAATTTCCATTCATTAAAGGTATGATCTCAGAAGATATTGATTGGAGTCTATCTCTTTATCCCAATATACAAAGTATTTGCGTTTACGATAAACCATTCTATTGTTATCGTCAATTCCGTAAAGGATCCATTACTAATACTAATGCAAAAAAAAGAGTGGACACTTTCTTTAGTATAATAGATAACTGGAGTACAAAAATTCCTTCCCTTCCAATCGGAGCAAACGAAAAGGAAATATATCTCGGTTACCTTGCGTACCAATTATCGGTAGCGATGTTGGTATCAACTGATATACCTACTGAATTGAAAAAATCATATTATAAAAAGATAAAATCATATCTATATCTCTTCAAACACGAACTAAACAGTAAAACAAAAGGAGTAAATCTTTTAATAAATTGTTTCGGAGTAGCAAACACATGTAGAATTCTAAAAATCTTCGATACCGTTCGTACCAAATTACACTCACACAATTAATGTGTAATTTAATAGGGATAAATATCCATAATAGATTAAAAAAAACTTCATAATTGACTATGAAAGTATTATTTTGCGACAACAACCTTAAATTTTTCTTAAATTTTCGCAAATACATTGTAGAGTATTTGCATAATAAAGGGTACGAATTGGGGGCTGTGGTACCCTCCGACTCATGTACCGAAAAAATTTTAAATAAAAAACCTAAATATTTGAAAGTATTTCCTATAAATATGAATGGAAATAGTTCTAATCCATTCGATGATATAATATATTTCTGCAAACTCTTTAGGATATTTAAGGCAGAAAATCCCAATATTATATTTGTATATACTATTAAACCGAATATTTATGGATCTATAGCTGCTAGTATGCTTAATATTCCAATCGTGGCCATGGTTGCTGGTCTTGGCTATGTATTTACAGGTAATGGTCCCACGAAAACACTCGGTCGCATGTTGTATAAATTCGGCCTACATAAGGCGAACAATGTAATAGTATTGAATGAAACAAACAAAAAGACACTCATAGAAGGAGGATATGTGAAGCCGGAAAATATGATATTGTTTGATTCTGGAGAAGGTGTTGATCTAAACCAGTTTAAATACAATCCCGACGCATACGAATCTGTTAGATTTCTTATGGTATCAAGAATATTGTATGATAAAGGCTATTCTGAATTTGTGGAGGCAGCAAAAATAGTGAAAGACAAGTACCCCAACGTGAAATTTGAGTTACTCGGTCCATTAGCCGAAGATAGTCCTACAGGTGTGCCAAAGAAAGTTATAGATGCCGATCAAAAGAATGGATTCATAGAATATTTAGGTGAGACGGACGATGTACCATATTATCTAAGAAGGCATGGTGTAGTGTCTGTATTGCTAAGTTCATATAATGAAGGGTTCAACCGCTCTCTTATGGAAGCTTGTGCTATGGGCAGAATTTGTATTACAAGTGATACTCCAGGATGCAAGGAGATTGTGGATAACGGTGTAACCGGTATACTTGTCAAACCAAAGGATAGTAGCGCATTGGCTGATGCTATGATAAAAATCATTGAAATGCCATCATCAAAACGTTATGAAATGTCAAAAGCATCGTACAAAAAAGCTTCAGAACATTTTGACGTAAGATATGTATATAAAAAATACGATTACATCATTTCGCAGCTTACCACAACATCGGTATAAGATATATGAATTTTGCTGATAGACAGCCCCGACCTGCGCCGCCGCATGGGCAGGGCATCAAGGGAAAAGGCAAAGAGAGAGTTTGCGATAGAAAAGGTAGTGGATACCCACCTGTCGATATACAGGGGGTAAGCCCCCAAGAAGCCACTAACCACTAAAGGGGAAAGAAGCCCCCAACCCTTAAAGGGGCTTTACTCCTCCACTGGGAAAAAGAGCGCAGATGAAGCGGATTTTTAATTGCATTCGCTGCGTAGCCTAAGCCCCTTTAGGGGTTGGGGCTTCCGTATCTATCCGCTACCTCACTACCACAAAGAGAGCGCAGATAGACGCGGATGCGGCGGATATGTATTTTTTATCTGCGCCTATCCGCTCTCTTACTGCCACAAAAAGAGCGCAGATGGAAGCCCCCAACCCCTAAAGTGGCTTCTCGTCAGGACTTTCTTACTATACCCGTACATGATTTTTCAAACAATACTTAAGAATTACTTGTTTTAATCCTAAGAAATCCATAACTTTGCATTGTAAAACGAGAACACTAATCGCTTTGAATAATCCGAATTATCAAAATATGGTGTATTATGCTTGAATCATTGAAGAAATTATTATATAAATGGTACTCATCCGACACCGTCGAGATGATGGAGTACGTACACCCTTACGTAGGATCAGGGATCAGGAAAGTGGCTGCAGGGGATTCGTCAATCAGTATATGCACGGATAGAGACAGTGTGCTACCTGAATATATCAACTCAAGTTTCGGATTTAGACTATTGTCAATGAGTTAGGAATAAAAAAAGCTTTG
>N._stephensi_709_foregut__coassemble_43_pt1 | contig 46826 bp, 34 predicted proteins | sample N__stephensi_709_foregut__metabat2_low_PE_014 | metagenome-assembled genome bin N | reverse complement strand
CGATTCTTGCCGTACTCGATGAGAATATCAATACCGGCGATGAACTTCGTCTGACCGCCACATCTAAAACCGGAGCTTTCAATCCGATTGTAGAAACGGTTACAGTTGGAGAAAACCAACGTGCCGAAGTTACATTCGACATAGTAGGTAAAGGTGGCATCGCTGCTGCATTTGAAATGACAGATAACCCTGCCGTTATCGCAATGCTCTACTCATCTAAAGGTGAATTGCTGAAAAAACAGACTTACTCTGAAGCGCAAACAACATTCACCGAACTTGAAGATGGAGACTACACACTCATTTCAATGGGTCAGTCTGACTTGATGAACTCTATCCTCCGTCTTTCAAATTTCTCTGAAATTGGTTTGACTGAAGGTAAAGACTACGTCAAGAATGCGGTTAAGGTAGAAAGCGGTAAACTCTCTGAGGTTAAAAATGCGGAAATTCCGGCATTTGATGAGAGCTTGTTCTACTACACAAATTCTTCAACAAGTTTCTCATCGAATAAGAGTAGCATCACCACGGGTAACTACCTTACACTCCGTGCCGCTATCGACTTCAAAGGTGTTTACAAGAGTGACATTAGCAATGTAGCTCTCGTGGTAGACCTCCCCGAAGCTTGCGATTTCGTAGAGCAGTCAGTTATCCAAGGCCCAAATTTGTTGCCATATACAATAGACAACAACCGCCTGACCGTTCAACTCGGAAACGCATACACAGCTCAAACACGTTTCTGTGTAATCCCGACGAATGGTGGCTCGTTTAATGCAACTGCGTCAATAGTCTTTGACTATAATGGCAAGACTATAACTCAGCCTATTGGCTCTGCTACTTCGGAAATTAAGGACATTGAAATTACGGTTCCGAGCGTAGTTGCGGGCGAAAGATTTATTGCGTCTGGGTTAGCTGTGCCAAATTCATTGGTTAAGGTGTTCGATACCGGAATTGAAATTGGATCAGGGAAATCAAACAGTATTGGAACTTGGTCCATTGAATGTAAATTAGATAATCCATATAATCTGACAAGACATGAGATTCATGCAGAAATAATAACTACTAATAACAATACTTTAGTTACTGAATCTAAAGATTTAATTTATGATTATAGTGCTCTTATGGTATCTAAAGTAACTATGGTTAATACTGCTCATCCTGCTTCATCGCTCGATTTGTGTGATTATGTGACAATCTACGATTTCCAGAATCCAAGTGAACAACCAGCTTATTGGTATTGGCCCTCCTATCCAAAATTCACCTTTATGCTGGAATTTACAGATAATGACCCCAATCGAATCTCTAACGTTGTGTTGTATGTTCATACAACAACGGGTAACGTAGTTGCATTATATCCAGAATACAACGAAATTAAACATTGCTGGTTAGTCCAACAAGATTTTGATTCAAACTCGTTACCTGAAAACGTAAGTGTCGATTTTGATGCATTTACCGAAAAATATTTGGATAATGATCAATTAGTGTCTGAGTATAACTCGCTTTCAAATCTACAAGAACAACTCACAACGCAAAATCAAGCAATTGATGAAATTTATTATCAAATAAAAGAGGAACTTAATAAAGATTCTATAAATTTTGAGATAGTTGATGAATTGAATCAGAAACTTGAGATTCTTATGGGCGTTTCTATATCTTCAGATGATATAGACATTAGTGAAGAAGAACTATACAATCAGCTTGAAATTTTTAAGCAAGATTATGGTGAACAATCCATTGACGAGCTTGTAGAATCTAATTTAAGAGCCATAGAATATTCTATACCAGAAGAACTAGGATTCGGAAAAATTTCGGTTTCTACTTGTGATGGATTTGATATGTCCACGATTTTAAATGACTCATCTTATGAAAAATTAAAAATTACAGGGGATAAGATTGTATTTGTAAAGGCTACAGAGACATCTTATATCCTATTGGATTTTGATGAAGATGTATGTTATACCATAATTTTTGATCCCAATAGTGAAATAGCAATGTTTGCGCGTGCAGCCTCAAATGATGTTAGCGCAATACAAAAGCACTCCAATACTATAGGTGAGAAAATTAAGGCGGCGAATGAACTCTTAAATAAACTTCTTGGCGCAATTGATGAAGTTGTTCAGCATATCGATGGCGGCTTAAAATTTGCTCAGGACGGTTATGGTAGTTCTTGGAGACAGTTGAGAAAGTTAAAACAACTCCAGGAAGCCGGTGAAAAAGTTGCCGTACAAAGAATATTTCTTCTTGAGTTAACTTGCGATGGATGGGAAGCTCAGATAAAAACCCTAAAAGGAATCAAGTCTGCACTAACTAATTGTAGAGCTCAAGTTTTGGGCAAATTGTTCGGCGCCTGTGGTGTTATATCAAATTTTGTCGAATGCAAGAATGATTTGGATAAGTTTATCAATTTATACTACAGTGTTCCGCAACCATGTGAAAACGAGCAGGATAGGGCAGATAATATCCGAAATAGTATAAGAAATGCAGGTATTGCAGCAGGGTTTTACTATGTTGCAAACATTTCAGCCGATGTATGTGCCCTATTTGGTATCGGTCCATCTATTGCGGCTGCACCTGCCTCTGGAGGTTCATCTCTTGCTGTTGCTCTCGTAGCTGTTGGCAAAATTGCATTATCTTACGGCATAAATGCCTTATATCGTAATTCATGTGATGCGTTCATGAATAATACAAAAAATGATATAGAATCATTACAGTGCAAAAAGAAGGAATGTGGAGACCCCGGTATGCCTCCGTGCCCAAAACCGACACCAAACAATAATGGTGGAAACAATGGTAAAACAGGTCCAAATGGGAAAGGTGGAGACCATCAATCTGGATGTCCAAAGACTGGAAACGTTATGGATCCGTCTGGTTATGTATATGAAGCTATTCCTCAAAACCGCGTGGAAGGCGTTCAAGCGTCTATTTATTATAAGGAAACTAAAGAGGATATGTACGGTGATCCTTACGAAGAAGTCATTCTTTGGAACGCAGAAGAGTATGCTCAACAGAATCCCTTATTTACAGACAAAAATGGTTTATACCAATGGGATGTGCCTCAGGGTCTGTGGCAAGTTAAGTTTGAGAAGGATGGCTATGTAACCGCTTATAGCGAGTGGTTGCCCGTGCCTCCGCCTCAGCTTGAAGTGAACATAGGAATCGTTCAGAACAAACAGCCTGAGGTTACCGAAGCTCGTGCATACGAAGAAGGTGTTGAGGTTCAGTTCGACAAGTTTATGGATTTGTCAACTCTTACTACCAACAATATCTATGTAACCGCTAATGGCGAGAAACTCACCGGCTCTATCCGTCTGATCGACTCTGCACTTGCAGATGAATATGCTGACGAAGAAGATGAAAACGCAACCCGTTACGCTTCGCGTGTACGTTTCGTTCCGGAAGAAACTCTCAGTTCCACAACCGGTGAAATTCGCGTTACAGTAAGCCGCAACGTTCTTTCATACGCCGGCATTCCGATGACTGAAACTTTCTCTCAGGTTCTTGACGTTGAGAAAGAAGTTCAGATTATTACTGCCGATGATGTGAAAGTTCTTTACGGCGGCGAGAAAGAGGTTACCATCTATGCTCTTCCTTATGAAGCTGCCGTAGGTCGTACACTCCGCATTTCTAACTCTTCCGACTTGATTACTTCGGTTGATAAGACAGAAGCAACCATTGATGAGGAAGGTAAGGCCACTGTAATTGTCAAGGGCGACCTTCCCGGACACGCTCAGCTGACTTTCTCAATTGATGATGTAACCGTTACTGGAGAATGTGCCGTTGACGTTGTTACTGAAATCATCAATGCTGAAGCCCCGAAGTCTTCACGCGCAAGCGGAACCGCTGTTTATCGCGGAACTAAAGTAGAACTTACCACCGAATCAAAGGATGGCGTGATTTACTTTACCACTGACGGCTCTTGCCCCTGTGATGAGAATGGTACTCGCCGCAAATACACCGTGCCTATCATTATCAATGAAGACACCAAGATTCTTGCTATGACATCTGTTGGCACTGGTGATGACGATGTTTCAGAAACCGTTGAATTCAACTATACACTCAAACGCAGCGATATGGACTTCGCAATGGACGAGGGTTGGACTTGGATTTCACATAACTTTGATGCCCCCATCGAAGTAGAAACACTTGCCGCTAATGAAAAAATACACCGTATAGTAAGTCAGGATGATGAGGTAATACGCGATCCACAGTTAGGCATGATCGGTATACTCGAATCGTTGAACGCTTCAGAAAGCTATAAAGTGCAGACGATAGCCGCAACCACAGGCAACCGCATGAGCGGTATCGCAAGGAATCCGGCTACACCAATCAGTATCAATGAGGGTTGGAACTGGCTTGGCTATCCCGTAAGTCAAACGATGATGGTGGATGAGGCTTTCGCTCCGACAAGCGTTCAAGAGCTTGACGTAATTGTTGGTCAGAACGGTTTTGCGCAGTATGACGGCGAAAATTGGATAGGTACGCTTGAAACTATGTCACCAGGTCTCGGATACATGTATCAAAGCATATCACCAAAAGATGTAGTATATAACACCTCTATCGTATCCTCAGCTTCAGCACGCAATGCCAAAGGTATCTCTGAAAAGTCAAATCTCGCAGTGGATATCCATAAGTATCCGTCGATAATGCCAATTATCGCTACACTTAAAGATACAGAGGGTGTATCCCTTGATAATGAGGATTATCAGGTTAATGCTTTTTGTGGCTCTGAATGTAGAGGTATCGGAAAAGTCGTCAAAGGATTGGTGATGATGAATATCTATGGCAATACAGGCGATGAGATAACATTCAATATCACCAATGCAACAGGCGACGAGACATATGTAAATAGTGTGTCGTTGACGTTTAGTGAGACAATGGTAGGAAATCTCAATGCCCCGTATGAGATAGCGATAAATACTATAAACGGTTTGCATGACATTACTTACGAAGGTAATATACGGGTGACAGTTGTCGGTGGTATGCTGAAGATAGAAGGCGTATATTCCGATGATATAAAATTGATAGAAGTCTATGATGTAGACGGACAGAAACGCATCCGCAAAGCCAATGTTAACGCATCTGAAATAAAAGTATCGCACCTTAATGCCGGAGTATACATAGTGATAGTCAATGCCAAAGGTGAATACACGTATCATAAAGTGGTAATCCGCTAAATTATAATTATTCTTGAATTATGAATATTTCAAATGTCAAATATGGACATCCGATGATTGTAATTATAATGATTGTCTTGAGTAGTGTGGTGGCGAAGGCCACTACACTATGGACTGTCAATCCAAGCGATTATCAATACGACATGACCCTCTACCTTGATGTAAAAAAAAATGGAGAGCGGTTAGACTATTCACAATACGAGGTAGGGGTATTTTGCGGCGATGAGTGCAGAGGTGTGGCGAAGGAATTACCTTTGGGCAGTGGAAAGTCATGCTTGTATATGCGCGCTCGCAGTAATAAGGCATCCGGCGAGACGATGACATTTAGATACCATGATAAAGCGACGATGGAAGTCTATGTGATAGGTGGTGCTCAATTTATATTTGAGTCGAACGGATTGTTAGGCTATCCCTCCAATCCCTATATCGTAGGCTATGAAGAAAACTTTGATGTCACTATTATAGCTGGTATCGGAGGTACTGTAAATTTGCCGGGTGGTACTTATCCGTATGGTACAGAACTTGAATTGATGGCTTCGCCAGTAGAAGGATATCATTTCAAGGGCTGGTCTGATGGAATGACAGAAAATCCAAGGCTGTTGACAGTTGATAATAATCGGACACTTTATGCGGAGTTTGCGCCAAATGTTTACACGCTTACTTTATACTTGAATAATGAAGTATATTCAGTAGAGGAATTGGAGTTTAATACGCCAATAAGTGTGAAGAATCCGGAAATACCTGAGGGCTGCGAGTTCGAGGGGTGGTTGACGGAGATACCTGAGACGATGCCTCCATATGATTTGGATATCTATGGTACATATTCGGATATGAGTAGTGTGGCTTCTGTTGTCATCGATAGTGAAGAGATGGTAAGTGTATGTACTATGTACGGAGCCGTCATCTGCAACGATAAGAAGTGGTCGGAAATAGTCAGTATGCTCGAAAGCGGGATTTATATCGTGAATGGCAAGAAGATATGGATACGTAAATGAAGATCGCTGATTATTCTATGTAATGATACAAGGGGCGGCATCTGGTCATTCAGATGCCGCCCTTACTAATTTTGGTAGTGATGTCAGGCGATAGGGAGGGTAGACGGTGGTCTGATGAAGAGACAAAGCCCTGATAATTAAATTTTAATTGCTTTGGGGAAGTTTGTCTGCCCAAAATAGTAACAAGGGGAATGAATCCCACTTTCCATGTCGCTTGATGAATCCGCTCGATACGCAAATTTATACTGTTCTAAATAAAAATAGAAAAATCAGAAAAAGAGTATATCATTAATTGTTTTATAATAATAAATGCCGTAAATTTGCAAAATGAAGCTTATAGAATTAAATATCGACAAAATAATAGCCTTATGTATTAAATATAGGGTAGATAAATTGTGGGTGTTTGGCTCAATACTCACTGATCGGTTTAATACCGACAGCGATATCGACTTTTCGGTAAAATTCGATAAAGACAAAATCCCGCTATTGGATTTTGCGGATAATTATTTGGATTTTCTTGATGAATTGAAATCATTGTTTTCACGTAATGTTGACTTGATTACAGAAGACTCTCTGACGAATCCCTTTTTTATAAAGGAATTGAGCGCAACCAAACAGTTAATATATGGATAAGGTGTCTAAATATTTATATGACGTATTGGAGGCTTGTGTCGAAATCGAAGAGGAGACGGAGCTGAGAGGTCGTAGCTTTGAATGCTTTTGCAATGACAGGGTATACCGCAAGTTTGTCGAGCGAAATTTTGAGATTATAGGTGAGGCTATGAATCGGGTATTAAAGTTAGATCCTGAAATTCCAATTACCTCGACCAGAAGAATCGTGAATACGCGCAATTTGGTCATACATAGCTATGATAGCTTAGATCGAGAGATTTTGTGGGGAATAGTAATAAGGCATTTGCCTGTCCTTAAAAAGGAAATACTTCAGATACTTGGTATGGAGTTATAGTTGTAGCAAATATGATTTGTGCAAAAGAACGTAGCCTCCATTTGGACTTTGGAACTCCGAGTATGCAACGTATGTTGACTTTTATCCTTGCATCCTAAAATGCACAAATATTTATTGTGCTTACTATAGATAATTGAGCAATTATTCGGGCGTCTTTTGTGGTGAGAGCTGCCACCAGTCGAGATTGAAGAGTTTGGGTCCTTTGCGGCCGGAGAATACAAGGTAGAGATCGTGGATGCCTTTAGTGGGGGCGATGGAGGAGCTGAATGTCTGCCATTCCACCCAACCGCAGGTGTTGTCTATTTTTATTGTGGCTATTTTATATCCGCTGATGCTGTCAAGGCGCATCTCTATCTCGCCGCCACGCAGGGCTGAAGCCGCTGATACCGTAATATCCGCCTGATTTTCGTTTGGACCGAAATCCACGTTGGCCACCTTTATGTAGTCGCCGTTATGGATGTCGGATACATAGACCCCTCCATAGTTGGTAGGCTCGGTTTTCACGCCTTTAGAGAAAGCCATAGTCTCGGCTTCGACACGCCTATATGGGTCGAAAACCTTTATTGGCTTCGGTCCACCCTCCGTAGGGTTTATGATAGGGAATGTGCCGTCGGGATTATATACAAACTCCTCTATAGCGGCGCTACGGCCAAAGCCGCTACCGCCGGGAAGTTTGCCCGTATGGTATGCGAAATAGGATTTGCCGCGGAAGTCGGCCACACCACAATGGTTGGTGAACGAGCCTGTATCTTTCAGAGGCATAATCACCCCCATGTATCTCCACGGTCCCATGGGGCTGTCGGCCATAGAGTAGTCTATATGCTCGGGTACACCTCCGGCCGCATATAGCATATAATACCTGCCATCGCGCTTGTACACCCATGGTCCCTCGGTATAGCAGTCAACGTACACCGCAGCCGTGTCGCGCTCCTCCGGATCAGGGGACCCGAACGCCTCCACGCTCATGGGCACATGCTCCACGTCGCCTTTTATCGATACCATGTCATCGCCCAATATCCTCATCGTGACCGGTAAACACATACATACGTCCGTCATGCACGAGTGGGGGGGGGGTCGGAGGTGTACCATGTCTGCACGATAGGATTATCGGCAAGAATCGACAAAGCCATCACACCAAATGTGAAAGAAGATATAAGTCTCATACGAATAGGATTTTTAGTGGCAAAATATAAATGTATGATGTAGCTATGCGGATAAGCCGAAAAAAAGCAGCTAAATGCTCAGCGAGACGGCTGTTCCGTCGTAGTCAACCGAGAAGTCTTTACCTGTGGCCATGTTACGAACGGTGAATTTTCTGGTGAGGAGCATTCCCGGGAAGTCGCCTTCACGGGTACCTATTTCCAAGCGTCCTTTCTTATTGATGGAAAATCTGATGGTGGAATACATACCCTTCTCGTAATTGTAATTGTCGCCCTCATCCTCGTAGAGGGTAAAGCTGCCGTCGGCACCGGGGAAAACCTTTATTGTGAGATTGTCCCATGCCTTCTCTGTGGCGAAGTTCACGTCCGGACCGATGGGTATGATTGCCCCAGCTTTGGCAAACAACGGGATGGTGTTGATGTTGGTTGGGATTTCTATTGACTGCCCTCCGCCGTACTCCTTGCCGGAGAAAAAGTCATACCATTTGGTGCCTTTGGGAAGATACACGTTCCAATTGCGGGATTCTGAGAAATCCACGTCCGTCAGGGCATCGCCCGCATGTTCTTTCTTGTCCCATCCGCTGTTCTCGTCGATTTTCACTACGGTCTCGCCGGTATATTGTGCTTCGAGCACTGGCGCAACAAGCAGATACTTGCCGAACATGAATTCCCTGCTATTGTCAAGCCCATTCTGATCGGAGGGGAAATCCATAACAAGCGCACGCATGAACGACCCTCTATTCTTGCTCACATCCCATGAAAGAGAATAGGTGTAGGGCAGAAGCGAATAACGAAGCTTGATGGCTTCGACCATAGCATCGTATATCGGTTCGCCGGCCTTACCGAAAAGATAAACCTCGCGTGGGGAGTCGGCACCGTGCGAACGCATCATAGGAGTAAGCGCGCCGAGTTGCGTCCAGCGAGTGGCAAGCTCGCGGAATTGGGGGTTGTCGTAAGCCTTGCCTTTAGAATTGTTGTAATGGCTGCAGAAGAAACCACCTAAGTCTGAATTTACCATCGGATTGCCTGTCATGGTGAAATTGAGGTGGGCAGGTATCTGCTTGCGTAGCATCTCCCAAGACGATGCCACATCGCCCGTCCATACATTAGAGCCGGTGCGTTGCTGCCCGAACCACCCTGAGCGAGTGAGAATGAACATGCGTTTCGACTTGTCGGCAGAAAGCTGATGGTCGTACACACCCTCTACCGTGGCAAGCGGGAAAGCCCCTCGTACCCTGCGGAACGACCCGGCGCCGGTCTCAAAATCCATATTGTCATCGAAATGGTCAGGCTCTGTGGAGTCCATCCACCAACCGTCGAGTCCGAATGCATGCAGGCGTTTAAGATTATTCCAGTAAATGTCACGGGCCTCTTTGCTGTAGGGGTTATAGACCTTTACCCCTGACGGATAATCCATACGCGGAGGCCACTGCTCGGAAATGCCAGATTGCGGCCATGTGGATATGTCGAACAATAGACCTTTGTCGGCAAGCTCGCGGTAGGGTTTTGTATGCGGGCCGAATGATGACCATATGGAAATTATCATATGGGCATTCAGGCCGTGCACATCATCCACCATGGCTTGCGGATTATTGAAGTCAGGATTCATGAACTCCATAGCGTTCCACAGGTAATTGTTGCCCCAGTATTGCCAGTCCTGTATGATGCCGTCGATTGGTATGCCGAGTTCGCGGTATCTCCGTACCACCTCCACAGGTTCCTGTTGTGTCTTGTACCGCTCTCGTGACTGCCAGAATCCGTAGGTCCATAAGGGCAGCATCGGCACGTCGCCTGATATTTCCCTTATTTCGGCAATCACACCGTCATTGTCGCCGCCGTACATGAAGTAGTAGTCGATGCAGTCGCCCACTTCAGAGGTGAATGATAAAATGTCGGAAGACTCGGAAAACAATGTAGGGGAATAATTATCCCAGTAAATGCCGTAACCTTTTGAGGATTGGAACACTGGAATACCGTCCTCTACGTTTCCGGGTAGAAGCCGGCGTGAGAACCCGCGCTTCGACAGCGACTCGGTGGAGTGGTTGCCAAGCCCGTAGATAGCCTCGTCCTTAGAGATTAAGAACGATTGCCCTACGGTGTATGTGTCTTGCCCCAAGTCCTTTATGGGAGTGAATTCAGGGATACGGTTTTCCTTAATAAGCGGCTTACCGGATTTGGTACTGAAACTTAGCAGACCTGTGGTTTTGTCTATGACTACCGTGATTTTGTCGGATGACACCGTCGTTTTGTTTGCGCTTTCTTTAGTGGACACTGACACGGCTTGAGGCGAGGCAATGACAGCGTAAGAGTCTTTTGCGAAAGACGCACCTTTAGGATATTTAAGCACCCTTACTGTAGAGGGAGTATAAAAATCCAACCGGATGGCGATATCGCTGATATCAACGGTAAGCGCCGTTGTAGAGGCGAACGTGCTCGCCGCAAGTGCGATAATGGAAACGAATAATACTGATAGTCTTTTCATGTTATATGGAATTAATTAATAATGTTACTCTTTGGGAATGACGATGCGGGCCATGGAGGTGCCGTATCCGGCCCAGTAGCCGAGACCGCCTTGGATATTGGACACACAGCCGTCGGTGGATGTGAAAAACATATTGCCACCCAGACTTACTGTGGCCTCATAAGATTGCCAGAAATCATAAGCCACACTATCCATGGTGCATAACTTCACATTCACAGTGTCGCCCCGATGAAAATACGGAGAAAAATGCCCGTCAAAAGTATCGTGTATGCCCCGGGCAACATTCCAGCCCTTTACGGCGTCATACTCGTCAGCGGTGAAAGTGCCGAGAAAAGACGAATAATAGTGCGACTCCTGTCGGTACACTTGAGTGAATATCTTATAATATTGGCATTTGGAGGCATCTACACGCCCATATGCGCGGATTTGGAAAAGCGAATCACTCCCCTCTACCCTGCCTGTACGCAATGAATCAAGGCGCGCTATCGGGGGTATAGTCGTCACGGCTGTCACCGTATCCATGTCGGTCTCAATCGTGAGGGTATATGTATGCCCCACTTTGCCACGCAGTCGATTAGCCGAATATACCACGCTTGGCAGATAATTCGTGTTGATGCGCATAGGCAGGGTCTCCGAGCTTGTGCCGTCCGACACCGTGACCTTGCACCATCTCTGGACAAGATTATCAATCGGGCCGTCGGTGGTAGAGAGATTGGCGGCGCGCGTTATTATCACCACCGGCAATCCCTCATCCTCTATCCATCCCTCCACCACAAGCGGCATCTTGGCCGGATACGCCAAGTCTGTATCAGATCTGTCGCATGACCCGAGCATTGCCGATAGCGGAACAAAAACAGATAATAAGAACAATATATTTTTCATAATCAGAATCTAAGATAATAGGAAATATAAGGGATAACAGCACTGAAATCCATACGCTTCTTATAGAACCCCTTGTCGGGAGAATACTCGTAAGATACGAAAAGCGTGTTGGCATTGCCATAGGCATTGTACACGGAGGCAGTTAAGCCTTGTTGTGTCTTGCCACTGCGCCGGAAATTCCAGTCAAGACTTAAGTCAAGACGGTGCATATCCGGGAGACTTGACGAGTTGAGAGGCTTAAACTCGCATATCAGGTTTTCGCCAATCATATAGCCGTAAAGCGGCTCGGTGTAAGGTCGGCCTGTGGCATATACCCAAGAAGCCGAGGCTGTAAAGGTATTTGAAATATGCCAAGAGAGGTTGATATTTATGTCGTGCGAGCGGTCGTGGGAGGAGGGCCTCCACCTCGGCTCTTTATCCGGAACTAAAATCCTCGACTTCCCGTAATTATAGCTTACCCAGCCTTGGATATTACCGAATGAAGCGCGGATCATCGCTGCCATACCCCAAGCTCTGCCTTTCCCCGACAAGATATCAGAAGAAGGGTCATAGGTATCCGAAATCAGGTTGAAAAGCATCCCGCGCCAGTCGGTCATATGCCGAATATCTCTATAATACCCCGATAAAGAGTATGCGAGATTGCCGCTAATAAGGCTTCCTGCTACCGAAACCACACCGCAATTGGCGGTAAGCGGTCGGATTTTCTTGTCGGCTGCAATCCAGTAATCAGTAGGCAATCCCATAGTAGATTCCTCGATTTTATGGCAAAACTGAGCGAGACGCGAAGTGCTGAGCGTAATCTCCATCCACTCTTTAAGTCTTAGGGTGGAGTTGAGCGACGGCAGAGGATAAATCCGATGAAAGGATTTGACTGAATATCCCGAGAATTTTATACCCGGCACAATATCCCATATCGGAAGAATATTTATGTGATAATCAGCCCCGGCTGAAATTTCGCTTGCTATGGCTGATATGCTTTCGGCATCCGATAAAGTGTGTTGAGGCTCGATATCTCTTATGTGTGCTATGGCCGCAATATTGAAATTCCCCACTTTCAAATCCCCTGAATATGAATAGTCGCGAAGTGATGAGGGGAGTTTGCGGTGAATATCAGCATAAGAAATATCGAAGCGGTTGGAGTAGGTACTGAAGGCAAATGTATGTCTTTGCGACCCCGAATTGAATATCGAAGCGGATGCCGCGGCATTAGTCCAGCCGAATCTAAGGTCAGAAGCATAATTTGGGTCGGGCAGTCGCATATTATCCGACCCGAGATATGCGCTCACTTTCAGCATCCAATCATGGCCTAAACGTTGTAAGAAAGTGGCGTTCCAATCGCTGAATCCGTATCTGATAGGCGCATTGTCGAGCTTTAGTCTGTCGCCGAATAAGGCGTTGACATATGTTATGCGGCCAGATACCGTAAGCGCATTCGTTTCTGCTTTAATAGGGGTGCGTACGGTGGCATGAGTGTCGATAATGCCTACACTTATTTCGCCCGAGGTGTGATAAGGCACATTATCATATGTGTAGCCGCTGATGGTAGCTCCTATGAAGTTGTCGTCGGTGGCGCGGTGCGAGTCTGTGCGGATATCGAATGCCTGGAAATGCGGTGTATTAAATACTGAGAAAAGCCCGAACAGATGTGAGGGATTATATACCTGTGCTCCATCTATAGTGACAAGGTTATGGGCATTTTCGCACCCTTGCACATATATGCCGCCTGATATCACATCGTTGGATGCCACGGCCGGAAGCGACTGCATGATGCGTATCGGGTCGTTATGCCCCATAAACGATGTCATATTCCTCAGGGCTTTTACTCCTAAAGAGATTCCATTGGTCGATGATTTTGCGAAAGAAGAAGCAGGATCAGAATATTTTACATCCACTTCTTTTAGTTTGATTACAGATGAATCTGGCTGCTGTGGGTGGGGGGTAATATATAAGGTATGCGCCGTTCCCGTAGGAGCGGCACATACTATTAACAAAAAGAATATATGTATGATACGAAAGATCAAAACATTAATATCCGGGATTCTGAGCCCAGTGGGGATTGACATTAAGTTGGTCGGTAGGTATGGGTAACAGACGCTTAGTCACATCCTGCATTGCAGCCGGACTTGCTTCCACCTTCCATTTGGCGCAGTTCTCGAAGTCGGCAAGGCGTTCTTCTTCGGGGTATTCGGGATAATAAGGCTTTCTTTTGATTTCAAATGAGGATATTATGTCGTTCACGATGTCCACGATATTGTCGTAGTCGTTGACAAGAGCGTTGAAGTTTCCTCCCTCGAAGTACTCGCTGTCGAAGGCGAATGAAGAGCCGTCGGCGAAGTTGAGGAGAGGGGTGAGTTCGTAATCAAGTTCGTAAACCATATAAGGGCGGTCGAGATACACGTATTCGTCTTTCTCATCATCCCAATATCCGTCAGTCTCCCAAGAATAGTCATATTGGTATTCAGAGGGCTCGAAGCTCAGGAATCCCTGAAGATGATTCGTGCCATCGTAGAAGAAAGACGCATCAGTGTAGTTGTTGATCACAGACGCTTCTTTCTCAAGTTCGGCTTCGTTGCCGTATACGTATGTGATAGTGCCCTTGTCGTGGTTAACAACCTTTCTGTAGTCGTCATAATCACTATCATCATTAATCAACTCCCGCATCCTTGAGAAGTTGGCAGCGTTGCCCACCACCTGAAGCTCGCCGAGGATATCAGCGCGAGAGTTGGCGTTCTTGAGCTTGCTTAATAGAAGCTCATCATCCGGCTCAAGCCATATTTCCCAATCGTCCTCATATCTCTTGGCCTGTAGGGCGTCGATCCAGCTCTGTATATCGAGCAGAGCACTACCGTTTACTGTGGCTGTGGCTGTGGTAAGGGTTTTGCCGTTGACGCTTATAACTAAATTCTCGTTTACGGCATTGTCTGTCACAGCTACATTGCTTGTGATAGCGTATTTGTCGGCAGCCGACACGGAAGTCTCAAGATTGATTGTCTTAGCGGCCTTGTTGAGCGAGGAATTTAGATTGGCGGTAGCCACTGTCTTGCCGTTAACGGTAAACACAGCCTCGATTTTAGCGGGCATGTTAAGGGTAAGGTTGAGCTGCATATCCTCAGCCTCATCGTCTCCCCAGTATTTATCCACGTAGTCGTCAAGCACAGTCAGGTTTTCACTCCATGAGTTAGCCTCTTTTGACGGGGTGACGCGCAGCGAGTAAGCGTTGCCGCTCTGCTTGCCTGTGAAGTTGATTTCAAGATAGTCGGCATCGGCGGTTTTTACCCATTCCTCGTCGTCATGGTTGGCTGAGAATACACCCGTGAATTCATCGGCATTGAAAGCCTCTGTATACACTTTCGTGATAGAGCGAGCGGCAGAGGGCGAACCTTTAGCCACGGCCTTTAAAGCCTTTATGAGGCCCTTAACGGGAGATTTAGCGTAGTACTCATCCTCATCATCATATAGGCCGGGATGATTGGCTCTGAATTTCTCGATTAGAGCATCACCGTCGTAGTCGGAGATATTGTCAAACTCCACGCACATGCCTATGATATCCTCAAAGTCATTGGCGTTGATCATGCCGTTCACTTTCTCGCCAATCTCAATGATTCTGTCCTTATGCTCAGTGGGCGACATCTCTGTCTCCTTGGGCATGTCAAAGGATATGTATTGCAGGTCGGCGATGCTGAGGTCTTCCTCGTATCCGCTGAGGTGTATATAGTTGAAGTCAGGGCTAAGTGTGAGCGGACTGGCCACACCGAAAGAATATTTACGGAAGCCGTCATCCTTTTTCACATATATGGCTTTCGGTCCGGCAAAGGCCGGTGCGGCTATCAGCGCGAGGGCTGTGGAGTAAAGTAAAAGTCGCTTCATTTCTTGGTTATTTTAAGTGTGACATCAGAGTACTTCACCAGATACACACCGCTGATAAGCTGGCTTACATCGATAGTGGTGTCCGGATTGGCGATAGGTGTGGATAGGACAAGCTGCCCACTCATGTTGTAGATAGCGAGATTGCCGTTCTTGGCATTTAACACGCGCAGCAGTGCGGATTGCGGGTCGAATGATATGCCGACCTCTTCTGTGGTCACGGATTCAATACCTGTGACCCCATCCTCGTTGAACTCGATTTGCGACAGGGATGAGAGCTGATATTCAGCCACTGTACCCCCGGATTTGTCGGAGGCTTTCATTGACGATGAACTGAAGGTAATGCGGTCCACGGCATCCACATTCACTACTTTGAGGGAGCCGTCGGTAAGCGACACCACCATATACATCGGATTGGCTGCGTCAGCTTTGGCTGTGATGGCAGCGGCTGATAAGGCGGCAGCTAAAAGACAACGGAAATTCATGGTGTTTTTTAGTGATTATATGATTGTTTTTAATGAATGTCACTTTAAGCGAATAGTTTTACAAAGTTACGTCATATTTTGAATTAACGCAAATTTTGTCAAATAATATTACGGAAAAATGCAGTTTCGGTAGGCAGTTTCGATAAGTAGTGGCTAATGGCAGAGAAGAGCGGGGCTTAAAAGTAATGGATTTTTGCACTTCCTTGAAAATCGGATAAGTAAGACTCAAAACAGAATAAAATTGCACAAAACGGACAATAATATGAAAAAAAAGGTACAAAAATAAACGAATTTTCAGAAAAATAAAAAAATAAAAGAAAAAAGTAATGAATATAGAAATATTTTAGTTAAATTTGTCACGAAAACCTAAAAATTAAAATTAAATCTGTGTTATGAACAAAACTGATTTGGTAAATGCTATTGCGGAGGAGGCAAAGATCTCCAAGACAGATGCAGCCAATGCACTGAAGGCTGCATTAGCTGCTGTGTCAGCAGCTTTGGAGAATGGAGATAAGGTGTCTCTTATAGGATTCGGCACTTTTGCCGTGACAGAAAAGGCTGCGCGCTCAGGATTCAATCCGCGCACTAAGGAGACAATCGAAATACCAGCTCGCAAGACTGTGAAATTCAAACCGAGTAACGAACTTTCCGACAAAATCAAATGAAATCGTCCGTGGACCAAAATTCTACTAACTTACCAAAAAGCGTGGCCTGACAATTGTCAGGCCACGCTTTTTGTCAGATAGACAGCGAGAAATCGTTGATGAAATCGGCGAGGGGAGGATGCTTATCCACCATGTGCTGAAGCACTTCGCGCTGTGTCCATGTAAGTGGTGATGACTCGCCGGTGCGGATAGATATCTCGAAATTCATCATATCGTTGGAGAGTCCGTTGTGGAGGAATGTAAGTATATCGGCTTTTGATTCATTGATTGTGTCCACTTGTATGGCATCGTCCACCACTACGGAGTACATATCGCCTGATACTTTAACGGGAAGAGCCGCTTTCATAGTGTTGATGAGTATGCGCTCGGTTGGATGCTTATCGATGTATTCCACCCATAGCTTGGTAAGCTGCTCGTCGGTGTATGGATTAGTGCGTTGATGCGCAGGGTCCTCCTTAGGTTCGTCGGAAGAAGAATTAGCTCCCGGCTGCTTGCCACTGATAGAGAAAGAGGGCATACCCCCGGCCGACGGTCGCACGGCTTGCGGTGTGCGGTAAGCTGGTTGTGGCGGTTGGTACACTTGTTGAGGTGGGGTATACCGGGGAGCACATGGAGGTGTCTGGGTATGGGGCGTGGCTGCATATGCCGGCCTTGAGGGCTGTTGAGTCCGCTGTGGCTGTTGAGGCTGTTGAGGCTGTTGAGGCTGGGTTGGCTGGATAGGTTGGATTGGTCTTGATGGTGTCGGTTGATTGGGTGTAGAAAGCTGACACAGCTTCACAAGCGTAAGTTCGATAAGAAACTGCTTGTTGGTGGCCATTCGGAAATTGAGGTCAGCTTCGTTGCACAGATCCATTGCATCGTATATGAATTGCGGTGTGCATTTGACGGCGATAGCTGCCATCTGCTGCTTCACATCGTCAGAGGCCTCAAGAAGAGGCAGGGTTTGAGGTTGACGGGCCACCATAAGGTCGCGGAGGTATAGCGCAAGCCCATTGTTGAAGAATTGCGAATCAAAACCTTTCTGCCTTACCTCCTGATAAATAAGCAGAGCGGTGGGCACGTCACCGGCAAGAAAAGCATCGACAAGGCGCGAGTAGTACGAGCTGTCGAGCATGTTCAGATTGTCGATGGTGTTCTGGTAAGTCACTTGCCCCATGGTGGAGGCAGCCACCTGGTCGAAGATGGATAGGGCATCGCGCATCGCGCCGTCAGCTTTCTTGGCTATGACATTGAGGGCCGCGGGTTCGGCGCTGATACCTTCGTTTGCCGCCACGCCGGCGAGATGCTGCACCATATCCTGTATGGTGATGCGGTTGAAGTCGTAGATCTGGCAGCGCGACAGAATGGTGGGTATAATTTTATGCTTCTCGGTGGTGGCGAGGATGAAGATTACGTACTCCGGCGGCTCTTCCAGTGTCTTAAGGAAGGCATTGAAGGCGGCCGCAGAGAGCATATGCACCTCATCCACGATGAATACGCGGTAGCGTCCTTGAGTTGGGGGCACGAGCACTTGTTCGATAAGTCCCTTTATGTCATCCACGCTATTGTGCGATGCGGCATCGAGTTCGATGATATTGAGGGAGGTGCCGTTGTTGAAGTCGCGGCAAGAGTCACATTCGTTGCAGGCCTCGCCTTCGGGTGTGCGGTGTGTGCAGTTAATGGTCTTGGCGAAGATACGCGCGCAGGATGTCTTGCCCACGCCTCGCGAGCCGCAAAAGAGGTAGGCGTGCGCCAGACGGTCGGTGGCCACTGCATGCTTCAGCGCGGCGGTGAGGGGCTTCTGTCCTATCACTGTGCTGAATGTGGAGGGGCGGTATTTTCTGGCTGATACTATGTAATGATCCATGGTTTTATGCTTTTTTGATGGGAGGGGAGAGGGGAGGAACGGCGGCACAACCGCCGTTAACCACGGCTGGCTGGCGCGTGGCTTGCTTGGGCTGGCCGGTGCGTGGCTTGCTTGGGTTTGGGCTGGCCGGTGCTATATGCCATTGGAGGGGAATGGGAGGGCTGAGGTGTCGCGCTTGAGCCATGTGAGCTGCTTCTTGGCATATACGCGCGTGTTTTTCTTCATGCGCGATACCGCGGTGTCGAGGTCGAAGGTGCCATCTAAGTATGCAAACATCTCCTTGTATCCTACCGTGTTGAGCGAGTTGAGATGCCGGAGGTGATACACGCTGCGTGCCTCGTCAAGGAGGCCTGCCTCCATCATCTTGTCCACACGGCGGTTGATTCGATCGAAAAGCTCTTCGCGCGGCATGTCTATGTAGTATTTCTCGATTGCGAAATCGCGTTCTTTTCTCTGTCCGGTAAGCAGTTCGGAGCATGGGCGGCCTGCCTGAAGACATATCTCTAAAGCGTGAATATTACGCCGAGGGTTGAGGGCATCCACCTTATCATAGCTTATGGGATCGAGAGCCTTTAGCAGGCCTCTTATCTCCTGCAGTCCACCTCGTGTGTATATGTCGAGCACATTTGAACGCACGCTTTCCGAGATGGTAGGCAAATCGTCAATGCCCTTACACACGGCATCTATATACATCATTGAGCCCCCGCACATCACCTGTGTGCTGTTCTGCCTGAAGAGGTTTGGCAAGAGCTTCATCACATCTGCCTCGTATTGAGCGGCGCTGTATCGGCAGTTAAGGTCGAGGGTGGCCACGAAATGGTGGCGTACTTTACTCAGCTGCTCGGGAGAGGGCGGAGCTGTGCCGATGTTCAAGCCTCTGAACATCTGGCGCGAGTCGGCCGAGATGATGTCGCATCCCAGCCGGCTCGCCAGATTTATGGCTAAGTCCGTTTTGCCGGAGCCTGTGGCTCCGGTGATGATAATAAGGCGGTTCACACGCTACTTCTGTGCAGCCAGATGAGCAATCTCCACAATTACCTGCGAAGCCTTCTCCATAGAGGGAATGGGCACGAACTCATACCTGCCGTGGAAGTTTAGGCCACCGGCGAAGATATTGGGGCAGGGCAGCCCCTTGAAAGAGAGCTGAGCTCCGTCTGTGCCGCCGCGTATAGGCACCACCTTGGGCACGAGCCCTACGTTTTCAATGGCTTTCTCCGCTATGTCGATGATGTATTTCACGGGCTCGATTTTCTCGCGCATATTGAAGTACTGGTCCTTGATATCGATAGAGCAGCATCTGGGGAATTCGTTGTTGATTTTGCGGGCGAGATGCTCAAGCTCTTTCTTGCGGCGCTCGAAGCGGTCACGGTCGAAGTCGCGTATGATGTAGGTAAGCACGGTCTTCTCCACGTTGCCCTCCATGCCGCAGAGGTGGTAGAATCCCTCGTATCCTTCGGTGTGTTCGGGTGTCTCCCAGCGGGGGAGCATGATGGCGAATTGGTTGGCCACACGCAGAGAGTTGAGCATTTTGTGCTTTGCGTATCCGGGGTGCACGTTGCGGCCGGTGAATGTCACGCGGGCCACTGCCGCATTGAAATTCTCGTACTCCAATTCGCCCACTTCGCCGCCGTCCATGGTATAAGCCCAGTCGGCACCGAATAGCTGTACGTCAAATTTATGTGCGCCTTGGCCTATTTCCTCATCCGGGTTGAAGGCTATGCGTATGTCGCCGTGCTTTATCTCCGGGTGTTGCATCAGATAATCCACGGCTGTAACGATTTCGGCTATTCCGGCTTTGTCGTCAGCGCCGAGCAGTGTGTTGCCGTCGGTCACTATCAGGTCTTGGCCAAGATAGTGCAGCAGTTCGGGGAATTCGGATGGCGATAGCACGATATTCTTCTCGGTGTTAAGTGTGATGTCTTTGCCGTCGTAATTTTTCACGATTCGTGGGTTCACGTGCTTGCCCGACATATCGGGCGATGTGTCAAGGTGAGCTATGAATCCCACTGTGGGCGCTCCTGACACATTGCCGGGAAGCGTAGCCATGAGATAACCGTTGTCGTCGAGTGTTATATCCTTTAGCCCCATAGCCTGAAGGTCATCGCGCAGGGATTCCGCGAATATCATCTGACCCGGGGTGGAGGGTGTCATGTTGGTGAATTCGTCACTCTGGGTGTCGAATTTCACGTATTTAAGGAAGCGGTCTACTAAATTCATGATATGATATGTTCTTTAATTTCAAATAAATAGGGGTAAGCTTGTATTGTATTACCTTTATCACCTACAAATTTACAAAAAAAATCGGGATAATCATGCGATATTATCCCGAAAAATATGTAGCCGGTTTATGTTAAAAGTAAATATCAGAGGGAGGAATGGTGCCAATAAACATGGCATAGTATACGGGCATATAAAGAACATCATCTTCTATGCGTACTTCTCTGTCGTTTGACAAAACGATGCCTTTTTTAATATGATATTCAGGCTCGGCGATAAGGCGGTCTAAAGCACTGTGAATAGTATAGTCTCTGCCTGATTTCACTTCTATAGGCAGTACGGATACATACTCATGGCTGTCAACTAAGAAGTCAACTTCACCTCGTTGGCGGTTGTCGTAATAATATAGTTTATGTCCGTGAGCTCGCAATTCTTGTGCAACTACACTTTCGTATACGGCTCCCAGATTTATGCTTCTGTCATCGCGTAAAATAGGTTGTAGGTTAGCGCCGTAAAGTATAGAGGTGAGCATACCCACATCATTAAGATATAGCTTCACGAGATTTTTCCTTACAGATTCGGATAGAGGGTAACGAGGATTGGTTACAGCGTTTACTCCAAGAGATATACCGGAAGAAATCAAATATTCGAACTCCTCAACATAGTTATCAAACCGTTCTCCTTTTTTACCCTGAATATCCTTAGCTACAATACGCTTTTTTTTATTCTCCATCTGAGAAGGGATCATTTCGTATATCCTTCTTATTTTGAGTTGATTGAGATTGTCATGCTCGTATTTTGACGCATCGTCTTTGTAGAGAGTCATTATGGCATCTTGTATTTCTCTAACCTTAATGATATTATGGGTTGCCAAATATTCGTTCACCGCATCAGGCATGCCACCTACCAGAAGATATCTTTTGAAATGGTTCAGTAGATTTTCGTGAAGAGCCACGCTTAATGATTCCCCTTTTTGGTAACAATCTCTGACAGCTGCGATGGCCTCATCACCCCATCCGTTGGCCATAAGAAATTCTTCGAAGTCAAGCTGGAACATTTCCTTTCGGATTACGCTCCCTACCGGTACGGATATTGAACTTTTTAGGGTGAGTCCAAGCATACTCCCGCTTGCAATATAAGTAAACCTTTTCTCCTCCCGGAGAAATTTCAGCATTGTGAGAAATTGGGGATACTCCTGAATTTCATCAATAAAAATCAGTGTGTCGCTCCTGACTCCAAGGTTTTTACCGGCATACGAACTTAGAATCAGATAGAAATCTGATGTGGTATGTATATCTTTGAATATGGAATCACCCTCATTATCTTTCACAAAATTTATTTCTATGAAATTTTTATACAATCGTCTGCCTACTTCGCGTATAATGTATGATTTGCCAATCTGCCGAGCACCTTCAATGATCATTATTTTGTCAGAACCGCTTGAGAGGTGTTCTTCTATAAATTTTCCTATTTTTCTGTTTAGCATATTTTTACTTTAATTTTTTGAGAGATTTCAAGAAACTGAAAAATTATGCAAATATACACATTTTCTGCTAATTACAAAAACCAAAAACACTTTTCAAAGAAAAAAGACCCCTCAAAACTACACTTTTCAAAGAAAAATAACCTCTCAAAACTACACTTTTCAAATAAAAAAAGCCCCTTGAAACTACACTTTTCAAAAAAAAGTGCTTACAGCAGCCCCAATTCCACCTGCGAGGCGATGCGCTCGATACGCGCGTCCTCGCTATCCTTTTCCGGATTATACGTGCTTTTCAGGCTCACGCCGAACAGTTTGCCGAAGCCTTGCCAGAACGAGGCTCGGAAAGTGCCAAGGAAAGCCTTCACGATATTGTAGCTTGATTGGTGCGTCTCACGCTGAATAAGCTTAATCAGCACCTTGGCCTGATTCTTGGAGAATCGCTTCAGCACTGGCTTGTACTGCTTGAAAAGCTCGCTCTCCATGGTTTTAAGGTAATCTTCCTTCTCCTTCTCGGTAGGAAAAGTGGAGATATACTCGTAGGTCTCAATCAGCGTTTCGGCTATGAGCTTGGCATAAGGGAGTGTCACCTTTACGTTGCGCACAAGGCGGTCGTATTCCTCTCTCTCTTTCTTATTCTTAAATGTCAGAGGCTTGTTGTAGCAGTACACATCGGTAAGCACATACACAATCATACTATCCCCCGCCTCGTCTACTTTCCAGTAATACCCCTTGTAATAGGGGATATGACCGTCGCCGGGGTCGGTGATAGTACGCTCCTTGGCATGTGCGCACATGGCAGCAACGGCAAGGATTAGGGTAGTGAGTATGCGTGTGTATTTTTCAGCCATTTATAATATAACGTTTTAAATGGCCAAAAAATTGCATAAATCCGTATTTTGTTGTGGTGAATATGCTGAAGAGTATACGCTTATTTGTTTTTCGGAGGGTAATCCACGGTATAATGTAGGCCTACCGACTCTTTGCGCTCCTTGGCTTGGCGCATTATTAGATAGCCCACGTTGATGAGATTGCGCAATTCGCAGATTTCGCGTGAGGCCTTCGAGCGTTTGAACAGACGCTCTGTCTCTTCGTAGAGTATGTCAAGACGGTTCCAGGCTCGGTCAAGACGCAGGTTGGATCGTACGATGCCTACATAGGTATCCATTATCTGATTCACCTCTTTAAGGCTTTGGGTGATAAGCACCATCTCTTCGGGGTGCGATGTGCCTTCATCGTTCCATTCGGGTACATCCGTGCGCAGCGACACATGCTTTATCTCTTCCATGGCATGCTTGGAGGCAGCCTCGGCGTACACTACAGCCTCGATTAGCGAATTGGATGCCAAGCGATTGCCGCCGTGCAGCCCGGTGCATGAGCATTCGCCTATGGCATACAGATGATTGATCGACGAGCATCCGTTGAGATCCACTTTGATACCGCCGCAGAGATAGTGGGCAGCCGGCACCACCGGTATGTAATCCTTGGTGATATCTATGCCCAGCGACAGGCATTTCTTATATATGTTCGGGAAATGGTGGCGAGTCTCTTCTGGATCTTTATGGGTGACATCGAGATACACGTGGTCAGATCCGCTCTGCTTCATCTCGCTGTCAATGGCGCGCGCCACTATATCACGCGGGGCAAGCGACAGACGCGGGTCATATTTATGCATGAACTCCTCGCCCTTTATATTGCGAAGCACGGCCCCGTATCCACGCATGGCCTCGGTGATAAGGAATGCCGGGCGGTCGCCCGGATGATAAAGCGCAGTGGGATGGAATTGTATGAACTCCATGTCCTTTACCGTGCCTTTGGCGCGATACACCATGGCTATACCGTCGCCGGTGGCTATAAGAGGATTGGTGGTAGTGCGGTACACGGCCTCGCATCCTCCGGTGGCCATCACCGTCACTCTTGAAAGGAATGTGTCCACATTTCCGCTCTCTTGGTCTAGCACATAGGCCCCATAGCAGTCGATATCCGGGGTACGGCGGGTGACTATACGCCCTAAATGATGCTGGGTGATGATTTCTATGGCGAAATGATGCTCGAATACGTCGATATTGGGATTGCTCTTCACTGCGGCTTTCAGGCTCTGCTGTATCTCATGCCCGGTGTTATCGGCGTGGTGGAGAATTCGGAATTCAGAATGTCCTCCCTCTCGGTGCAGGTCGAAGTTGCCGTCAGCGTTCTTGTCGAAGTCCACGCCCCATTCGATCAGGGCCTTAATCTGTGCCGGGGCCTCGCGCACCACTTTCTCCACGGCAGCGGGGTCGCTGAGATGGTCGCCGGCTATCATGGTATCATTTATGTGTTTCTCGAAATTGTCGAGTTCGAGGTTTGTCACAGAGGCCACACCGCCTTGGGCGAGGTCGGTATTTGCCTCATCGAGAGTGGTTTTACAGATGAGGGCCACACGGCCGGTGCCGGCCACTTTAAGGGCGAAACTCATACCGGCGATGCCTGAGCCGATAACCAAATAGTCGTATTCGCGTACCATAGCAAAGAAATGTGAGAGCTAAGAAATATGAGATCTAATATATATTAGACAATGTATGTATAAATGTATGTCATACACTGAGTGTTGTCGCTCACGGTAATCCTGGATTTGAGATAATCAAAGATTATCGCGGGTTGGATTGGCAAAATTACTAACTTTTGCTTAATTTTGCAATAAAAAATTAGTTATACATCATAACACCAATCTTAGCCAATGCGTGATTTACCGGAAATAAACAGCCTTATCGACAGCTATGCGGCCTATCTACAGCTTGAGCGAGGCCTTTCAATCAATACTCGCGAGGCTTACGGCAGAGATGTACAAAAGTTTATCGATTGGGCAGCTGCCGATCCCCAATGTCCTGTGTTGTCGCGTATAGAGCCATCGGACTTGCACACGTTTGTGGCTTCGCTACATGATGTGGGTATATGCCCGCGTTCGCAGGCTCGAATCATAAGCGGACTAAAGTCCTTCTTCAAGTTTTTGCGAATTGAGGGGTATATAGACACAGATCCAACGGCAATGCTCGAGTCACCCAAAATAGGTATGCATCTGCCGGAGGTGCTCACGGTGGACGAGATAGATGCTATGGAGGCGGCCATAGACATGGGTAAAGCCGAGGGGCAGCGAAATCTTGCAATAATAGAGACGCTATACAGTTGCGGACTACGTGTGAGCGAACTCTGCAATTTGCAGATTAGCAGGGTGTCTCTTGATGATAAGGTGCTGATGGTGGAGGGAAAAGGCAATAAGCAGAGGATTGTGCCCATGTCGGACTCGGCTATAGATGAGATACGCCGGTATCTTACAGCCCGCGATGATGTGGACGTGAAGCCCGGGGAAGAGGACATACTGTTTCTCAACCGGCGCGGCAAACGGCTCACGCGCGTTATGGTGTTCTACATAATACGCGACCTTGCCGACCTCGCCGGCATACGGCGCACTATTTCACCGCATACCCTGCGTCATTCGTTTGCCACACATTTGCTTGAGGGGGGTGCTAATCTGCGTGCCATACAGATGATGCTCGGTCATGAGTCGATAGGCACCACGCAGATTTATCTGCATACCGACACCTCGGCTCTGCGCCGCGAGATACTTATGCATCATCCGCGCAATCTGTAAAAAAATCGTTCCCGAAATCCTATAGGATAGGGAACGATAAAAAAAATATGGGTAGCCCATAGCAGAATCGAACTGCTCTTTCAAGAATGAAAATCTTGCGTCCTAACCGATAGACGAATGGGCCGAAGATATAGCTTAATGCCTGATTAGGCAGCAAGCTTATTCACGTAGCGAGCAAGTTTGCTCTTGAGGTTGGAAGCCTTGTTCTTAGAAATGGCTTTCTTGGAAGCAAGACGGTCGAGCATTGCTGTTACGGTGATGAGTTTAGCCTGAGCTTCAGCAGCGTCCTTGCAGTTGCGGAGGGCGCGGACAGCGTTACGGGCTGTCTTAGCATAGTAGCGGTTGTGCAGACGACGAGCTATTGTCTGGCGGATTCTTTTTTTAGATGACTTATGATTTGCCATTTTGTACTAAAAAGTCTTGAGTTGTAAGGTATTTTATTAATTGTAGCCCATAGCAGAATCGAACTGCTCTTTCAAGAATGAAAATCTTGCGTCCTAACCGATAGACGAATGGGCCATGCCTCAAAAGCGATTGCAAATTTACGCACTTTTTTTTATTTGAGCAAATTTTTCCGCAAAAATAGTGGATTTTAAGAAAATTTTGTAATTTTGCGGTATGCAAAAGTCGGTTCAGTGCATATGTCTGCGCATAATTAAGCATAGCGACTCATCATCTCTGGTGTCGGCATGGTCGCGCGAATTGGGTAGGGTCACTTTCTCTGTGTCTTCGGGAGCAGGGAGGGAGGCCAAGCGACTTCGTGCCCTAATCATGCCATTTTCCCTTTTCGAGGGGGTGGCTAAGATTACAGCGGGCAGGGATATAATGCGCATCTCCGACGTGCGTCCTTTCGGGGCGGGCAATGCCTCGGCTTTTGATCCGGTGAAAAATATGGTGGCTCTTTTCCTGAGCGAGTTTCTGTCGGTGGTGCTTCGCGAAAGCCAGCCTGACGAGCTAATGTCGGATTTCATCTTCGAAGCGGTAAGTATGCTTCGTGAGGCTGATGGTACGGCTCTTGCTAATTTCCCTATATTTTTTCTGTATAAGATGGGACACTTTCTGGGGATTGCCCCTGATATAGGCACTTACCGTTCCGGCAGGTGTTTTGATATGCGAGAGGGAGTATTCACGCAGTCGATGCCGATGCACCACTCGGTGCTTCTGCCCGATAGAGCCGAGCTTGTGTGGCTCCTGTCCCGCCTATCAACACGTACATTGGGGTTGCTGCGTCTCAACCGCACTCAGCGCAATGAAATACTCGACGGCATTATCAATTACTATTCGTTGCACCTCACGAGCTTGCAAGGCATCGCTTCGCTGCGTGTGCTTCGCGACGTGATGGTGTGATTATTATCAGTGCAATATAGCATGCCCCACCTTGACCACGGCATCGGTGCCCAGAAGATATGGCCCGAACCATAGCACGCGGTCATATACAGGATTGCCTTCGAGCGATGTGATGGGCGAGATAGCAGTCCATAGATTCAGGAAAAGGCTTATCAGAAGCAGCCACTCGCAGATTTTGAACACGGCGCCCGCCACACGATTGAGAATACCGATATGCACAGCTTCAAGCAGCGACTTCATCAGATAGGCTATGATGCTTGCTGCCAAATATACCGCTATGAAAAGAAGCACATATGCAAGCACGGTGTACATCATTACATCGCCTTTCGTGGCCTCATCGCTTATAAAATATGCGGCGACCTGTGAGCCGTACATGCGACATGCTATGATACCCAAAATGATACCCGCCACACGCCCGATTTGGCGTAAAAGACCCGCGCGCCATCCTAAAGCGGCTGACACCACTACCACAATTATAATGAAAATCGTAAAACTCGACATATCCTTTCCTTTAATTAAGATTGGGCTGCAAAAATACGAAAAAAATTCTCTACTGCGGCAGAAAATACATGGCACAGTGCGACAGAATCATAAGGGCGAGTAATATCCATGACACGATGCGTCGCTCCGGATAGCAAATCCAAGCGCAAATGCCCGTGCCTATCACATATGCCGGGTAAAACCATATGAGATACTTTGCCGTGGCATCCTCCGGCATAGATTGCAAATTGAAAGGGAAGATAAGCGCAGGCAACATGCACAGCACAATCACCACCGACATCCACCAGGGAGTCTTGTCACGATAGTCACTCATTTTGATTTGTTTTTACTGTCAAGATAGGCTTTTATGGTAGCGTCGAGTCCGGCGGATAGAGGGTACCTCACCGTAAAACCGAAATCTTGCTGTGCGTCAGAGACATCGCAATCCCAATTGCGCTGCTTCATGATTTTGAACTTGTCGCGGTTGAGCGTGGAGGCTTTCAGGCGCGCGGCAGCCCACTTCTCAGCCACGTATGAAGCCACATATACCACCGGAAGAGGCAGCTTCAGCGGTATCACCAACTTTCTGCCCAATTTCCGAGACACCATGTCGCGGAACTCCTTTTGGGTATATGATCTTGGCTCGCTGATAATATATTTTTTGTGTACCACACCGGCTTTAAGAGCATCAAACATGGCGTTCACCAAATCCTCCACATAGATAAAAGTGAGCACTTGCCTCTTATAGCCCACGCCGAAATCAAAATGACGGTCAATCGACTCTATCATCATCAGATAATCCTTCTCATGCGGGCCGTACACACCGGTAGGTCGAAATATGATCCAAGGAAAACCGGACTGCATCTCCAGGAAGGTCTCAGCCTTGATTTTCGAAAGCCCATAGCGCGTATTGGGCTGCGGGATGGTGTGGGAGGTGGCTTTAGTGTAATTTACATCATCGTATGTGCCTAAGGCACTCAGCGAACTCATGAACAGAAACCGCTCCGGCACCATATCCTCATCGATCAGCACCTCCACGAAATTCCTGAGATATTGATAATTTATGAGGTTGAAATTCTGGAAATTTGCGCACTTTGTGGCTCCAAGATTCCAGATTATATGTTGCCATTTGCCGTCGCTTGGTGCATTTTCTTTGAGGGCAGCGGCTATAGCTCCCTTGTCATCATAATCGAAGGTGATGAAATGCAGCCGCTCGTCGGCAAGGTACTCTCTTGACGTGCTTCGGCGCACGCCTACCCAAGTGTCGTAGCTGCGCTCCAAAGCTGCTTTGGCTATGAAGCCGCCGATAAAGCCGCCGGCTCCTATGATTAATATGCTGGGCTTGTGATCCATTTTGGTGGGCATTAAATTTGCGCCCCGCCTCAGGGGTCGGGGCGCATGGCTTATAGAGTGACGCCGGTCTTGAATATAGCTATTTCCTTAGCGCCTTCCTTCTCGTGGTGTAGCCGTTCACCGTCGCATACGGCTATTACCTTCTCGAATAACTTCTCTGCCACCCCTTGCGCGGGTGTATCCTCTATGATTACACCGGCGTTGAAGTCAATCCAATTATGCTTCTTGGCGGCAAGCTGCGAATTGGTGGATATCTTCATGGTGGGTACGAATGTGCCGAAAGGAGTGCCTCTGCCGGTGGTGAATAGCACCATCTGGCATCCTGACAGAGCCAAGGAAGTGGCAGCTACCAGGTCGTTGCCGGGAGCGGTAAGAAGATTCAGTCCTTGCTTTTTGATAGGCTGGGTGTATTTAAGCACATCCACTACGGGCATAGCGCCACCCTTCTGTACACAGCCGAGCGATTTCTCCTCCAAGGTGGTGATACCCCCTTCCTTATTTCCGGGCGAGGGATTCTCGTAGATAGGCTGCCCGTAGCTGCGGAAATACTCCTTGAAGTCGTTGATTAGATGCACCGTCTTATCGAATACCTCCGGCGTGGTGGCGCGATTCATAAGTATGGTCTCCGCACCAAACATCTCCGGCACCTCGGTGAGTACCGTGGACCCGCCGCAAGACACCAGACGGTCGGAGAACAGGCCTACAAGCGGATTGGCCGTGATACCCGACATACCGTCCGAACCACCGCATTTCAGACCGATCTTCAGTTTGGATATGGGCAGCGGTTGGCGTTTGTCCTTGCGCATACGCTCTATCAGTTCCTTGCAAAGGCGTACTCCCTCTTCCACCTCGTCTTCCACCTCCTGAGAGATGATGAAACGCACGCGTTCGGGGTCCCATTCGCCTATTTCCTCCTTAAAGGCCGCAAGCTGATTATTCTCGCAGCCGAGACTCAATACCAGTACGCCTCCGGCGTTAGGATGACGCACCAGAGCCGCCAGAGCCGCACGCGTGTTGGCGTGGTCCTGTCCAAGCTGCGAGCAGCCATAATTATGAGTATAAGCGTGTATGTCATCGATGCCGGAGAGGTCACATTCCTCCTTCAGACGACGTACTATGGCGTTGGCCTGACCGTTGACACACCCCACTGTGGGCACTATCCAAAGCTCGTTACGGATACCCATGTCGCCGTTGTAGCGCAGGTAACCGTTGATTTCCGGGCATGCACCCTCCACTTTGGCGCATACCGGGGTAGGCGTATAGGTGTATTCGAGATTATCGCTGAGCGATGTCTTCAGATTATGGGTATGTATCCACTGCCCCGGTGCTATATCCACGATCGCATGACCTATGGGGTAGCCGTATTTTATCACCGCCTCTCCGGCAGCGATAGGTTTAAGCGCGAACTTGTGTCCGCGCTTAATATCCTCTGCCAGAGTCACCGCGGTGTCCCCGTCGGTGAAGGTCTCTCCGGCCTTTACCCCGTCGGTCAACACCACGGCCACATTATCGGCCTTATTGATTTTGATTATTCTTTTCATTTGTGGGCTTCAAGGAAATTTTCAAGAGTCTTGGCCATACCATCCTTGCGGATGCTCTTCACATATTCAGCCACCTTGGCATTGAATCCGGGCACTACGGCATCGAAATTCTCAAGGAAGATGTTGCCGCCTACTATTTTGGCTACAGTGCCTTCGATGTCGTTGTCATCCCAATTGTCCTGAATGAAGGCCACCTGTTCGGGTGTATCATTTGGAGTGAAGCCTGAATCGGGAGCGTAAAGGGCAAGCAGGGCAGCGAATGTGAGCAGTTCGTACTCGGCGATCTTGCCGGCTTTTTCATAATTGTCCTTAACGGTAGGGAAATTGCGGGCTTCCCACTTAGAGAGCGAGTTGAGGGCTATTGAGCTAAGCATATGCTTAACATAAGGATTATAGAAACGCTCAAGGATGCCGGCAGCGAATTTCTTCAGCTCTTCGGGGTCTTCGTCAATCATAGGAAGCACCTCAAGTTCTACCATATTGTTGACGAATTTGTTCACATTCTCGTTCTCGAAGGCCTCGCGCACGGTCTCCAGACCCATAAGCAGTGACATAGCCACCATGCCGGTGTGCGAGCCGTTGAGGATACGCACCTTCTTATCACGATAAGGCTTGATAGAGGGCAGGAATATCACGTGCAGACCGGCCTTTTCAAGAGGCAACTCCTGACGCACCTTCTCGCAGTCCTTGCCGCCGATAGCCCAAAGGTGATAGAACTCACCCTTATCCACCACGTTATCGTCAAAGCCTATCTCCTCCTTGATTTCGGCGATATTGTCGCGCGGGAATCCCGGAACGATACGATCCACGAGAGTGTCGCAGAAGATGCAGGCATTATTCACCCAGTCGATGAAGTCCTGGCCCAGATTAGCCTTTTCAGCGTGCTTAATTACATATTCATGCAGATGTGTGCCGTTATCCTCGATAAGCTCGCAGCAGAGGAAGATAAGTCCCTTAGTGGGGTCGCCATTGAAGTGCTTGAAACGCTTGTAGAGGAAATTGGTGACCTTGCCGGGGAATGTCTTAGGCTCGCGGGCCATCACATCGTCTTCCTCGTAGCGTATCCCGGCCTCGGTGGTGTTGGATACCACGAAACGCAGGTCGGGCGAGTATATATAATGCTCGTATTTGTCGTAATCCTGTGTAGGAGAGAACACATCCTGCACCGATTTCACAAGGCGAATCTCGCGTTTTGGCTTACCGTTCTCCACGCCTTCAAGAATCACGTGATACAGACCATCCTGCTCGTTGAGGATATCCACCACTTTACTCTCTCCAAAGATAGGGGTGATTACGGCTATACCGGCATCCATCACGCCTTTTTCGTTGGCTATATCGAATTGCCAGTCAACAAACGCGCGAAGGAAATTACCCTCACCGAACTGAAATACTTTTACCGGACGCAGCGGCGCGTCTACTGTTTTGCGGTTTAATGATTGCATGAATATAGAGATTATGTTAGGTTTTTAGATTATTTCTTAATGATTCAGTGATTCCGGATGCCCGGAATCACTGAATTAGTGTTTTATTTATGGTCTTGATTACCGAATTCGATAATCTTGTACTTAGGTACGAGTGTCTTCATCACGCCCCATCCCACGAGATAGGCTATGCCGCAGATACAGAACACGATGAAATATCCGGCCGGCTTACCCTCATAGCCAAAGAACTGCATATTAGTGTTGCCGGCATAGGTGAACAGAGCCCCCGAGCCATAATTGATAAGGAACGAGCCGATGCCACCGGCCATACCGCCGATACCCACGATTGTGGCCACTGTGCTCTTCGGGAACATATCGCCTACCACGGTATAAATATTAGCCGACCATGACTGGTGGGCAGCGCCGCATATACCGATGATGATGATAGGAAGCCATTCGGAATATCCTGCCAAAGGCTGGGCTGCAAGAGCAAGCAAGGGGAACACCGCGAATATGAGCATGGCGCGCATACGAGCCGAATAGGGATTCACATCGATGCCTTTACGCCGGGCATTGTCGATGAATATGCTCGGCAGCTTACCGCCATAGATAGAGAGCATGGTGATAAGGTAAAGCACGAAAATCATCCACATACCCTCGCCCTTAGAGGTAGATAGCCCGAACACGTCGGTAATATATGCGGGTGTCCAGAAAAGGAAGAACCACCATACACCGTCGGTGAGGAATTTGCCGAAGAACACGGCCCATGTCTGGGGATACATAAAGCACTTGAAGAAAGGAATGGAGGCCTCTTTGGAGTCCTCAATCTTCGCTTTCTGTTTGGCTGTCTCATCAGGAGTGTCGTTGTCTGATTCGATATAAGCAAGTTCGGCTGCGTTAACATGCGGATTGGCTGCCGGCTTTTTATAAAGGAACACCCAGAAGCCCATCCATACGAAGCCTAACGCACCGATTACGATAAATGCCATCTCCCAGCCGTTGCCCCATCCGATGCTTTGGAAATATAGGGCGAGCGGGCCGATGGTGAAGGGGGCTATAAGGGCGCCCACGGCAGAGCCGGCGTTGAAGATAGAGGTGGCATAGGCGCGGTCGCGTTTAGGGAAGTATTCTGCTGTCACCTTGATAGCGGCAGGGAAGTTACCGGCCTCGCCAAGGGCGAGCACAGTGCGCGCGGCAATGAAGAAATACACCGAAACGGTGGCTATGGCCACGGCGGCGGCTGTGCCTTTCTCTACAGCCACAAGAGCGTTGGCCGAATTATATCCTAAAGTGACTTCTGTGGCCCATCCGCAGGCGGCATGAAGGCAGGCGCCGGCCGACCAAACACCTATGGCCCATAGATAACCCTTCTTTGTACCCATCCAGTCGATGAAACGACCGGCAAGCAGATTGGCGATAGCATATACGATTGAGAAGATAGCCGTGATTTTACCGTAATCGGCATCGGTCCAGTGAAATTCAGGAGAGATAAATTCTTTCCAGGTGAGCGACAGCACCTGACGGTCCATATAATTGACCGTAGTGGCAAGGAATAGCAGTGCGCATATGGTCCAGCGGAAATTTGACATGCGCTGCTCTTGCGCTTGTGTTAGCGGATTGCCCATTAGCAATGAATTTTTTGATTGTAGGATATTAGATTTAAGCCGGAAGCTATGGGCGTATGGCCGCAAGCCTCCGGCTAAGTGTTAAGGCCTTAGAATTTGAAATAATTCTTGGCGTTGTTATAGCTGATATTCTCCACCATCTGGCCGATGAAATCGAGTTCGGAGGCGGGGAGCAAACCTTGCTCCACCTGATTGCCGAGCAAATTGCAGAGCGTGCGGCGGAAATACTCATGGCGCGGATAGCTGAGGAAAGAGCGGGAGTCGGTGAGCATACCCACAAAGCGGCTCAGAAGACCGAGAAGCGAAAGGGCTGTCATCTGTTTCTCCATGCCGTCCTTCTGATCCAGGAACCACCATCCCGAGCCGAACTGTATCTTGCCTGCTCCGTAGCGTCCGTCTTGGAAGTTGCCGAGCATGGTGGCCACCAACTCATTGTCGCGGGGGTTGAGGTTGTATATGATGGTTTTGGCGAGCTTATCCTGCGAGGCGAGTTTGTCGAGGAATTTCGACATGTTCTTAGCCACGGTGAAGTCGCCGATAGAGTCAAAGCCGGTGTCCGGACCGAGCTGCTTCATCATGCGCGAGTTGTTGTTACGGATAGCACCATAGTGGAACTGCTGTGTCCAGCCGGCATCATGATCCATTATGGCGAATTCCACCAACATAGCTGTTTTGAATTTTGCGATTTCCTCTTTGGAGAGTGCAGTGCCGCCGTACACTTTATCAAATATATCCTCTATTTCGGCAGGCGTATAGTCTTCGGCATAGAACTCCTCAATACCATGGTCGCTGAGACGGCATCCCACCTCCGCGAAGAAATCATGGCGCACTTGCAGAGCCTGAATCACATCGGCGAATTTAGAGATTTTCACGCCCGATACCTCTGCGAGCTTATCGATATAGGACTTATACTCAGCGGGATTCTCCACGGCCATAGCCTTGTCGGGACGCCATGTGGGCAACATCTGCACCCCGAAATTGTCATTCTTCACCTTGATGTGGTATTCGAGAGAATCCACGGGGTCGTCGGTGGTGCACACTGTCTCCACATTATAGTGTAGCATAAGGCCGCGGGCATAGCGGTCCGGCTCCTGAAGCTGAGCCGTACAGTTGTCATAGATAGCCTTAGCTGTTTTGGGGCTAAGAAGGTCGGTCACGCCGAAAGCGGTTTTGAGTTCGAGGTGAGTCCAGTGGTAGAGAGGATTGCCCATGGTGTAAGGCACGGTCTCGGCCCATTTTTCGAACTTCTCCCAGTCGGTGGTGTCCTTACCGGTGCAGAAACGCTCGTCTACGCCGTTGGAGCGCATAGCGCGCCATTTGTAGTGGTCACCTTCAAGCCATATTTTCGAGAGGTTTTCGAATTTGTGGTTATTGGCTACGTATTCGGGTATTAGATGGCAGTGATAGTCGATAATCGGCATTTTTGCTGCATGGTCGTGATATAGCCGTTGGGCCGTTTCGGTCTGCAACAAGAAATTTTCGTCGTTGAACTGTTTCATGTTTAGATATATGAGTTAAGTAAGTGATATACGAAATCGGATATATGTTCTGCAAATTTACGAAATATTCCGTCTAATAAAAATTTTTTTTAGCATAAATACGAAAAAATCTTAAAATTCAGAATTTCAGTTCGAAATTCTGGCACGGAAGTTTATGGTTTGGCACAATCACGCATAGGTCTTTGGTGTTGTCAAACAGCATACCGCGTTGCGTCTCCTGAAGAAGCTCCTTCAGGCTACTGAGCGCATCACGGGCATTCCCTATGAGTATGATATTGCACTGGCGACGGATGCATTTAACCATCGCCTCTACATCGCAGGCATCCGAGAACACTGCCATGTCGCAACTCTCGACATCAGCTTTCCCGGCATGGACACAAGCCATGAATATGGCTTTGGCATCGCCTGCGCGGGTCGAATATATCGAGTGTGGGCGGAAAAAAACGGCTATGCGGTAAAGAGTGCGGTCGCATCGGTCGGACAGTTTATCGTAGTCGTAATAGCTGAGGTGTTCTGACAAAACCTCGGTGATGAATTTATATGCGAATGGCGAGTGCACGCCAAACCCTTTGGCGCGCGCTCGCCTCCGTAATATATTCAGCGGGTTATATGTCATCTTCTTTCTTACCCGATTTCAGGGTGAGGAAAATGCTTGCAAGCAGCAGCAGATAGATAAGCGTGACACTCGCGTAGGCGATAGCCGATGTGGTGTGGATAGAGTCGGGGTCGAAGGTCATGCTCACTGTATGACTTCCGGCGGGCAGACGCATGGCGCGAAGCACATAGTTGACACGCGCTATCTCGGTAGGCTCTCCGTCGATTTCCGCCTTCCATCCCCAAGGGAAATACACTTCTGAGAATACGCCTATGCCGCCTTTGGCGGTATTAACATGATAGGTGAGCGTATTGGGTGTGTATTTGGTGAGATAAATTGTGTCGCCGGCCTGCGGTGCCACCACATCTTGACCGAGCACTGACAGGAATTTCTTATCAGCCACAGCCTGATGGGCAGGGTCAAGAGTGCCGAGAGCAGCCATTTCGGCATCGGCATCCTCGGCATAACTGATTTCATCGATAAGCCAAGCGTTTCCTAAAGCATCGGGATTTGGGATAACGGGATAATCCTTGTCGCCGGTGATTATGTACTTCGTGTTGAGCATATCGAGCACGCGGTAGTCGGCCTGCAGCTCTTTTATGATTTGCTGATTGTCCTCGGGGTATTGCGCGGCGATGCTGTCGATGCGTAGTTGCGGCATATATCCTACGCCCTGCACATGCTGCAAACGCCGGTTTATGAGGTCTTCATAGCGGTTAAGCTTGGCTGCGTGGTATCCTCCAATCATCTTATGGTGATAAGCGCGCTTATAGCCACCGAAATCGGGTATGTCAAGCACGCGGTAGCTCTGCGTGGTGTCGGCGAGGATAGCCTGGTCGATAGCATCGGGCGCAAAGGGGTCGAAGGCCGTTGCCGAATATGGGTCATTGACCACGAAATTATCGGTAGATACGTATCTTTTGTCAGTTGAATATAGGTCGATAAGCACTATCACGCCTACAACGGCGATTGCCGGTACTTTGGATGATTTGCCGTATCCGAAAAGCAAGAGTGGTATGAAGCCGATGATAAGAAACATAAGAGAGCGTATGGCATCGGCCTTTACCATGCCGTAGCGTAGTTCTTCCACCATTTTCTGCACATCATACACCGGGATGTTCTGCTGCTGCATTTGGGCGAATAAATCTTGGTCGCGGGCGGTGATGGCACTGCCGAAGCAAGAAGGCGCGATATACGCTATCAGGCATATCAGCGCACAAATGCCGAAGGATATATAAAGGGGAATGAGGTTTTTCTTGCGGTCAGTATCGTTGTCGAGGTATTGGGCGAGAGCGATTATAGCAAGCAGCGGCATAGTGAATTCAGCCACTACAAGTATGCTCTCCACGGCACGGAATTTGCTGTACATCGGGAAGTGATATATCATCAGGTCGGTAAGACTTTCGAAATTTCTACCCAATGCCAAAAGCACGGAAAGTACGGTGAGAACAATCAGACACCACTTCATCGGCCCTTTCACAATAATACATCCTAACAGGAAAAGAGCGCATATGAGCGCGCCTACGTATACCGGGCCGTTGGTGCCTTCAGAGTCGTTGAAGTATTGGGTGAAATATCCTAACAGCTGATTTGTGGGATATGGAGCCGCCTGAGCGCCTTCGAGACGGTCGAGTCCAAGCAGTTGGGGCTGTCCTTTTTCCGGTTTGATTGTGGCTCCGCCCTTGATGTTGGGCACGAGCAGGCTGAACATCTCTGAGCCGCCGTAGCTCCACCCTACAATCTGGCTCTTCGGCAGACCGCCTGTTGGGCGTTCGGGAGTGGCATTGGGTGAGTTGGGATCGACTATAGGGGTGAGTTCTGATTGTGCCCGTTTTGTCTCCTTGGCATATTCGTAGGTATTATAAAGGCTTGGCAGATTTGCGCCTACGGCAAGAATACCGGCGCCTACAAGTATGGCTGTGGAAATACCCCACTGCCTCATTCGCTTAGTCCTGATGGCATCAATGAGATAAACAATGACGAAGCCCAACATCACGAAAGCGAAATAATATGTCATCTGAGGATGGTTGGCATTGAGCTGGAGCATGGCGAAGAGCGCTGATAGCGCGCCGCCAAGGAGGTATCGCCTATGATAGCAAAGCACAAGACCGCCGATTGTAGGCGGGATATATGACAAAGCTAAAAATTTCCATATATGCCCTGCTCCGATGATGATGATGAAATATGAAGAGAATCCCCATGCGATGGCCCCGATAAGCGAGTAGTACCATCGAAGCCCCATGCAATAAAGCAGTATGAGAAATCCGAACATCATCATAAACAGCAGATTGGAGGGAGAGGGCAGGAAAAGCCCGTAGAGGGAGTTGATCCAATTGAATAGCGAATTGGATGGGTAAGATGGGGAAATCTGGAATGTGGGCATACCGGAGAAGATGGAGTTGGTCCAAAGAGCCTTCTCCCCTGTAGCCTGGTGATATACCACACCCTCGTGTCCGATAGCAGCGCCTTGCTGCATATCACTCTGCATCAATGAATTGCCGTCGAAATTGTCAGGCGCGAAGTATACGAGTGATATAATAGCCATCACAGCTATGGAGAGGAAGAATCCCCACACCTGTGGGCGTTTGAGCCACGTAGTAAGTTTTTCCATATGAGTCTGATAAATAAATAGTTTCTGATAAGTATAGGACGATTTTCAGTCGTTATTTCTTAGAGAGGGTGACAAGCGGCACAAGCATCTCCTCCATGGATATGCCCCCATGCTGGAATGTGTCGGTATAGTACTGCACGTAGTAGTTGTAGTTGTTGGGATAGGCGAAGAAATCCTTACATGTGGCAAAGATATATGTAGAGGACACATTAGGCGAGGGCAGCCCCACCTTCTCAGGTTTCTTTATTTCGTATACCTGCTTGGGGTTGTAGTTAAGGTTTTTGCCAATCTTGTATCGCAGATTGGTGTTTGTGTTCTTGTCGCCGATTACTTTTATCGGATTCTCCACACGCACGGTGCCGTGGTCGGTGGTAAGCACGATTTTATATCCTTTGTCGGCTATGCGCTTGAATATCTCGTAAATGGGAGAATGGCGGAACCACGACTCTGTGAGCGAGCGGTATGCGGCATTGTTGGAGGCGAGTTCGCGAATCATCTTGGATTCGGTGCGGGCGTGCGAAAGCATGTCAATGAAGTTTACCACAAGGATGTTCAGCTCAGATTTCTCAAGGCGAGAGAAATCACGCAAGAGCTTCTCGCAAGCTACGGAATCGTTGATTTTATGATATTGGAAAGAGCATTGGCGGCGGTAGCGGTCAAAAAGAGTCTGCACCAGCGGACTTTCGTTAAGGTTTTTGCCCTCATCTGAGTCTTCATCTACCCACATGTCCGGAAACATCTTTTCAATTTGCAGAGGCATAAGTCCGGAGAAGATGGCATTGCGCGCGTATTGCGTGGCTGTAGGCAGGATGGTGCAATATAGCGACTCATCGGTGACAGTGAATATCTCGGAGAGCATAGGCTTGATGGTGCGCCACTGATCAAGGCGGAAATTATCTATTACGATAAAGAACACCTTCTCTCCGGCATCGAGAATAGGGAAAATCCTATCAGGGATGATGCGCGGTGACATGAGAGGAGCATCTTCAGTGGTGCCCTCTGCACTTACCCAATCCTCGTAGTTGCGCTTCACGAATTTGGCGAACTCACTGTTAGCCTCCGTGCGCTGCATTTCCAGCATATCATCCATATTTGTATCGGTGGAGGCGAGCTGCATCTCCCAATATACAAGGCGCGAGTATAGTTCGCACCAGTCAGATATCGACGAGGCGCTGTTGATAAGCGATGAAATGGACGAGAAATCCTGCCGATAGTCGGTGGAGGCTTGCTGCGATACGAGCTGGCCGCCATGCAGTATCTTCTTAATGGCAAGAAGTATCTGCTTGGGATTCACCGGCTTAATAAGATAGTCAGCTATTTTATTGCCAACGGCCTGGTCCATGATATTTTCCTCTTCGCTTTTGGTAATCATCACCACGGGCAGTTCGGGCCTTTTCTGCGATATGAGCGAGAGAGTTTCAAGACCGGTGAGTCCCGGCATATTCTCGTCAAGGATTACCAAATCAATCGAGCGATCGGCCTGAATAAGGTCGAGCGCATCACGGCCGTTATTGGCGGTGATGATATTGTACCCCTTGTTGCGGAGGAATAGCAGGTGAGGCTTCAGGAGGTCAATCTCATCGTCGGCCCATAATATGGAGTATGTGTTGTTTACCATTTTGAGTTCATTATTATATTATAGAAGCAGAGGATCGTCTTCGCCTTCACTACCGGTGGGAAGAGGGTCGGCCGTTTTAGTCTGAGGCGTGGCCACTGGAACAGTGGGTGCCGTAGGTGTGATTGCCGGAGCTATCGGTTGGGCTGGTAGAGTCGTTTCTTGGGGGCTTTCATTTTCCTGCTTATCAGCATCGTTGGTAGCATCGTTATTGACATCGTTGATTGAGCCGTCGATGTCGTATTGGCGTGCAGCCTCTTCGGCTTCCTCAAGAGTCTCCACCTCTTCCGGAGCTAAAAGGTCGGCCTGCGGGTCTTCGTAATTATGCTCCTGAAGGAAACGGAAATAGTCATCGAATGTGCGGCCTTGCTCAAGCAGCGTCTTGAAATTCTGTTCGGATATAGCTATAGGCGTAACACCCGGCGGCAGCTTGAAATCCGGGCTTGCAGCCATCACCCTGCGGTAATGGTTAAGCTGGTTGAAGTTGTCGAATCCTTTTATAAGTAACATACCGAGCCGTCCAAAGTTCATGAGCTCAAGGTCAAAATCTTTTACGACGAAGGAGTTGAAGTTATGGCGTGCCACTTCATACAACAATACATTAGCGGGTACCTCATCAGTAGGAAATACGAGCACAAGCATCTGTGGCGCTTCGTCATTAATCTCAAAAGGCACAATACTGTCGTTGGAGGCGTAGGTAGAATCGTTGGTGAGGTGAATGTCCCAAAGCATACCTCGCATATTCTTTCCGTCAGCGGCTGTCTGCAATTGGCGTCCTTGAGCCATACCTTTGAGCCATGCCGACACAATCGGGGCAAGTTGGGTTTCGGGGTATCGCTGGAGCATGTCGCGCAGCAGTGCGTTGAAAAGGTCGGATTTCTTCTCTGTCACGAAAGCCAATGCGCTAAGAAACATAAATTTAGGCATCAATGGACTCATAGGATACATTTCCTCCATTTGGGCATACAGCGAGTGCACTCTTGCGTTATCATTATCAAGATAAGCCTGATACGCCTCCTCGTACAGTTGATTCTGCACCTGATCCATCTTGCGCAGGTTGTCGATATAGTTAGGGTCTTTTAAGGCATTTCCGTATTTAGATTCAGCGAAGTCAGATAGTATGAGATTACGGTATTTTTCGGCCATTAGCGTGTTGCCCTGTCGTATATACATAAGGTACAGATTGTAATATACGTCAAGACGGTACACATTGTCAGGGTAATCATTAAGCAGACGGCCGAATTCAGCCTCGGCGGCATCGAAATCCTCGAGTTTATCCTTGAGAATCACGCCCATATTATACAGACCCTCTTGTATGATTTCGTTAGAGATGAGTTTCTCCTCATCGGTGGCGGGTATTTGTTTGAGATAGAATTCGCGGTTGTGAGGGTCGTTAGCGGCCTCTAATTCCTTTTTCTTTTCGGGGGATATGGAGTCGTTGGGCTGAGAGTCGGGAGTGCCGTCTTCGGCGGATTCGTCATCGCTGTCGGTATCAAAATCGGCTGTGTTGAATACGGTCTTGTTTCTTCTGCGCCAGTCATCTTCGAGCTTACGCGACCCCCAGCGCTTCTGGAATTCGGTTTTTCCCGAGGATTTCGATGCTGCATTATAGAAATACCAGGAATTGTCGGTATTGATATTAAACTCGCGCTGGTTTTGGTCGGTCAATTGGTTGCCCATGGCCCCTTGCTTGGCCATATATTCCTCACGCATGGCGGCTTCGGCCTCCTCCTTCTCCTTTTTCTTGAGGTCCTCGATTATTTTGTCGATTAACTTAAGCTGCTCTTCTTCGGGCATAGCGGCCAGGCGCAGTAGCGAGTCCTGCAGGTTTACATTCTGTGAATACACCGCTAATTCGTCGAGCACATCCGACCGGCGTTGCAGCAGAGCGTAGTTGGCATAGGTGTCGGGTAAAAGAGGCACGGCTTCGCTATAGCACGGCTGAGCTTTCTCGTAGTTGCGCTTGGCGAAGTATAATTCGCCGAGTGTGATTTGGGCTATAGCTTTGTCTATGGCGGCACGCGTGCTTTTTTCCACTGCCAGTTCGTAGTTGGCAATGGCGTTAGTGGTATCTTTGCGCGAAAGATACAGATTGCCTACGGCATAGTATATTTGGTCGAGATAATCCTTGTTGCGGTCATATTTCACCATCGATAGAAGAGATTTCACCTCCGGTTCGATATTCGAGCCGGTATATACCTCGCTCTGCTTGATGCGTGCGTTGAATTTGGTGCGGTAAGGGGCTGATATGCTGCTCCCCGCCTTCTTAAAGGCCTGGTATGCCTTATCCTTATCACCGAGAGTGGCGTACACCTGCCCCAACAGAAAGCGCAGTCGGGTCTTTTGTGCGCCATCAGTGCCTTCGATAGCAGCAGTGAGGTATGGCACGGCTTTTTCGTACTCCTTGCTATGAATTAGGAAATCGGCATAAGTGAAATTATAAAGCTGACGCAGGGAGCTATTGGTAAGTTCTTCGGGCTTGATACGCTTGATTATGAGTTCAGCCTCGTACAACCAGTCGAGCGACACATAGCTAAGGGCTTGCCATAGCTTGGCGTCGGTCACGGTGGCTGGCAGCCATGTGAAGTGCTTGCTCACGTAATAGAAAGTGGAGGCCGCACCGAGGAAATCACCGTTGAAATATTGGCTTCGTCCCATAAGCATCCAGGAATTATGGAGGACGGGATTATACTCGTCGCGCTTCATCCACGCCTTATATTCGGGGTCGTTGCCTTTGCCGGATTTCTTCGGGGGCTTGTTTTTTATTGATCGTATCTGTATTGCTTTCTGTGCTTTCTCGATGCTGCGGTTAAAATCACCGGTTGGTTGGGGTGCTTTTTCGTCGGTTTTGGCCTCCACGGGGTGCATAAGTACCATGCGCGAATAGTCATCCTCGTATTTCTGCTCCATATCCTTTAGGGTCTCTTTATAGTGAGTGTCGCCATTGTACATTATATTGTACTTGGTGATGAAGCCGGTATATTGGCGAGCCGCAGCGGTGTTCTTTTTCTGGGCATTGCATGCAGAGAAAGCTGCCGCCACAGCTATAAGCAGTGCGGCATACACAGCTACTATGGGTATGCTCTTATATCTCATTCATAAATCTTGATGCAAATAATTAACGCATTTTTTACGCTTTTATTGCATGATATGGCTGATTATTATCATAAGCGCTGAAGCGCATACGCTGCCTCAAAAAGGCTGGCGCAAGGCTTTTGCTTCTTCTTTTGCGCTGAAGCGCATACGCTGCCTCAAAAAGGCTGGCGCAGGGCATCGGCTACAAGGCTTCTTTGTAGGGTATGGTGCGCAGCCTTTTTGAGGGCGTGTTCGGGCTTTAGCCCGCAAATAGCAGTTTTAGCCCAAAGAGAGCAGGAGAGAGCTAATGCTGCATCAAAAAGGCTGGCGATGATTCATGTGATTTTTGATTCAGGATTAGCTATGAGGGCGGCGAGATCATTCATATCATGGCATTGGGAATAGGAGGGATGATCGGTAACGGGTAGAGAAAGATAATCAATGGGAGAAATGAGCAGGAGATTTCCTGATGAGCATTGATTGAAATTATGTCTGGCAGGCTTATGCCGGTCGGGAAAAGGCCTTGAATGGATCAAAATAATCCTACCACCGACGGCTTCTATCTCTTTGCGTATATGTTTCTCTCTCGGAGAAATGAAAGGCGATACTACCACCCCTCCATTGGTTGCATAATATAGGCATTCTTCCATCTTCTTGTTGAAGATTTCCTCGGTATCAGCCCTGTGTATTACGAGAGATATTTTGAATGGATTGCGAAGGAGAAAGAGATTGCCGTAGGCTTGTATTTCACGGTTATTTACAAATATATATCTTTGTCTGCGGAAGAAATCAGGAGAGGCCTTTCTTACGGCTAATCGATAGGGATTCTGACGGATGTACTGATACACTTCGTCTAAGCTATGCTCCGGTAAAATAATCCTGTCATTGTAATTTTCGCAGAAAATAGCGAGCTTGGGGTTATTTTTTCTTCTTTGCCATTCGCTTGTGATACCAGCCTTGAATCGGGCTATGTAATCTCCTAAATGATCCATAAGCCGGTCAGTCACATGTATAAGCATGTGTATATGATCGGGCATAATGGCATATTGGTATATTTTGATACTCGATTGCTGCATGTCTCTTATCGCACGCCAGATTATTTGCCCTAATAGAGTATTTTTGGTAGATACTCCATTGATAGTGAGTTCCTTTACTTCGAGACTGCTAAATGGCTCGCAGCTTGGTGCTTTGGTAATGGTGATATGATACTTCCAAGGGGAGCGGTAATCGTGGCCGAACTTACGGCGAGTGTTTTTGTGGTGGATGGGCTTCTCTTTTTCTGGTGGATGCATGATTTTATTCTTATTTTTTATGCTTTTAATGGGTGCGCTGAAGCGCCTACGCTGCCTCAAAAAGGCTGGCGCAAGGCTTTTGCTTCTACTTTTGCGCTGAGGCGCATAGGCTGCCTCAAAAAGGCTGGCGCAAGGCTTTTGCTTCTACTTTTGCGCTGAAGCGCATAGGCTGCCTCAAAAAGGCTGGCGCTTTTATTTTATGATGGATACATGACCCCAATTGCCGCGGTCGAGATTGCGGTAGCCGGTGGCCTCGCGGATATGTGCAGCCTGTACATCGGCGGAGCCTTCGAGATCGGCTATGGTACGGGCCACTTTCAGTATGCGGTCGTAGGCACGTGCGCTCATGTCGTATTTGGTCATTACTTTTTCGAGGATGGCCTTGCTCTCTTCGGATAGCACTACCCATTGCCTTATAAGGCGCGAGGGCATTTGGGCATTACAGCGCACATTTGGCTCACCGGCAAAACGAGCCTCCTGTATATTGCGGGCGGCTATCACACGTTTGCGTATCTCGGCGCTTGGTTCGCCTGGTGTGCGCTCAGATAGCTCCTTGAACGGCACCGGCAAAATCTCCACCTGTATATCTATACGGTCGAGCAGCGGGCCGCTTATGCGATTGAGGTATCTGGCCACCTGTCCGGGCGCGCAAGTACAGGCTTTTGTGGGGTGGTTGTAGTAGCCGCAAGGGCATGGATTCATCGAAGCTACGAGCACAAAACCGGCAGGGTACTCCACACTATACTTTGCGCGGGAAATGGAGATAGTGCGGTCTTCGAGCGGCTGGCGAAGTACCTCTAACACACCTCTGCTGAATTCCGGAAATTCGTCAAGAAAGAGCACCCCGTTATGAGCAAGAGATATTTCGCCCGGTTTGGGGTTATTACCGCCGCCCACCAAAGCCACGGGAGAAATAGTGTGGTGCGGAGCGCGGAACGGACGCCCCGCCATAAGCGATGTGCCTCTGCGCAGGGTACCTGCCACAGAGTGTATTTTAGTGGTTTCCAACGCTTCCCTGAGAGTAAGAGGGGGTAAAATAGACGGCAGACGCTTGGCCATCATCGACTTTCCGGCACCCGGAGGCCCCACAAGCAAGATATTATGACCGCCCGCACATGCCACCTCAAAAGCCCTCTTCACATTCTCCTGTCCGCATACGTCAGAAAAATCATCCTCAAACACCGTCGAAGCCTTGGCAAACTCTTCACGAGTATTCACCACGGTAGGCGATATGGTAAGAGCACCGGCCAGGAATTCCACCACTTCACGAAGATTCTCAGCCCCGTAAATATCCAGATTGTTAACTGTAGCAGCCTCCACGGCATTGGCCTTGGGCAAAATCATACCCGTATACCCCAATTCGCGCGCTTTTATGGCCATGGGCAGCACGCCGCGTATGGGCAGAAGCGTACCATCGAGCGACATCTCACCCATTATCATAAATTGCCCCGGCACAGAGATTTTTAAGGTTTGCGCTCCGGCAAGCATCCCCACGGCAATAGGCAGATCGTAAGCCGCCCCCTCCTTTTTCACATCTGCCGGCGCAAGATTCACCATTATGGCCCTCCTCGGAAATTCAAGACCCGACTGCTTTATGGCGGAACGCACTCTGTCGCCGCTCTCTTTCACAGATGTGTCAGGAAGCCCCACAATCGTATATTGAGCGCCATTCTCCACTAATACTTCTACAGTCACCACTATAGCGTCAATCCCATTCACGGCCGCGGCCGGTATCTTTACGAGCATATCACATATTCATTTTTAATCGTTACTTTTATTAAATGCCGCCCATAGGCATCGTCTATTTAAAGGTGTAGGTGATGTAGGCAGTGGCGGGTTGGGCTCCATCGTAATTCGCTCGGCTGAACTTGCGCGCCCTCACCTCACGCTCAATCGACGCTTTCAGGGCGGGATTTGTGGCTGCGGGAGGTGTGCCTCCGGTGAAATTTACAGAAGTAACTTTGCCGGTGGCATCAATCTTCACGGTGAGTGTCACACTTCCTGTCACTGTACTCGGCACAGCCGCATAGTCAGGCACTATCCAACCGCCCCCCACTTTGCCCCTGCCTGTGCCGGTGGTGCCCTGCGATGATGCGTCCGATGTCTTTTTGCCTGATTTGGATTTATCATCGGTGGGCGATGTAGCCGAATTATTTTTCCCGGAGGCGTTTTTAAATGCGTTTGCCACCTCATTAGTGGCTTTGCGTCGCACCTCCTCTTCTTCTTTTTTCTTTTTATCTTCAGCCGCTCCGGTGTTTTGGGGCTTATCCTTCTTTACTTTTACGGGAGCCGGTTCGTTTGAGGACACCGGTTTTGGGGCATCAGCCACCGGACCGGTATTTCGCACATCGGTGCCTGAGGCATTATCAGGCTGTGACGGGGCTTCAACCGTCTCCTCCAGATACGAACTCGCATCCTCCATGTCGGCCTGTTGGGCCAAGGAGGATGTCTCCACCACCTCCACAAACTCATCCGCGATGGTAATATCAGCCTTCTTCTCGATGTGATACTCCAGAACTTTATTGTAATCCAT
>N._stephensi_709_foregut__coassemble_41_pt1 | contig 47490 bp, 34 predicted proteins | sample N__stephensi_709_foregut__metabat2_low_PE_014 | metagenome-assembled genome bin N | reverse complement strand
CCGGCTTCATCTGCCATACGCTTTTCAAGGTTAGTCTTAGTGTCCCACACTACATCGCCAAGCAGTTCGGCGAACTTAGAGGCGTGTTCAGCCTCTTCGAAGGCATAGCGCTTGAATGCCTCAGCCACTTCGGGGTATCCCTCGCGGTCGGCTTGGCGCGACATGGCAAGATACATACCCACCTCGCCACATTCGCCGAGGAAGTGAGCGTTAAGATCCTTGATCATTTCCTCATCGCAGCCCTTAGCCACGCCGATTTCGTGTTCTGTCACGAATTTAAGCTCGGCATCGTCATCTACTTCCTTGAACTTTGACTTAGGTGCTCCGCATACCGGGCACTTTTCGGGAGCCTCGTCGCCTTCGTGAACGTATCCGCATACTACGCAGATAAATTTCTTCTTCATAAAATTAGAGTTAAATGAAATATTAGATGAATTGAGAAAAATAATAGTCGCTTATTCAGCCTTCTCCTCGCCCTCATTTGATTCGGGCTCTACGAAATGGTCAAATCCGTTGGCGAGAAGCAGATTGTACCAGGAGAGCAGCTTTTTGATGTCGGTGGTGTACACGCGCTCGTCATCGAAAGCCGGGAGCACCTCTTTAAAGAACGAGCGGATGGCGGCATCGTCGGCGAAAGCCTTCACGTCCACCGGCTTCCCTTCAGCCTTTACTCTTACGCTCTCCAGCACCTTGGCCAAAGGCTCATCGCCCTCGGTGGTGTAGATTGATATGTCGCCGAGCGACACCACTTTATCATGTGCATAAATGGGCATGCGCTTACCTGAGCCTATGGCCTCTACGATAAGCATATTCTTGCCGTGGCTCACGAGTTTGTAAAGACCCGGCTTTCCGGCTATTGAAACGATTCTTTTAAGCATATTCTTATTCTGATTTGTTGTAAGATTGAAAATCTGCCCACAAAATTACAATTTCGGATTGAAATAATCGCAATAATTCGTAACTTTGTGGTGTTAAAAAGAGTTTAGACGTTAAAAATTAGAGAAAACGCGCATGAGTCTACTGATTTTACTGCGTAATATTCTGCAGCTTATCCTTGCTCCGAGTAAGGGCTGGGAGGACGTGTCGGGCGACATGGCCGACCCCTCCGCTCTTGCCCGCAGATACCTGTATCCGCTGATGGGTGTGGCGGCTGTATCGGTGTTTTTCCGCATGATTTATGATATGGAGGTTAGTTTCGCCGAATTGTTGGTCAAGGCTTTCGTGGTGTTTGTGTCTCTCTTCTTCACCTTTTTCTTCGCGGTGACGATATTCAAGACGTATTTCGGGCGATTCTGTGAGGGCGAGCCTAACGAGCGCAAGTACACTACGGTCATCACCTATTGTGTGTGTATGCAGTCGATATTCACGGTGGTGTATAATCTGCTGCCTCAGATTTCGCTTCTCACCTTGCTGCTGCCCTTGGTGGTGACTCTTATATTCTGGAAAGCGGATATATACCTGCGTGTGCGTCCCGACCGCAATTTCCTGTATCTGCTCTTAGGCATCGTCACTCTGATATTGCCTCCCGTCCTTATACAATGGGCGTTTTCTTAAACGCATAGTTAAAGATATAAATTTACGATTATAATTAAGTGAGATGGAAGTAAACATAAAGAATAGGCGCGCGCGCTTCGATTACGATATTACCGACACATACACTGCCGGGATAGTGCTTACGGGTACAGAGATAAAATCCATACGGCAGGGTAAGGCCTCTTTGGCCGACACATTCTGCTATGTGGCCGACGGCGAGGTATGGATTAAGAATATGTATATAGCCGAGTATTTTTACGGGTCGTACAATAATCACACCGAAAGGCGCGACCGCAAATTGCTTCTCAACAAAAAGGAAATTGCCAAGTTGGAGAAGACCGGTAAGGAAGCCGGGTTCACGATTGTGCCATTAAGGGTGTTTATCAGCGAGCGCGGTTTTGCCAAGGTGGTTATAGGCGTGGGCCGCGGCAAGAAGGAATACGACAAGCGTCAATCAATAAAGGAGCGCGAGGACAAGCGAGCCATGGCCCGTCTGTTCCAGAAGAAGTGATAGTAACTACACCGGTCTCAATTAGTTGAGATATGGCTAAATACCAATATCCCCGATGCCTATCGATTCCAAATAGTGTAATCTTTATGGGAGAAGTATAAGACCTTTCATTCACGAAAGTAGGAGATAAGCACTTGTCGTTGGTGTTTATCTCCTGCTCGATTCGAAATGAAATACCCACAAATTAAAAAGGTATTATTTCACTATAAGTTTGATTGCGTCATTACCTCCTATTACCATATATAAGCCGGGCGATGCTTCTATTCTGATATTCGTATCTGACGATTGGTGAATTTGCATACCGGCAGCGTCTATAATGGATACGTGTGTCGCCAATGGGTTGTCAATTAGGATTATCTTGCCTTCGGTTCTTGCATATATCTTATTATCTATAGGGGATGATGGGAGAGAAGAGAACTCATTTCCCTTTATTTCGAAAAGCACATTGCCGTTTTTGTCGGTTATCTTGTAAAGGTATGGATATATGTTAAGTGTGCCACCGGCAACTTGAGCTCTTTCTCCAAGCAGTGTAGCAGTAACCCAAAGTGCGAACTTTCCATCCTCATATGTGTATGGAATAAGACCCAATCCTTCGACAGCGGCCATTGGATAATAAATTTCATCATGCTTCCATCCAAAATATGTGTTCCCGTTTGCCTCGATCTCCACAGGAAAATTGTTATCGGTTAAATAACCAAAAACTGGCATCTCGGGATCGTTGAAGTCATAAAGTAAGCCATCATGCACAGCAAACCAATGATCGAGTATAGAAGGCCCATAATCTTCAGTTTTGACATATACTCGTTTGCTGTCTATATCCTCGTAAAGGTATGCGGCTACATCATCAAAAACACCATCGATATAAAGATTGAGTACAGAGTAATCTTTTCCGTCTATCTCCTTTCTGCTTTCAAGTTTGAGCGTCAAATTCCTATCATACACATCCTTATTTGCCAAATTCGTGACAACTTTATAGTTGTACCACCACGCCTTGCCTTCCTCCAATAGAGGTGTATATTCGTGCTCTGATTTAGCCCGTAGTGCCTTAGGCTTATATGACATATACGGTTTAGGCTCGGAATCGTATTTGTCATAATTATAAAACTGGAGTTTCCCATTGTTAGATACGCTTTGCTCATAGTCTTCCGCAAAGTGGATATCATCACAGTGTATTTCAAGATTTCCGTTTGACAGAATGCTGACACTGTCAAGAGTGCAGAATCCCTTTGCGTATATGACTAAATCACCTGCGATATCAAGAGTAGCACCAAGCTTGACATCTCCCATTGCGTCTATTGTTGTCTTGCCATATACTTTAGTCACCGTCTGCTTCCTATTGGATGCCCTACATCCTATGTTCGCATTGTTACAATATATATAGCCTGATTTTAGATTATCGCCGGCAAACTCCAAATCGGACACATATGGTATGGCATCCCACTGGCATATATACACCATATCATTCGGATCGATGGATTTATCCTCAATACCATAGTCAATCAGAGCAGATTTTGAGTAATTGTTCCCCGTTGAGGAGACAACGGCTAACTCATAGAATGCTGCATTATCCAATCCGTTCGCATTATTGTTTCTATCTATAATCGTACCATCCATTGTTCTGGTAATACTAAAACAATTAGTCAAATTGACAGGATCATTATTTCTGATACAGAGAGACGGATCCCCAAATATGTTCATGGCCTTGGAAGTAAAATCATGGTTGGTTTTTACTTTAGCAGAATTCATAATTTTAAATATGTCGTTTCTGTCTGTTGGCGACATTCCTGCGGAATTAGACATATTATCAAGAAAATACTCGCTGAATCTCTTGCCATCTAAGATCCAACCGTATCTTGTATTACCAATCATAGCCACTCCACCATAGTTTTTACCAAGGACAAAGGATTCACCGAAATTACAAGATATATCATCATAATCGGAAGAAAAATAACCATAATTGTCATATTTAGGGCAATCAAAAGGCATAATAGTACAGCTCGACGCGTACAAAATGGATGGCATGCCAAAATTATCCATACAGTCCAATCCGTTGCCTTCTTCGTCCCAATGATATTTTGGCTCTGAATCCAAAGCATTCACACCATAAGGTTTCCATATATTGTTTGGTCTATCATCTTTGTCAAAACCGAATCCCGTGGGATTCCCATGACCGTGCACATTTATAAAGCAGGGGGCTTCTCTATTTAAAATCGCTACAGCCTTTTGTCCAGTTAAGGGGAAATACTCTTCACCATAGTTATGGAATGGACTATAAAATGTGGCACTTTCGAATACATTGCTACAAGAACTAACAATGTCTTTATAGAATTCTTTCACTGAATTGTAAGCGGATTCTTTGTAGTAGCTGGCAAGTATAGAGTGGCATTTCCCATAATGTTTTAGACTCCCTCCAAAACCTAATTCATAAAACTCCAGCTTATGGACATAGTTTATGATTTCTTCCTCCTTTGTGCATGGTAAGCGACCTATCGCTAACTGGGAATTATATGATAATTTGTCATTTGGTTCACCATACAAGCCGTCGCCGTCACTATCCCAATTGTTATCAAAATTTGAGAAATATAGGTCTGTGGGTATATAATACTCCCACCATTCAGATTTATTTTCGATAAAATCATCGAAGTTTTTAAAGCTATCGTCATTGGGACTGTCGCTAATCGCATAAGCCGCGGGAACAAGCGGTGGCTTGCCTCCCAAAAGCGCATATCTGCACCCGTTGATATATGACCAGTATAGAAATTCCCTGAGTGTAACTTCGGGTGAACTATTGGATGGCTTTAGTGTCCCGTTCTTAAATCTTTCATCAGATAATATATTTTCTAAATACACCACACCGGCATTTATGCCCTTTGCTCTCTTTATTGAGGCTACCCTCCTAAAAGCATTTGCAAATTTTTTCGGAGTCACGATACAATACTGATAGGCTTGTACTTCACCATTCCAATTATCAGTTGAAGTACTAAAACTTTGCGCCCTTACCTTATTTTTTTGCAGAGTATAAGCATCCTCATTCACATCCTGTGGGTTTTCGACAAGATCTTTTAGAGTACGGATATCTATATCGTATTCTCCCGAGTTGATGTAATATGTGGGATTTTGAATTCTAAGGTCTACCGACTGTTCCTCATTTTGATCATAGTCAAGAGTTATATAGATAGACTTATATATATCAACATGGTCAGAGTGTATAACAGCCAAAGGTATGCTGAATCTTACTACGTTGTTTATCCCTTTATAAGAATCTATAGTCTTTATGATGTTTTGCGGATCATACAAAGATTGTATATATGTTTCCTTATCTATGAAATCCGGGGATAATTCTTCTTTTGGACTCAATGCAATCGGAGCGGTAATTGGGTACGACATGACCTCGCCAAATTCTAACGATTTTACATTCACTGACCGAACATTAGCCGGAATCGCATAGCTTATATCAGCCATGGGTATATGCGGAAGCTGCGGAATCGAGATGGGATTAAAACCATCAATTTCGATTTCTGTTACCCATAAGGAGTCTTGTTCTAAAAGACTCAACTTCACCATGTCTGGTGAGATGTTGATTACGTGATTGATTTCTGCTGCATTCAGATGGTGTGCAGTGAACAGCAGGACGATTGCAGATACCAATCGCAAGATACGTGATAGTTTCATAACTGAATTTATTTAAGTTTATGGGAAAAAAGTTTGTCATTTGTCAGAATTATAAATAATTGATGGTATGGTGATGAATCCGCAAAGTTAATAAAATAAAATTATGTTTACAAGCGTTAAACATCCTATTCCGAGATTAATATATCGGATTTAATTAATATTGACGCTAAGCGATAGCGATATCGTGAAAAAATGTAAAAAATCGATATCTTCTAAACATTTTTGCCTCGCGGATTGTCTTATTAGTACAAACAGCAGAAAGAAGCAAGGCAATTGATGCTAAAGGCATCAAGAAAAGAATTAGTTTTTTCATAGGATTAGATTTTTAAGTTTAAACGGAAACGGTTGTCGTGAGACAACCGCTTCGTTTTTTTAGTGTATTACCTCTCATCGACAAGCTGTTTTCCGGTCATTGCCAGCTTTAAGAAAACAAGAAATTTTGCTGTTTTAGCAAAAAACCGTAAATTTGCATGATTAATGCAGCGAAGCTCGCTGCGTCAAGAATCGCTAAATGACCAAATGAAGAGAAAAAACCTACCCAAAAGATACAAGAAACATAACAATCATAAGATACTCATCCGCGGTGCTGCAATAGTGGCGGTGCTTGTGGGTGTGGTATATATAGTGATCAGATCGCAGTTTGGCGGGGAAGCCCCAAATGGCTTTTACCCCGAGGAAGCCGACATGCTTGAGTCGGAACGAGTATATGAAGTGCAATATTCCGATGAGCCGGTGAGAGACTACGGAAAGGCCTTTGACGACAAACAGGAACTTCAGCTCCCTGCCGCCCGCGCCATGGGCGTGGGCCCGCTTACCGAAGACACTTTAAGGCATATGCTCGAATCCGGGCGACTGGTGCAGCTTTCCGACACCACCCCCACCTACTATCTCCATGAGGTGAAGTATCCCTACCTTACGCCCGAAGCCAAGCACACATTAGCTTATATAGCCGAAGCCTATCAGAAAAGGGTAGGTGACCCTTCCGATCGCCTGAGAGTAACGAGCCTTGTGCGCACCACCGATCATGTGAAGCGTCTGCGCCGCGGCAATGTCAATGCCGTGGAAGAATCGTGCCACCTTTACGGCACCACATTCGACATCTCCTACCGCGACCTTGACTCGAAACAGAAACAGGCTCTTGCCCGTGTGCTGCGCGACCTGCGCGACTCCGGCTATTGCTATGTGAAATACGAACGCAAGCAGCCATGTTTCCACATCACTATAAGGAAGTAGGCTTTAGGTGTCAGGCTTTAGGTGTCAGGCTTAGGTGTTAGGCTTTAGGTGTCAGGCTTTAGGCTTTGGGTGAGCCAATCTTTATCGAAATATAGCATTTTTTATGTGTATAGTGCATCTTTATTCGTCAAGATTTCGTAATTTTGCAGAATATAAAACAAAGTAAACAAACAACACATAATAATCATGGCATTAAAATGCGGTATAGTAGGATTGCCTAACGTGGGTAAATCCACTCTTTTCAATTGTCTGTCTAACGCAAAGGCCCAATCGGCCAATTTCCCGTTCTGTACCATCGAGCCAAATGTGGGAGTCATCACAGTACCCGACGACCGTCTCACCAAACTTGTGGAGATGTGTCAGCCCAAATCCGTGGTGCCGGCTACTGTGGAGATAGTGGATATAGCCGGATTAGTGAAGGGAGCGTCTAAAGGAGAGGGATTAGGCAACAAATTCCTGGCCAATATACGCGAATGTGATGCGATACTGCATGTGCTGAGATGCTTTGATGATGACAATATCACCCATGTGGACGGAAGCGTTGACCCCGTGCGCGATAAGGAAATAATCGACATGGAGCTGCAGATAAAAGACTTGGAGACGGTGGACGCACGCTTAGCCAAGACACTGAAAGCCGCGCAGACCGGAGGCGATAAGGTGGCGAAGATGCAGGCAGAGGTGCTTCAGAAGTACAAAGAGGCTTTGGAGCAGGGACGTCCCGCCCGTTCGGTGACATTCGACACTGTGGACGAGCAGCGCTATGCACGCGACCTCTTCCTCCTCACCAATAAGCCCGTGCTTTATGTGTGCAATGTCGATGACTCCGCCGCAGCCACCGGCAATGCCTATGTGGAGGCTGTGCGTGCGGCTATAGCCGATGAGGATGCCGACCTCATGATTGTGGCAGCCCAGACCGAAAGCGAGATTGCCGAATTTGACACATGGGAGGAGAAACAGGAGTTCCTCAACGAGATAGGACTTGAAGAGTCGGGCGTGTCACGCCTCATACGTGCGGCTTATGCGCTGCTGCGCCTCAAGACATTCTTTACTGCCGGAGCCGACGAATGTCGCGCATGGACATTCCGCGACGGTGCTAAGGCTCCACAGTGTGCCGGAGTGATACACACGGATTTCGAAAAGGGCTTCATACGCGCCGAAGTGATCAAATACGATGACTTTGTGAACTACGGAGGCGAATCAGGCGTGAAAGAAGCCGGCAAGCTTGGCGTCGAAGGCAAGGACTACGTGGTACAGGACGGCGACATCATGCATTTCCGCTTTAATGTGTAGGGGGGAGGCTTTGGACTTTAGGTGTTAGGTGTTAGGCTTTAGGTGACAGAAATTGAATAAGGACAATCAAATTAAATATCATGAATAAATTATTGACATTAATGGTGTGTGCGGCCGTAACGCTCCCCACCTTCGCGAAGGACGATAAGGAATCTACCGACACAGTCGGCTTCCAGTTTACTGACATAAAAGTGATTCCCACAACAGGTGTGAAGGATCAGAATAAGTCGGGCACATGCTGGTGCTTCTCAGGCACTTCGTTCTTCGAGGACGAGATACTACGCCAGGGAGGCGACTCTCTACACCTCTCGGAAATGTACACCGTGCGTAAGTGCTTTGATGATAAAGTAAAGAAATATGTGCGCATGTACGGCGGCTCGCATCTCGCACAGGGCGGCGCATGCCCCGATGTGGCTTACGTGATGCAGACATATGGAGCTATCCCTTTTGAGGTGTATACCGGTCTGCAATACGGTGAGGACAAGCCCGTGCACGGCGAACTCAACGGCATGGTTAAGGCTATAGCCGATGTGGTGGTGAAGAATCCCAACGGCAAGATTTCCACAGCATGGCAAAAAGCCCTGAACGGTGTGTTCGACGCGTATTTCGGAGAAGTGCCCGAGACTTTCGAGTACAAGGGCAAGACCTATACTCCACAGTCATATTTCCAGAGTCTTGGGCTGAACATTGACGATTATATACCCATCACATCATTCACGCATCAGCCGTTCTATAAGAAGTTCATTCTCGAGATACCCGACAACTGGCTCAACGGTGAATATTACAATGTGCCGTTGGACGAACTTAAGCAGATAGTGGACAATGCCGTGGAGAATGGCTTCCCCATCGCATGGGCAGCTGACGTGAGCGAGAAGGGCTTCAAGTGGGCCGACGGTGTGGCTCTTATGCCTAAAGCCAAGACAGAGGCCGACATGACAGGCACTGAACTTTCAAGATGGGTCACGCTCTCTGATGCTGACCGTGCCAAAGCGCAGTACGATTTTACCGGACCGGTGGAAGAAATAGTGGTAACACAGGATTCGCGTCAGGAGATGTACGACAGCCAGCTCACTACCGACGACCATGGTATGGAAATCATAGGATACGCCAAGGATCAGAACGGCAACCGCTACTATAAGGTGAAAAATTCTTGGGACAACAACCAGAAATACGGTGGCTTTATATATGTGTCGGAGCCCTATCTCTTAGCTAAGACCATAGATATATACGTGCATAAGGATGCTATCCCGTCAGCGATAGCCAAGAAGATGAAAATCAAGAAATAATGCGTAGCATTGTATTTCTTACGGCAATATCGGCGCTCATGTTTGTGCTTGTAGGATGCAAGACCAACGAGGCAAACATGAGCAGCGCCTATAATGCTGCCGTGGCTGCCCGTGATGGTTCTGACTTGGGACTTGACTCCACCATATACACAATGACGCGTCATCAGATGAAACACAGTGAAATGACGGTGAACGGGCGTACGGTGGATGTGAGTTCGCAATGGGTACGGGTTACAGAGGGCGGTGGCGGCATACGCGAGAGCCTGCGTCGATACTGTGTGGTGCTCGGACAGTTCAAACTCGAGTTTAATGCCAAATCCATGCAGGAGCGTCTTTCTGAGAACGGCTATCCGCAGGCATTTGTTGTGCAGACCTCCGAGCCTTATTTCTTCGTGGTAGGCGCATCATTTAACAATGCCGAAGAGGCAGTGCTTTTCCTTGACAAGGTAAAGGCCGACACTTCGCTGAAACTGAAATCCCCGGCGCCGTTCATCCTCGAGCCGCCGCAGTTCCGCAGATAAATATATCGGAAAAAATGAAATATTTCCGCGACTATAAGGCGATAGTCAAGCTTGGTCTGCCCATACTCGTAGGGCAGGCCGGCACCATTATTGTGGGCTTTGCCGATAATATCATGATAGGCCGCTACAGCACCGATGCTTTGGCGGCTTCGTCGTTTGTGGTGAACGTATTCAATATGGTCATGTTCTGTTGCATGGGTTTCACTTACGGGGTATTGCCGCTTGCGGGGGCTCTCTTTGCAAGAGACGAAAAAGAGCGTATCGGCTGGCTCGTGCGCAATGCCTTGCGGGTCAATGCCATATACACGCTCATATTGATAGCTATAATGACAGCGGTGTATTTCAATATCGAGCTGCTTGACCAGCCTGTGGAATTATTGCCCCAGATACGACCCTATTATTTGCTGTATCTGATGGGACTTTTGCCCATAAGCGTTTTCAATGTGTTCGCGCAGTGGTCGTACTCCATCAAGAACACATTGATGCCCATGTGGATTATCATCGGGGCGAATTTGGTGAACGTTGTGGGTAATTATGCCCTGATATATGGCCATTGGGGATGCCCTGAGCTTGGGCTATTCGGGGCGGGATTGAGTACGCTTGCCGCCCGGGTGCTGTGTATGCTGGTCATAGGGGCTATTTTTATGTTTAACCGCGATTATCAGCCTTATCGTACAGGTTTCATGGGCAGTGGCGACCGGCAGTCGAAGCTGATATGGCTAACATCCTTGCCGGTGTCGATGCAGATGACATTCGAGAGCGCGTCGTTCTCGTGCGCTGCAATTATGGCGGGGTGGATAGGCACCGTGGCTCTGGCTTCCTATCAGATAGTGGTGATAGTGGGTATGCTCGGTTTCTGTTTCTACTACGCTATAGGGTCGGCTATAGCCGTGCTTGTGTCGAATGAGGCCGGAGATAGCAGAGCGTCCGGTATGCGGCGGGTGGCATGGGCAGGGTATCATGTGATGCTTGTGTTGGCGGGGTGCAGCACTCTGTCGTTTGTGTTTTTCGGTAGGCCGTTGATGCGTCTTTTCACCGAAGATCCTGTAGTGCTTGCCACCTCACTTACCCTTATACTGCCACTTGTGCTGTATCAGCTTGGCGATGCCACACAGGTCACGTTTGCCAATGCGCTGCGCGGCACCTCTCATGTGATGCCGATGCTATGGATAGCGTTCGTGTCATATATAGTGGTTGGGCTGCCTGCCACATATGTCATGGCCTTCACCTTTGATATGGGCATATATGGTATCATCCTTAGCTTCTCGGTGTCGTTGTTTTTTGCCGGGGCGCTATTTCTCTACTTCTTTCTGAGAGCTACACGGCGTTGTTAGTCTTGATTTTCGTTGTCGCTGTCAGAGGCAGATGCGGGTTTGGTGTCGGCGTTGTTGAACTGCTTGACGCTGTTGATTACCAATACCGTGAATAGAGGTATGATAAGCATACCGGCTACAGGGAGAATCACGGAAATCACCTTGCCCACGGCTGTCATGGCAGAGAAAGATGAGCCCACGGTGGTGACGTACATGCACACCCAATACAACGAGTCCCAGTACGTTGACACGTTAGAATTGATGCCGTGTTCCTCGTAGTAGAATATCAGCGAAGACACATACACTATGGTAAGCAGAATCACACCGTACTGTGCCAGTAGCGACAGAGCATGATTTCTTGACACATAGCCCACCACAAGGCTAAGCGAATAGCAACCGCGCACAAGAGGAATGAAACGGATATAATAAAGCACATAAGGCGACAGCTCGATCCAGCTCATCTGGTTCAGCAGATTCAGATAAGGGATAGATATCACGAAGAAGAACCACCTCGACTTTAGACAGGCTTTCCTGTCGGGGGCAAGGAAAAGGTCTAAGAAAAAGTCAGCTAAAAACACGATACACACCCAGAACTGGAATGTCATGTAGGTGTGATTCTGCAAGAACGGTACATTCTCGAAAGTGTCGTATGATATGAACACTATCAGGCAGAGCGAGAGTATTACCACGATCGTATGAGCCGTGTCATTTATTATACGCAATGCCCTTGATGAAAACCTTATTGGTTGGGAGCCTGCATGAATATTCTTTTTATTATCGGCCATAATTGTCACTTTCTATAATTAAATCTCATAAATATATAGCATGAGAGCGAATTACCGGAAGTGCTATTTCTCCACTCGCGATTATCGCTCCTTTTTAATTTAAACAAATATGGCTTCATTAAGTTCTTTTAAAGAAATATAAGGCGGAAACACAGTAGTGCTTCCGCCTCCATAATGCAAAAGTGTATATCCTAATGAAATCTTGTTTACCTTAAATTACTTAACTATATATTTCAAACTAATTTCAGAGAGCTACTTTGTAAACCTTTTTGCCTTCGCGTACCACATAGATGCCGTTGGAGGGATTTACCACTTTGCGGCCCATGAGATCGTAGTATTCCTTCTCGGCGGTTTCGGCGTTGATATCGCTGATGCTTGAAGATCCTTTCTCTGCGATTACGAGATTGCCGTCAACGGCTTTGAGTTCATAGTTGTCCATGCCTGTAAGAGCGAAGAGGTCAGGATTTGTAGAATTATTAACCATCACAGCGTCTTTTTCCCATTGAGCGGTATCCTTTACGCAGATAGTGATAGGGGTGTTAACGGATAGGTTTTCGCCTGCGCTGAAAGATGTATTTGTGCTCTCTCTGTACACAGAGGCATTGTCGATTTCACCGCCGAGAGTGCATTGTCCGTTTGAGCCTATGAAGATAACGGCCGGGCACTCAGTGCTGGTAGCAGCGCAGTTGGTGAATGTAAGACCATTAGCGTTGAGTTTACCGCCCTGTTTGAGTGCGATGATACCTTGATTCTTTTCAGAGGTAACATTTGAAATCACTACATTGTCAAGATTCAGGAGCACTTTGTTTACTTCAAGGTAAACATTGTTCTGCGAACCCTCTTTGCTTGAGAGAGTGATGTTGCTGAATGTGGTTTCTGCGTTCACGAGCATCATGATACCCCCGAAGTTGCGGTTGATGGCGATATCCTTGTTTGCGCCTGTGATAGTGAGTTTGCAGGGTACGGTGAGACGTTTGCCTATCTGTATGTCATGGTTGATTACCAGTTCGTCACCTTCTGTTGCGGCATTGAAAGCTGCTTCAAGGTCATCGTATCCGTCACCGGTAGTATTGTTTACCACTGCGGGCTTGATACCGAGAATTTCGTTGAGGCTTTCGCCCGTTTTGATCCAACCTACAGTATAAGTGGTGGGAGCAGAGGCATCGGCTATCTTGTAAGTGATTTTATTAGTGGTGAACGCAGCCTGCTCGCCATACACGTAGTCGTTCTTTGAAAGGGTTGTGGCATCAACGTATACTACCTGGTTGCCTTCCTCGTCAGTGGTAAATGTGCCTTGGAAGTTGTTTTTGCCGAAATATACGTTGAGGTCGGGGTCATAAATCTCGAAAGAGATGTTGCAGGAAGGTCTTTCGCCGATGAACTGGATAGCGAACACCTTATCAACAGAAGGGTCGATTTCGATACCATCGCCGGTGTAGTTGATGTCGGCGCGGTATTTGCCATTAGATTGTTCGCCCATGACCACTACGGCATGGCCGTCAACATAAGATACTGTAGAACCGCTACCGAAGTTCCAGCCTGCAGTCTCGTTGCCGTCGAAAAGGACGGTTACATCAGCAGCCGCTGTCATAGCTATTCCAGCGAAAGCTGCGAAAAGTAAAGATTTTTTCATTTTGGTTTATTTTTAGGGTTGATAGATTTTCGGTATCGATATGCATGAAGTATGATTTAAGGCACACCCCGTATAGCAGATTGTACGGTGCAAAGTTAAGTCCTAAATCAGCGATAGGCGGTATCATTCGGCTTTTTGTAGGCTAAAGCGATTAAAATATACTTAAAAAATATTTTTACGCTTAAAATCAATGGTTTATATGCTTTGCAATAAAGGTCTCATAAAATTATTTGATACTCAATTACTGTATTCTCCCAATCTTAATGACCAAAAAACAGGAAGAAAAAGCCAAAATTATGCCACATATAATTTGTAGATGAAAAATTTTTATATTAATTTTGTGCGTGGCATATGCAATCCCCTTTGAATCCACTGCCATAACAATATATAAACAAAGATAATAAACATCGATTATGAAGCCCTGTACAAGGCTTTTCCATATAATACTATTCATCCAGGTTTGGCTTTCAGCTTTTGTCACATCACGAGCCGCTGATAGCCCTATGTACATATCTCTTCCTGATGTAGGCACATTGTCAACGTCCACTGTACATGCTATTTATCCGGACACCAAAGGCTATCTATGGATAGGCACGGATAAGGAAGTGGTGGTGTTTGACGGCAATAATGCTCTGTATACCGTACTTTGTGACGCGAACAACAAGATACTCAAGATATTCGCCATCACAGAGCTGAAAGACGGCACTATGCTTATTGGCACCGGCGACGGGGTGTATACTGTGGATTTCGCCGGCGAAGGCACTCCCCGTAGCAAAGCTATTGCCGGAAGTGCTAATGAAGTCACCGCGATAGTACAGATACCCGACGGCTCGATACTAATAGGAGAGAATCAGGGACTTAAAGTGGCATCGCCCGACTTGGGCGAATACCGTGACACCGGCATCAGCGACATGGCGATAAGAGACATAGTAGCTACCGACAAAAATGCCTATATCGGCACCGCTCGGGGCGTGTACACGTACGATTATGCCACCGGCAACATTGACAAAATCACCAAAGAACCCCTTGACGTGTCGGCTATGGTGCGCGATCGCGACAACCTATATGTGGCTACCCGCCGAGACGGCATATCGCTGCTGAATCTTAAGACCGGTGATATCAATAAGATACTTTCAGAAGGACCTGTAATAACCGACTTGGCAAAAGACTCGTCGGCCAACATATATGTGGCTACCGACGGCGATGGTCTGCTAAAGTACGACAGCACGCTGAAAAGATTCATCCCTTATGGCAATACCCGTATGTATGCCGATAAGCAACTGCGTAATAATCAGGTGTACTCGCTGGCTATTGACAATGCCGACCGTATGTATATAGGCTTTTATATGGCGGGAGTGGAATATGCCCCTTCCACTCAGGACATATTCTCCGGATATAGCGGTGATGCCGACAGTGAGATGTCGGTACGCGCCCTCTATGCCGATGACACTCATCTGCTGGTGGGTACGCGCGACGGCGCCTACTATATCGAAAAATCCTCCGGCAACCGACAAAAGCTTAGTCGTGACAAGTTAGGGTCGCGTCTTGTGCTTGCCGTCGACAAGGTAGGTTCAAAATATTATCTCGGCACCTATGGAGGCGGCCTTTCGGTTTTCGATCCTTCCGCGGGATCCATAAGCCGTATATCCGGAGCCTCAGGCCTTACCACTGGTGACGCTTTTTCTATTGATAATGACAAGACTAACGATATCGTATGGGTGGCGACATCCACCGGCCTGTATGGCATCACCGGGGATAAGGTGGTGAAGCATATCGACAGGTTGGATAACGGACAATCATTGGGGTACGTCTACGAGGTGTACACCGATTCAAAAGGCGTGCTATGGGTATGTACCCGGCAAGCCATCTACAACCTCGACACATCAGGACATTTGGTTGAGAATAAGGAAATAAGGGCAGAGGACGTGCGGCAGGTGATGGAGACGCGGTCGCATCGATATTGGTTTGTGACCAATGCCGGGGCCCTTGAAATATATGATTCCGACTTTAAGCCCGAGGCATTGACTGCAAAGCTAAGAAACATCACCGATGCCCGCGGTGTGGCCGAAGATGCAGCCGGAAATGTATGGATTACGTCAGACAACGGTATATTCAGATATTCGCCTCGTTTTGATTTCCTGACCCAATACCTTAACATACACGGTCTTAAATCACCGATATTCAATACCGGCAAACCGGTGGTGGACGCTGACGGCACTATTTATTTCTGCTACTCCAAAGGCATGCTTACTGCCGACACGCATAAGGTCACCGACGCAGGCACGTCGCGGCTGAAAGCCGTGCCTACCATAGTGTCGGATTCGCATGGCAAACGACTATTGTCGGATATACGCCCCGACGAAAACGGCTATTACACCGTACCATTACTATCCCCCCAAAAAATGGTAAAACTCTATTTCTCGGATTTTGCCTATGTGGGTAATGATTTGTCGCGCTACGAATATTCTATTGACAGCGGCAGAACATGGACTAAGCTTCCCGGTGACATGGAAGTGACCTTTACCAACATAGACAATAAGGACCTGGATATACGCGTGCGGCAGTTGGGAAATCCTCATACCGAGACCAAGCTACGTGTAATCAACGGTACTACTGCCGGCGATGACACAATATGGGTATGGAGCATGATTTTGGCTGCTATAATAGTAATAATATGTGTAATAGCAGTTGTGGTAACACTCGCTCGCAAAAAATCTAATGACAAAGAGCAGCCTGAAAGTGTACCTGATAAGCCTAAGGTAAAGGCACATGCCTCATCTGATGAATATCTGAAAGAGGACGGACAGAAATCAGAGTCTGATGTTCGGGCTTATGCAGAAGTTCCACACCCCATACCGCCTAAAGAAGAGGAACGCGTAAAGACCCAAGCCGATGCAGAACCTCTACCTGAAGAAAAAGCGTCGGTCGACGCAGGTGAAGAGGTGGTGTATAATCCTGCCGATGCCTCAAAAAAATACTCCACATTCTCATTGACCGACAGTGAGTGTGAAGAGATATCAGACAAACTGAAAAAATGGCTTGAGACATCGAAGGCATATACCAACCCAAACCTAAAGATAAGCGAAGTGGCATCGGCAATACACGTATCACCTCATAAATTGAGCTATGTATTCAGCCAATACCTCAACACCAACTACTACGATTATCTTTACAAATACCGCGTGGACGAATTCAAACGACTGGCATACGCCGACACAAAACACACATATACCCTGATAGCCCTGTCAGAGAAAGCCGGCTTCAACTCGAAAGCCACCTTCTTCCGTGCCTTCAAGAAGCAGGAAGGAGTCACACCGGGCGATTTTATGAAATCGCTCAGAATCTCATAAATTCAGCCTCGTAAATTCAGCCTCGTATTTGTCTCATAAAATTTTTGAGTATCCGAGTATCACAAAATTTTTCCATTAGAAATCAATCCATTAAAGAAGCTTTTATCTTAAATAATAAATAAAAACCTTTATCGGGTAATTGATACCCACTAATGGCAATTCAGTTATTAATTTTGCATCGTCAACATTGGCACATTGCTGTTGGCGTATACCATAAGCCATGAGAAATTTTCTAAATCAAAATAATAAATCCAATCTATTCATGAAGCAAACAACTCAGCAAAAACATCAGTATCTGCGCTATACTGTTATCGCTGCGGCTTTGCTGGCCGGTACACCCGTGCTGCCCGTATGGGCTCCTGTGACTGCGGTCGCTGCCAGCCAGACCAAGCAGACGATTTCGGGTATGGTAACTGACACTGACGGCGAGCCAATCATCGGTGCATCCGTGAAGGTGGCTAATTCTAATGTGGGTGTCGTAACAGACATCGACGGTAACTTTACCATCCCCGCTAAAAACGGTGACAAGATTATTGTGTCTTTTATCGGTTACACCCCCAAAGAGGTGGTTGTGGACGGTAAGGACACATACAATATCGTATTGTCTGAAGAAGAGAATATGCTCGATGAAGTAGTGGTGGTGGGCTACGGTACACAAAAGAAAGCCACAATGACCGGTGCCGTTACCGCTATAGGCTCTGATGCTTTCGAGAAGAAAGGTAATCTTTCGAGCCCCGTACAGGCTCTTCAGGGTCAGGTGCCCGGTGTAATCATCACACGTAACTCATCAGCTCCCGGTGACGAGTCTTGGGGCATGAAGCTTCGCGGCGCCACATCCAAGAACCAGTCAGACCCCCTTATCATCATCGACGGTGTAGAATACGAGAGCGTCAACGACCTCCGACTCATCAACCCCTCGGATATCGAGTCGATGAACTTCCTGAAGGATGCCGCTGCATCTATCTATGGTAGCAAGGCTGCCGGCGGTGTAGTAATCATCACCACAAAGAAAGCCAAGGATGCCAAAACCCGCGTTGACTACAGCGGATCGTTCACATTCAAGAAAATCGGTCTGTCGTCAAAGATGATGTCGCTCGACGAATGGAGCGATGCTGTGATCCAAGCCCGTACCAACGACGGATACGACGACACAGACACATGGATGCGATATGCCAAGCTGGCTCAGCAATATAAAAACCACTACATCGACCTCGCTAATTCCGGACACCCGTTCGGCAGCTCCGCATTCACCGATGTGGACGATTTCACATTCTTCGATACCGATTGGCATGATATAATGTGGGGCGACTCATGGTCAACATCACACGAGGTGGCCATCTCCGGCGGTAAGCCCGGCGCATTGATGCGTATATCTCTCGGATACATGTATGACGACTCTAACCTAAAGTGGGGTAACAACAACAACAACCGATTCAACTTCCGCATCACCAACCAGTTTGATCTGGCAAAGAACCTTAGTTTGAATTCTATCATAAGCTACAACCGTCAGGATCAGGTGGCCCCCACACAGATAGCATCGGCGCTCAACTCACAGACCACACAGCCCGGTTTCCCGTCATCCACAGTTGACGGCAAGCCTTACGGATGGGGCACATGGGGTACTCCAAACTGGAAAGCCGAACTCGGCGGTGACAACAAGCTAAAAGTATCAGCAATCAACATCTCCGAAACCCTCAACTGGCAAATCACTGAAGGTCTACAGGCTGTAGGTACAGTGGGCTATAACACATCACAGGCCACACGTGACATCAAATCGCTCTCAATCGATTTTTGGAACTACACAGGCACAAAGATTATCAACACCAGCCCCATATCATCCGACACATACTATACCAAATCGGCTTCACGCACCGATTTCTATTCACTGCAGGGCTATCTTGAATACAGCAAGCTATTTGCCGAGAAGCACAACATCAAACTCATGGGCGGTGTGCAGTACAATCTCAAGCAATACGACTACGTGGCCACTCAGGCAAAGGAAATCAACCCCTCGCTCGATGTAATCAACGGCGGCGGTGAGATTACACTCAGCAGCCCCAACGCATGGGAAGAGGCTATCATGTCGTACTACGGACGAGCCAACTACTCCTATATGGACAAGTACCTTATCGAAGGCCAGGTGCGCTATGACGGCAGCTCGAAATTCCAGCCGGAAAACCGCTGGGCCACATTCGGCGGCGTATCTCTCGGATGGCGCCTCACACAGGAGAATTTCATGCAGTGGCTCAAACCGATGATAAACGAGTTGAAGGTGCGCGCATCTTACGGTACAGTAGGTAACCAAAGCGGTATCGACCGCTACGACGGTGCCCTGCTTTACAATTTCTCTTCTTCAAGCGGCATCCTTCTCGGTGGTGAACTCGTGCCAACCCTTGACACAAGCGGCAAACTCGTATCAACCGACCGTACATGGGAGCGCGTGCACAACTACAACATCGGTGTTGACTTCGGCCTTATCAACAATCACCTTACCGGTACGGTGGAAGTGTTCCAGAAGAAAATCAACAACATGCTTATCGATGTGCTCTACCCCGCAATCCTCGGTGATACAGCTCCTACCGGCAACAAAGGTAAATTCAAGGCTTGGGGTTGGGAAGGCCAGTTGACATGGCGCCACAGCATCGGTGATTTCAACTACCATATCGGAGGATCATTCACCTATGCCGACAACAAACTGCTTGACAACGGCGGTGACGGCTCAATAGCCAACGGTGTGAGAAGCAACCGCGAGGGTTATCCCCTTAATTCAGTATTCGGATTGCGCTACTGCGGAAAAATCCAGACAGAAGAGCAGCTTGAGAAATATAAAGACCGCTATACAGCCACATCGCAAATCGGTAACATCAGTATGCTTCGTCTCGGTGATAACATGTACGAAGACGTGAACGGCGACGGCGTGCTTGACTCCAACGACTATGTATACCTCGGCACCGACGACCCCAAGATTCAGTTCTCTATCAACGGTGGTATAGAATGGAAGGGATTCGACATCGAGGTAATATTCCAGGGAGCTGCCAAGCGCACCGTATGGCGCGATGACGCCAACCGCATACCTATGCGCTCGGTTTACCTCAACAGCCCCAACTACTCGGTGGGCCGCATATGGTCGCCCGAAAACCCCGACGGTTTCTATCCCTCGCTCACCAACCAGGCCGATATCAACAACTACAACTACCAATGCTCATCATGGCAGGTGCAGGACGGCAGCTACATACGTCTGAAAAACCTCACTATCGGCTACACATTCCCCAAGGCTCTTATGGAAAAGACAAAAGCTCTTAGCAGCCTGCGCGTGTACTTCACCGGCACAGACCTCTGGGAACACAGCAAAATCAATGACGGATGGGACCCCGAAGCCTCAAGAAGCGTAAGCGGTGTATCGCGCTACCCGTTCCTGCGTAACTTCACTTTCGGTCTTAACGTAGGTTTCTGATTAGGCGTTGACAATAAAAGCCAATCATAACTCTGCATACAGTATTAAGCAAAACAGAGCATTAAAACATAACAGATGAAATCAATCACAAAATATATATCAGCGGCTTTTATCGCCCTGGCCATGAGCTCTTGCCTTGACCTTGACCCTAAAGCCCAACTCGCCGACGGCAACGTGTGGGAACGCACAGCCGACTTCGAGAACTTCGCCAATAATTTCTATGGCTGGACCAAAGATTTCGGCTCCGTAGTAATACGCGACGGTCTGCACAGCGATATACGTTCGGACATCGCCGCGCTGAAAGGCAGCAAAAACGTGTACTCCAACGGTACGAACACCATCCCCAACTCCGATGGCACATATACCAGCGGATACTCGCACATACGCCGCTGCAACCTCCTGCTCGAAAACGCGCCCGGATACACCAACCAGCGAGACATAGCACAATACGTGGGCGAGGCCTACTTCTTCCGCGCATACACCTACTTTGAGATGATGCAGGCCTATGGCGACCTTATCATCGTAAACCATACGGTGGATGTGGACGACGCCCTGATGCAGGCTTCGCGCAACGACCGCTCAGAGGTGACCGACGCTATAATAGCCGACCTCAACGAGGCTGTCAACTACCTCGGCACATTCAACGAGGTAACCACAGGACGTATCAGCAAAGAAGGCGCTTATGCTTTCCTTAGCCGCGTGGCCCTCTACGAAGGCACATGGCAGAAATTCCGCAACAACGAAGCCCGCGCCAAGACACTTCTCGATATCGCCGCTAAGGCAGCCAAAGAGGTAATCGACGCCAACACATTCGAGCTTTTCAAGAACGAGTCGCTTGGTATCCACGCCTACCGCTACATGTTCACTCTCGAAGATGTGAAGTCTAATCCGCTCGGACTTACCAAGAGCGCAAATAAAGAATACATCTTCGTAAGATGTCACGACGAAGTGCTCAAATCCATCGGATACAACATCTCCTACGGTACAAGCCCCTCCGGCGGTGACGGTCTCGCCTCCAAGAAATTCGCCGACATGTTCCTATGCGACAACGGTCTGCCTATCGACAAGTCGAACGGCCGATTCCAGGGATATACCAACATACGCAGCGAATGGCAGAACCGCGACGCACGCATGAGCGTGATTCTCTGCCCTCCCGGAGCTAACATCTATGTCACCGGTTACAAGGCACACACCACATGGACCGATGAAGACGAACCACAGATCAGCAATTTCCAGCCTAACTACAACACCGGCTATAACTCATGGAAATTCGTGGGCGAGCGCTCTGCCACAACAGGCAAGGAAAGTTTCGATTTCCCGATTATCAGATATGCCGAGGTGCTTCTCAACTATGCAGAGGCAGTGTATGAGCGCGACGGCGCCATCTCCGATGATGACCTCGCAATCTCTATCAACCTTACCCGTAAGCGCATCAACCCCACAATGCCTGACCTTACCAACGCTTTCGTCAGCACCAACGGTCTGGACATGCGCGAGGAGATACGCCGCGAGCGCACAATCGAGCTCTTCAACGAAGGCTTCCGCATCGACGACCTCAAGCGCTGGAAGACAGCAGAGACAGAAATGCCCATGGCTTTCCGCGGCAGCAAATTCTGCGGAGGCACCACCGATGAAGAAGGATTCATGATATTCGAGACAGCCGGTGACCGCCAGTGGAATGAGCGCAACTACCTGCTTCCCCTCCCGGTGGATCAGCGCCAGCTCAACCCCAACCTCGGGCAGAATACCGGATGGGCTAATTAAGGTTTTGATTTCCAACACCGAAATGTTTGCACATCTTCATTAATTAATGAATAAATCAAACCCATAACAATGAAAGTTAATTCAAAATATATAGCAAATTTCGCTAAGGTGGGTATCTTGGCTCTCGTGACAGGCAGTGCGCTTACATCCTGCGACGACGAGAAGCTACTGACCACTGACTTTGAAGAAGTCACCATCCCCACCGATGTCATTATGGACGTCACCGAGACATTGCCCTTAGGTGTGGGTATGGATACCACGATATCCTATTCGGTGCTTCCGCTCGATTTCCCCGACCGTTCAGTGGTGTTTCTGTCAAATAACGAGAACGTGGCCACTGTAAGTGCCGATGGTACAATCCATGGTGTGAGCGTAGGTGAGGCCACCATCACATGCACACTTCCTATCGGTTTCGGACCCAACTCCACAGTTGTGGTCAACGTAATATCCGAAGTGATAAAGGCCGAGGCACTGAATCTCTCAATCACCACCGACCTTGGCGAAGAAGGCAAAATCTACGTTACCGACGAGATACAGCTTGAAGCCGAAATACTTCCTTTAAACCACACATACGACCGCTTGGTATGGAAATCCTCCAACGAGAGCGTGGCCACAGTTGACGCAAAAGGCCTTGTAACATGTCTTGCCGAAGGCAATGTCGTCATTACCGCTTCCACAACGGATCGCAGCGGAGTCTCCGGATCCATCTCGATCAAGGTAGACAAATATGTGGCAGTGGAGAGCGTGAATGTAACAGCGCCTGATGCGCCTATTTGCATCGTAGGCGGCGACTACGCCCTCGATGTGGAATACTTCCCCGCTAACGCTACCAAGGGCTCAGTTGAATGGTCATCGGCCGATGAGTCAATCGCTACTGTACACCGCGGAGTCATCACTCCTACCGGATTCGGTTCTACCGTAATCACAGCCACATGTTCAGCCACCGGCGAACAGGTATCCGTCACAATCGAGATTCCCGAAGGATGGTATGTATGGGACGCTTCAAATGCCTTCTTGGGTATCGGCAGCAGCACATCATGGATTTCCAACAACGAGAACCCGACAATCGAGGATGGCGTATGGCGCGTATACTTCCCCGATGCCGGCACCGGTAAATGGCGTCGTGATATCAAGCTCAATTGCTCTAACAACGATATGCTGCCCATCCACAGCAGCCGTCCGGTAATGGCTATCCGTTGTACAATACCGAGAGGCGGTAACAACACATGGGACGTGCGCGACTCCGGAAATCCCAAGTGCAACGATGGTATAGACCTCCCCGACGGTACACGTCTGATCTACATCGACCTCACTGAGAAGTTCAAAGGCTGGGGCGTAGGTATCCATGAGTTCAACCTCTTCCAGCTCAAGGTAGCCGATATTCCCAACGAAAACGTAGATAAGAATGCCGCTTACTACGATATCTACTGGGCACGCACATTCGAAACCCTTGATGAAGCTACCGCATTCGCCACTGCCGATGCAGAAGCCAACCCTAAAAAATAATCTCTAATCATTATCCGCAACAATGAAAAAATTCATAAATATATTGTTGGGAACAGCCATCAGTCTCGGTGCCGCGGCGTGCACCGAGATTGAGGATGGCGTCACCGACATCGACTCATGGCCGGCAGTAATACCGGCAGTCGAATATCAATTCAACATCACCGACGAGAATCTTGGTGTATACAACAAGAGCGATTTCGAACGCGTAAAGACGTCGCTCGAAAACGGCACAGCCCCCGCTGCTGTGGTGGAGGAGTTCAACGCTCTTAAAGCCAGCCGCTTTGCCACAATCGGCTATGCGCCAACCGTACTTGAATGGGTAGTGCGCGGTAAGGATGATGGCACGCACGGCAATCCTGTGGATGGGCAGAACTATCAATCAGCAATGAACGATGCCACAGCCGCATATCAGACAGCCATGCTCTGGCACCTCACCGGCGATGACCAGTACGCATCCACCTGCGCTAATATCCTCAATCAGTGGGCCGCAAAGTGCAAAGGTCTGTATTCCACCGACTCCAACGCCACTCTTCTCGCTGCCCAAGGCTACACATTTGCCTGCGCCGGCATTATGCTCAGAAACTACTCCGGATGGTCGGATGCCGATCAGGAGACATTCAAGAAATGGATGGTGGAGAAATGGGCATCAGCCAACAAAGACTTCATGGTACGCCACCACGACACTTGCCTTGACCACTATTGGAGTAACTGGGACCTCGTGTGCATGTGCTCATACTTCTCGATTGGTGTACTCACAAAGAACGACGATTATATCAACTATGTGATAAACTTCTTCTATCGCGGTAACGAGCAGGGACAGTCCAACGGTAATATCTACAAACTATGCAACGCTTTCCATCAGGATCCTTTAGGCACAGGCGAGATTATCGGACAGAATCAGGAGAGCGGTCGTGACCAAGGCCATGCTCAGATGTCAACAGCCGTGGCTGCCCAGCTTGCCCAGCTTGCTTACTCATTGTATAAGACCAATCCCGATAAGCCCGAACTCGATTTCTTCGCAGCCAACGACAACGCGCTTATGAAAATGGCGGAATACGTGGCTCTCTTCAACCTGCGTGACGGCTCCGACCAAAACAACGAGACCGGCTCATGGCTTATCAAGGATTACCAAAGCTATCCTTTCCAGCTTTACTACTACTGCGGTGGCGCAAATCAGGAAGGCCCCTCTTGCGGATGCAAAAATGCAAGTTCGCATGGAGCCACGCACACCACTGTAGCCAACGATGAAGGCCGCGGCAATCTTCGCCCCAACTGGGAAATCTACTACAACCATTATAAGAACGAGAAGAAGCTCACATTCGGGTACAAATACGCCAAGATGGCAGCCGACAAGATGCGTCCGGAATGTGGTTCCGGCGACGAACGATACGGCTTCAACTCAGGAGCATTCGACCAGGTGGGTTGGAATACTCTTATGATGTATCAAGGCGAATAAAGAAACAATTGGTAAACTTTATAGTGAAGTATGGGGAGGCTGAAGCATACACGGCCTATGCCTCCCCTTTTAATTAAAAAAACACATTACAGATTTAAGTAAATCTGATTGGAATAAACATGAAAAAACTCGCAATCATATCTATTATAAGCGCTTCTACAGCTATCGCATCAGCCGATATAGTGACTTACCCGGCCCCTGAGGGCGCCAACCTTAACGCATCATACACAGTGGAGGTATCGGATGACGGCTTGATGTGGCATCCGGTGGATGCATACTCCGTGAAGGTGGACGAGGTGCTTAACGCAAGACACACCCCCCGCGAGGTGTCAATGGCATATTTCGATTGCGACACCATAACCAAAGTAAGGGTAATATCAAACAAAGAAAATATAATGTCGGCTAAGGTGCGCCCGCTTAGTTACGGCATCACTCCGGAAATCAAGGGCGACACTCTCTTATTCTCCGTCTCTCCCTCACAACTGATGAGCGTTGAAGTGAATGGCGACATCTTCAACAATCTACAACTCTTTGCCAACACTCCGGATAATAACGCCCCGTCGCCCAAACAGCTTAAAAAGTTATCTAAGGATAAGAATTATATATATTTCGGTCCAGGCATCCATAAAATCGACACTTTGAGAGTGCAGTCCGGACAGACGGTATACGTGGCAGGCGGTGCCGTGGTGCAGGGAAATATCGAGGTACACGACGCGCAGAACGTGCGCATCCTCGGACGAGGAATGGTGTACCCCAATCAGATGGGCATACACATAGCGCGAAGCAAAAATGTGGAAGTTGACGGCCTCTTCACCACACAATGTGCAGTAGGCGCCTCCGACTCGGTGAATATCAACAATGTGAAGGTGATGAGCTGGTACGGCTGGGGTGATGGATTCAATGTTTTCGCTTCGAGCAATGTGAAATATAACAACGTGTGGGCACGCACAAGCGACGACTGCACCACGATATACGCTACCCGCAAGGGGCATGAGGGAAGTTGCAGCAACATACTGATGGAAAATTCAGTGCTTTGGGCCGATGTGGCACATCCGATAATGATCGGTTTGCACGGCAGCTTCAATCCCGAGACACCCGACTCGATTGTCGGGGCAACATACCGCAATCTCGATATACTCGACCATAGCGAGAACCAAATGGATTATCAGGGATGTCTGGCTATAAGCTGCGGTGATAATAATCTTGTAAAGGACATAACATTTGAGGATATACGCGTGGAAAATTTCCGCAAAGGCCAACTGGTGAACATGCGTATAGTGTTCAACAAAAAATATTGCCAATTCCCCGGTAGGGGCATAGAGAACGTCACTTTCCGCAATGTAAGCTACAAGGGTGATAATGCCACGCTTTCTATAATCTCCGGTTATGACGAGAACAGAAAAATCAAGAATATACTTTTCCAGAACCTCACCATAAACGACAAAACCATTAGCGACTCCATGCCGGAAAAACCGAAATGGTACAAGACTTCGGATTTCGCCAACATGTATATCGGCGAACATGTGGAGAACGTAACGTTTGAGTAACCTCTAATACACCACCTGAATATGAAAAAATTTGCCATAGTGGCTATCGCCGCATTTTTCGGAGCATCAGCCGCTTTTGCTAAAAATATACAGCATCCCTCGCTCCTTTTCACCCAGGATAGGGTAGAGCAGTCGAAGAATAAGTGCAAAAACGATACCGCTTATGCCAATGCTTATGCCAAGATTATCGATACAGCCGATAATCTGCTCGGAAAAAACGATGTGAAGAGCATGGAATACCTTGCTTTGGCCTATCAGCTCACTTCCGACAAGAAATACAGCGACAAAATACGTGAAATGCTTATTAAGGTGGCCGAAACCGATACATGGATTGACAAGGAAATGGCTCTCCGCAAGCCGGCATGGCGAAGCGAGCTTCAGATGGCTCATAAATCTTTCCAGTTGGCCGTGGCATACGATGCCATATATAATACGCTTTCGCAGTCCGACAAAAAGCAAATAGCCACCGGATTGTATAGACTTGCGGTAGAACCTCTCTTGGGCGACTGGATAGCCGAACCATCGCGGATACATACTCTCAACTCTATGGGGCATAACTGGTGGAGCAGTTGTGTGGGTATGGGCGGCCTGCTCGCACTGGCCATAAGCAATGAGGTGCCTGAAGCTGCCGAGTTGTCGCAGATGGCTGTGGATGCATTGCCCGAATGGTTTGATTTCGCCGGCGACGTGATACAGCATAAGCCCAAGACCTTTGATCGTGAAGGCGGCATGTATGAAAGCGTGAACTATGCCGCTTTCGGTATCTCGGAGGCATTGCTGCTACGCATGGCATGGCTCAACGCGCGTCCGGATTATAAGCTCGAACCGATAGAGCAGCTGCCACTTATTTCTGATTATTTCATTCAGGTGGGTTACCCGCGCTCAGAGGGTATACATTACAGTCTTAATTTCGGTGACAGCCACAAGAACGCTAACGGCGAACGAGCCATGACCCTTGCCTATGCTATGGGCGAGAAGAATCCGGATATCCTTTGGTACCTCAAGCAAATTACCCCCGGACAACATAAGGAGGGCTTCGAACTCTCTACTCCCGTAGGATTTCTGTACCGTCCTGACCTGTCTAAGGCTCCGGATTTACCCTCTGCCGCCACCGACCGTATGTGGGAGGATTTCGGATGGGCCACCATGCGCACCGATTATAATCCGGATGCCACTATGCTCGCCGTAAAGAGCGGTATGACGTGGAATCATGCCCATGCCGACGCCGGATCGCTTATACTATTCCATAAAGGTCATGATATAATACGCGACGGTGGTAATTGCTACTACTCCAACCCGCAGTACCGCAACTACTTCTTCCAAAGCGAAGCACATAACGTGGTGCTTTTCAATGGAGAAGGCCAATCAAAATATCACCAGTACCATGGCACCATGTTGCCTGGCTCTGTGTCCGGACTTATAGGCGGCGATAACGTGAAATATGTGATGGCTGATGCCACCGGACCCACATCCGACAACTTCGCTCGCAACATGCGCCACTATTTATGGCTTGACGATGTGATACTCGTGATTGATGACCTTAAAAGCCATGAGGCCGGCGAATACGAATGGCTGTGGCATCCGGGCGGCGATGTAAAGAAATCAGCAGGCGACCTTGTAATCACAAGGGATAATGCCTCCGCTGTGATACGCCCATTGTATCCCGAAACACTTGTGCCAAGCAATTTCGTGCATGACTATCCGGAAAAGCTGACGTGGGAAGTGCGTTCGGTGCCTAATGAGGACCTTAAGGGGAATGATGAGTACTACTCAATTCAGCTCCCAGGCAAATGCGATCGTGTGAAAGGTGTCACAGCCATAATCTTGAAAGATACTCCGGAGCAGAAACAGTTGCCTCAAATAGAGAAACGCCAAGGCGAGAATTGGATAGGAGTGCGCATTACCGCGCTTGACGGTAAAGTCACGGATGTGTATATCAACGAACTTGCCGACGGCCGACTGATGCACCTTAATTCATGGATTTATCCTGATGATGTGGCCACTGACGCTTACATATATGTGACAAACCCTGACACAGATTTCATGGTGTACGGCAGCACACTCCGCAAAGGCCGGAACAGTGTATTCTCCTCTCTCTCAAAGCTCAACTTCCTTGCTGAAAAAGACGGCGCTAACCTTAATATTAAAGTGGATGGACAGCCTCGCATAAATGCGCACTATACCCCGGGAAAGAAATTCGGTAATATTACCGTAAACGGCGAGAAATCATCTCCGGCATATACCAACGGTGCTTATGACATCAAAATAAGGAAATGATGTCTGAAAGTGAGAAGTATTAGTTATTAGTTATGAGTTATGAAGTATGTTATTATAAACATTTTCAGCATTTGCATAAACTCAAAAACATGAATGAATTTGATTGACTGCTTAATCAAATAAAAAAGCTACAACACAGCGCTATGACTAATTATATAAAATACTGCATACTGTTGGCGCTTATTTCCTCCGGGATAAATGCCGCAATAGCCCAACATCCGAAAACCGGATGCTATTGGGAATGGATGAACGGCAATATATCCAAAGATGGAATCACCAAGGATTTGGAGTATATGAAAGCCGCCGGTATAGAATCCGCTTTCATATTCGACGCATGGGTTGGGGTAGAGCGCGGACCTGTAGACTACGGAAGCAAGGAATGGGTAGAGGCCGTGAAACATGCGTGTGCCGAAGCTAAAAGATTAGGAATTGTGCTCGGTATCCACAATTCCCCGGGGTACACTGCCATGGGCGGTCCGTGGATCACACCGGAGGAATCGATGAAGGAATTGACGTGGAGCGTCTCTTCCAAGAAAAATCCGCCTGTTCCGGCCCATAAGATGGGATTCTACAAGGATTTGGTGACATTGCATACTACCTCGGCTGATGAAATGCACGATATTAACAAACGCATCGATAAAGAGGCTCCGGTAGTGGTAAAACTCGACAAGGTAAAGCCTGTGATAGGCTTCAACCTTTGGAGAGGCGAGCGGGAAACACCGCTTGACCCACATGACGGGCCAAGGGACTATGCCCCCGTGCTGACTGTGGAATTCAGTGCCGACGGCAACTCATGGACTAAAATGGGAGAAGCGAGAGGCACAGCGCTAAAGGCGCGCGACATACCCATACATTTCTCATGCAATCCGGAAGATGCCCAATATATACGGCTTACACCTAACAGAGGCTCCAACCTAACCCGTATGGAGATTCTCACCGCCCCCGGATCCGGCTCCACATACCGAAGAGTGGGATATACCACCAACGGGCAAATGGTGACAGCCGCCTCGGAAGCCGGAATAGGACTCGAAGTAGACAAACTTTCGCGTAAGGGGGTGGAGGCGCATTTCAACAAATTCCTGAAGCCTCTGTTGGAGGAATTAAAGGAATATTGCGGCAATACCCTCCAATACGTCCTTATCGACAGTTGGGAGGCCGGCGGTCAGGATTGGACTGAATCGTTGGGAGTGGACTATATCACTAAAGGCGAGGGAAAAGACTTCCTTAACGGCTCATTGGCAAAAGCCAACGATACAAAAAAACGACTGTTCATGTCGGAATTCGTATTGCCATTTAAAGAAATGATAGGACAATACGGATTGAAACTCGCCGGGGAGCCTTACGGTAACGGCGATTTCGACCGTAAAGAATACGCTTATGCCTTGGATTTGCCTATGAGTGAATATTGGGCAAGATGCCATTACGGCTCAATCGAGCGTCCGATGTTCGTATCCCGTTACGGGCACTCCGCCGGGCGCGAAATCATAGGATGCGAATCGTTCACGGCTTATCCGGGCGATGCCGATATTGCCCCGGTGCTGTCTAATTTCAAGGATGATATCGATTTGCTGTGCAGCGCGGGCGTCAACTTCTTCGTCATGCACTGTGTGGCTCATCAGGATGATGATTCACGCCCCCTTACCATGGGTCCTTTCGGCACAAGATTAGACCGTCTACATGCAAATGCCGACTCTGTAAAAGCCATAACCGACTATATGCGCGAAAGGATAGACCTGCAAAAAAACAGAGTCACATTCGACTATATAAAAGGCGAACCGGGTGATAGGGCATGTCTGAGGTTGCCGCGCGGTGCCAAGGAGGTGAAAGCTCTGCTTTATTGCCATCAGAACATGACGGAGGAGGTGCTATTCAGAAACCGCGATTTCTGCTCCAAAATGGATAGCCTTGGCGTGGCTATGGCCTTCGTGCAGCAAGGATCGCTCAACTGGGATGTCACAAAGGGATGTCAGGAAAGATTTGACAGCATAATAGCTGATTTCGCTGCCGTCACGGAGCATCCGGAGATAGCGTCAGCCCCGGTGATACCGTTCGGACACTCGGCACAAGCCACCTTTCCCTGGAATTTCGCCGCATGGAATCCAGACCGCACCCTATGCGTGATTTCATATCACGGCGATGCCCCTCGCACCAATCTTTGCGGCTACGGCGGAGCTAATGTGGAGTGGGGACGCACGCGCAACATCGACCGCATACCCGGACTGATGATAGAAGGCGAATACGAATGGTGGGAAGCGCGTGTGCGGCCGGCATTGGCGTTCAGGATGATGTACCCCGACAGTCGTATATCATTTCTCTGCGACGCAGGTAAAGGACACTTCGACCTCTCCCCCGAGACTATGGATTATATGGCACGCTTCATAGCAAAATCATTGGCGGAACCGCGTCCGGAGGGCGGCGTATATCATTCGCGTTGGATTGAGGACGGAACTGAAAGTTCTAACCCGCATGAGATGTTCTGGTATCACGACGAGGAAATGGTGAATCACACCAAAGCCCGATATAAGCAATCATTGGGTAAGCGTATGCAATATGTAAGCGCCAAAATCAACGGTGAGCCTGTGGGGTACAATCCTGACTCGCATGTGAAAATGAATATAAACCTTAAAGCCGACGAATTTACCGTGGAACCGTTCTTCAGCGATGAAAGCAGAACCAATCTTGCCACGGATCATGCCACCACCCGTCCGCGTGTGGTGCTGATATCCGGTCCGGCGATTCAGACAGGCGAATACACCTTTAAGGTAGACAAAGACTATTTCGGAGAAGACCCTAAGCGCATGTGGAGCGGCATTACACTCTGCATCGAAGCCGACGGCGACGAAAACTACAAGAGCGCCGTACAAGAGCTCGTGATACATTAACCTTACAACAAGAACTAAGAAATAAAGAGAAGTATGTTTAGATATAGAGTAAAATCGGTTTATGTGATTCTTCTGCTGCTTCTTGGACTGCAATCGTTTGTAGTCCAAGAGGCAAAAGCGGAAGAGTATACGAATCCTATCGTATATTCTGACTATAGCGACCCAGATGTAATAGCTGCCCATGACGGCAGCGGATTCTATATGACGGCCTCGAGCTTCCAGTGCACTCCCGCGCTGCCTATACTTTTTTCAGAGGACCTCGTGAATTGGGAAATCGTGAACTATGCCATGGACACCCTGCTGCCCGCTGACTTCTATGATGCTGTGTCGCAGCACGGTAAAGGCGTGTGGGCTCCGACTATGCGCTACCACGACGGCAAATATTATATATATTACGGTGACCCCGATTTCGGCATATTTATGGTATCGGCCACTGACCCCAAAGGCAGGTGGAGCGAACCGGTGCATGTGCATCCCGCAAGGGGCATCATCGACGTGTGCCCTTTCTGGGATGAGGACGGCAAAGCCTATATCGTATTCGCATGGGCTGCAAGCCGCAGTGATTTCAACAGCGTGCTTTGCCTATGGGAAATGACTCCTGACGGCACATCGCTTATCGGCAAACCCCGTATAGTGTTTGACGGAAATGACGGGGTGAACCACACATGCGAGGGCCCGAAGATGTACAAACGCGACGGACAATACTATATACTGTGTCCGGCAGGAGGTGTGGATAAAGGTTGGCAAGTGGCCATGCGCTCAAAAGATATATGGGGCCCGTATGAGTCTAAAACCGTACTTGCACAAGGCGATACCGACATCAACGGCCCGCATCAGGGAGGATTGGTGGATACCCCCGACGGCAAATCATGGTTTATACATTTTCAGGAGAAGCAGCCTTGGGGCAGAATACTGCACCTGCAGCCGGTGGCATGGGTGGACGGATGGCCCATAATGGGCGACAACGGTGTGCCTGTGAAGCAACATGCTTATCCTATGCCTAAAGCCGACCAACATAAAATAGCCACATCGGATGATTTCGACCATGGGCTGCCCGGACTGCAATGGCAATGGCATGGCAATTACGAACCGAAATTCGGCATGCCGCTTCCCGCGGGCGCGGTGCGCGTGTACGGTCATCAGCTTGAAGAAGGGCAGAATCTATGGGTAGTGCCGAATATGCTGCTACAGAAGTTCCATAATCCTGGATTCACTGCCACAGCCAAAGTGAAAGTGACGGCACGCAACGAGGAAAACCAGTCAGGACTCATTGTGATGGGTCGAGACTACTACCGCGTATCGGTGCAGAAGGCGGGAGCAGACTTCGATGTGAAGCTCATCGAATGTAAGGAGGCGGAAAGCGGCGCTCATGAGAAGCAGCTCGCATCCGCCACGATAAAGGCTACAAAGACATTTAACGCCGGACTTAAACCCATACAGGAGTGCGACATGTGGCTGCGGCTGAATGTGTCGCCTTCGGGAGAGTGCAGTTTCGCTTATAGTACCGACGGAAAGAAATTCCATAAATTAGGCAATCCGGTTATGGCCCGCGAAGGTAAGTGGATAGGAGCCAAGATGGGTGTATACAGCATAGGTGCGCTTGGTACCGACCGAGGTTGGATTGATTTGGACACATTTACGGTTGAATAATATACTTGGAAGAGAAAAATCATACTAAATAAGAAAAATATAATCCCCATGAATACTAAATTAATAATATCGATTGCTGCTACGGCTGCCTTGGCTACGGCCGCATACGGCATCAGTTCATGCTCAAAGGAGGTGGCTGTCACCGCTCCCGACTACTCGTCCACTTTTGATGAATGTCACTCTAAGGTGTGTCAGGCATTGGCGCAGCTAAAGGATACCACCGGAAATTACAACTACGACTATGCTCCGCGTAACATAGCGCCGGGCGATACTGTGTGGCATCAGCGTCCGGTGACGGCTGAGGAGTGGTGCTCAGGTTTTTGGCCTGGCGTGCTTTGGCTTGACTACGAGGCTTCGGGCGACAAAGATATAGAGCGTCAAGCCGATCTATACACACAGAGCATAGGCAGAAATATAGTGCAGAAACCACTGTTCGACCACGACCTCGGTTTTCTTGTGCTCACAAGCTATGGTCAAGGCTATCGTCTGACTCAAAATCCCGAATACAAACAGGTGATGCTCAATGCCGCCGACTCACTTGCCACTTTGTTTAATCCCGCAGTGGGCACTCTGTGTTCGTGGCCCCGTAATGAGGAGATGCTCGGTGGACATAATACGATTATGGACAACATGATTAATCTCGAACTTCTCTTTTGGGCTGCAAAGAATGGTGGCGACCATCGTCTTTATGATATAGCGGTGGCACACGCTGACACCACGATGCAGTATAATTTCCGTCCTGACGGCACCGGATACCATGTGGCAGTATATGATAAAACCACCGGTAATCATATAAAATCGGTAACACATCAGGGATATGCGGATAATTCTATGTGGGCCAGGGGGCAATCATGGGCTATCTACGGATACACTATGGTGTACCGCGAGACACAGGATCCCAAATATCTTGATTTCGCGCAGAAGGTGACCGATGTGTATCTGGATAAGCTACCAGATGACAAAATACCCTTCTGGGATTTCGATGACCCCACGATTCCCGACTGCTCGCGTGACGCCTCAGCCGCATGTGTGGTGGCTTCGGCTCTGCTCGAACTCGAAGATTATGTGGCTCCGGAAAAAGCCGCGGAATATGATAAGGCCGCTAAGGATATGTTGGCTTCCTTGACTTCTGACAGCTATTGGTCAAAGGTTAATCCTTCATTCCTTCTGCACAGCACTGGTCATCGTCCCGCATCTTCGGAGATTGATTATAGCATAATATATGCCGATTATTACTTCTATGAGGCACTTAATCGTCTTAAAAATAAGAATAAATGAATCTGAAATCAATAATATCCTTAGCTTTTTTGTCGTTGTCGGTTGTGGCTGGCGCGCAGTCGATAGTGCCGGGGCAATTCATCGGTAGGTTCGCCGTGGCAGATAAGGCTGTGCCTTCGGTTAAGGCTTTTGATCTATGCGATGTCACACTTCTGCCTTCGCGATTCCGCGAGAATATGCAGCGCGATTCGGCTTGGATAGCCAATATCGATGTTAACCGCCTTGTACATTCGTTCCGCAACTCATCAGGCGCGTTCGCTGCCTTGGAGGGCGGCTATGATGGCGTGAAGAAATTCGGGGGGTGGGAGAGTCTTGACTGTGACTTGCGCGGACACACCACCGGACACCTTATGTCGGCAATAGCATTGATGTACGCGTCCACTGGAGATGAGAAATTCAAGGCAAAAGGCGACAGCATCGTCGATGCCTTGGCCTTGGTACAGGAAGCCTACGGCAACGGCTATCTAAGTGCGTTCCCCGAAGGGCTTATCGACCGCAACATTCAGGGTAAGTCGGTGTGGGCTCCATGGTATACACTCCATAAAATATTGTCCGGTCTTATCGATCAGTATCTCTACCTCTCCAACCCCAAGGCCCTTGATGTGGCTAAGAATATGGGCGATTGGGCATATAATAAGCTCAACGGTCTTGACGACGATACCCGCAAGAAGATGATACGTAATGAGTTCGGCGGCGTAAACGAGGCTTTCTATAATCTGTATGCTTTAACCGGTGACAGCAGATACTGCAATCTTGCCGAATTTTTCTATCATAATGAGGTGATAGACCCGCTTAAAGATCGTGACTCTGATTTTGGCACGCGCCACACCAATACCTTTATACCTAAAGTGCTTGCAGAGGTGCGTAAGTACGAGTTGACCGGCGATACCGCCTCTCTCGGCCTCAGTGAATTTTTCTGGAATCAGATGATTGACCACCACACCTATGCACCGGGAGCTTCAAGCGATAAGGAGCATTTCTTCGATCCTCAGAAGATGTCAGACCATCTCTCGGGATATTCAGGCGAGACTTGCTGCACGTATAATATGCTCAAACTGTCGCGTCATCTCTTCGCCAACAATCCGTCGGTAAAGATTGCCGACTATTACGAACGTGCCCTCTACAATCAGATCCTCGGTCAGCAGAACCCGGAGACCGGCATGGTATGCTATTTCTTGCCGCTGAAACCTGGCGCACACAAGGTGTACAGCACACCCGAACACTCTTTCTGGTGCTGTGTGGGCAGCGGATTCGAGAACCATGCCAAATATGGCGAGAGCATATATTTCCATGGCGATGATGACCTGTATGTGAATCTGTATATACCGTCGGAGGTGAATTGGGCTGATAAGGGGCTTACGGTAAGGCAGGAGACTGCTTTCCCATGCGAGGATGTGTCGTCATTTTTCATCACTGCCGATAATCCCACAAAAGCGGCACTGAAATTGCGCTATCCCTCGTGGGCAGGTAAGGCCGTGGTGAAAGTCAACGGTAAGAAGGTATCGTATAAGGCTAACCCCGGCGAATATATCACCATAGACCGTACATGGAAAATGGGCGATAAGCTGGAACTGACACTGCCTATGAGCTTGCGCACTGAAGGTGTGACTGGAGATGACGGCTTGGCGGCTGTATTCTACGGCCCGGTGCTCCTTGCAGGTGAACTCGGTACTGAAGGGATGGAGGCCCCCGCTCCAACATCCGATCATACCAAGCACAACGACTACTATACATACGACTATCATATACCCGCAGGACTTAACACCACTCTTTCGGGCATCGATGATTTGCACCGTCAGGGCGACGGACTTAAATTCGTCACTTCACAGGGGCAGTCGCTTATACCTCTTTACGATATGCACAATCAGCGCTATGTGGTGTATTGGACTCTGAATAATTAACTCTGAAAAATCATGCTGAATATTAAATATCTGACACTATTTCTCGGCTTTGCCGCTATTTCGGCCTCTGCCCATACTCTCGAATTGTCTTCTCCCGACGGCAATAATAAGGTGATATTCTCTAAAGACGGCAAAGAGCTTACTTATAGCGTGAATTATAAGGGCAAGGATGTGATACTTCCTTCAAGAGCCGGACTCGACCTCGACAACCGAGTGTGGGAGATGGCTCTCGGCAAGCGTGACCTTAGGCAGCCTGACTGCTGGATGGATCTTCTTGAAGTGGATTCCGTGACATATAATCAGCCGGTGGATAGCGTATGGCACCCTCTGTATGGCGAGCGTTCCACGGTAAGGGATGCCTTTAATTCGGCTACTTTGCATATGAGCCGTAAGGATAAGTCGGATTACCGTCTTGACGTGCAGGTGCGCGCTTACGACGAGGGCATAGCTTTCAGATATTTCTTCCCGGAGCATCCTGTGGCTATTTTCCATAAAGTCACGGAGGATCTCACGTCTTATGCTCTGCCAGAAGGCACAAAGGCATGGAGCGAGCAGTGGGCTCAGGCTTTCTTTGATGTCACACCCATAGATTCTATCACGCGTCCGGTGGAGCGCGCGCTCACAATGCAGCTCCCCGATGAGGGCCCATGGGTGGCTCTCCTTGATGCTGACGTGGACGACTGGTGTCTTACAAAGTATGTGGCCGACCCTGATGCAAAGGGCACGTTGCGCTCGGTGATGTACTCGCCTGTGGATATCGTCACATATTACGCTACGCCATGGAAGATAATAATGACCGCTGACACTCCCGGGCAGCTCATAGAGAATAATGATATCGTGCTCAACCTCAATCCGCAGTGTGAGATTGGCGATCCGTCATGGATCAAGCCCGGAAAGATAATGCGTTGCACCAAGCTCACCACTGACGCGGCAAAGAAGGTGATTGATTTCTGCGCCGACCATAATATGCAGTATATGCTTTATGACTGGAAATGGTACGAGCCGTGTACGAGCCACGATGGTGACGCCACGGTGGTGATAGATGCTATAGATATGCCCGAAGTGGTGCGCTACGGCAAAGAGAAGGGAATAGGCATATGGCTGTACGTGAATCAGCATGCCTTGCAAAAACAGATGGACGAGCTTTTCCCGCTTCTCCACCAATGGGGCATAGCCGGTGTGAAATCGGGCTTCGTGCAGTATGCCTCGCATCGCTGGGCCACATGGCTGCATGATATGGTGCGTAAGGCGGCCGACAATAAGCTGATGATGAATATACACGATGAGTTCCGTCCGTCTGGATTCTCGCGCACATATCCCAATCTGCTCACACAGGAGGGTATATGCGGCAATGAGGAATGGCCGGACGCCACCCATAATGTCACGTTGCCGTTCACGCGCATGATCAACGGTGCGGCCGACTATACAATCTGTTATTACGACAAGCGTCTAAAAAACGCTACCCATGCGCATCAGCTCGCTGCCTCGTTGGTATTCTACAGCCCGCTTCTCACTCTTTTCTGGTACGACACCCCGGATTTGTATCATGGCGAGAAGGAGGTGGCGTGGTTTGATGAGATGCCTTCGGTGTGGGATGACACCAAGGTGCTTTCGGGCTACCCCGGTGAGTCGATAGTGATGGCGCGTCGCAGCGGCGACAGATGGTATGCCGCCGCCATGACCAACAACGATGCGTCCACTCAGGAAATCCCCCTTTCTTTCCTGTCGCCCGATACAAAGTATAAGGCATACATCTATTCAGATGACCCCAAGGTGGATTCCACCACGCATGTGCGCTGCTCGGAAAAGACCGTAAAAAGCACCGACACCCTCAAATTCGACTTAATCCCGCAAGGCGGTGTAGCTGTAAGGTTCGAGAAAATCTGATTCGGTCATCTGATTCGGCCCTCAAAGTCTGTTTTGAATATTCGCTTCAATTGTTGCCTACTATCTCGAAATTTTTTCGTACTTTTGCGTCATATAAGCGTTTGTTGAGAATTGAACTCAGCAAACTTATTGACAACGAAATTATTTCAGAAGAGAGATATAGGTAAATATATGTATAAATTCATAGACCTTTTCGCAGGTTGTGGAGGAATGTCGTTAGGCTTTGAGATGGCCGGATATAAGAATGTCATTGCGATTGACTTTTGGCAAGATGCATTAACGACATATAAATACAATCGCAAGAATGCAAATACACTGTGTGCTGATTTGGCTACGCTTGAGCCATCTGTCATAAAAGAGCATTACAATATAAATGATGTTGATGTTATTATTGGAGGCCCTCCCTGTCAGGGGTTTTCAATAGCGGGGAAACGTATAATTGATGATGAGAGGAATAGACTGTATAAGAGTTTTGTGAATTTTGTCAGTTACTTCAAGCCTAAGGCTTTTGTTATGGAAAATGTGCCAAACATTTTGTCGATTGGAGATGGAGCTGTCAGGCAATCTATTTTGGCTGATTTTTCAGCATTAGGATACAATATCACCTATAAGGTTTTAACAGCTTCAGATTATGGTGTGCCCCAAAATAGAAGACGCGCATTTTTCATTGGTCTAAAAAATGGTAATGAATTTTCTTTTCCTGATTCCGTTATAAAGGAGCGCGTCACATCAAAAGATGCAATTAGCGATTTATCAGAGGATTCCCTCCCTGATGGCGCTCCTTATCCAACCAAACCCGAAAGTGAATATCAAGATAGAATACGACGTGGCAGCAATGGGGTTTATAATCACGAGATAACGGTCCATACAGAACAAACTCGGAAGATTATCGCTATGGTGCCGGATGGAGGCAATTATAAAGATTTGCCTGAAGAATTGTGGTCAACTCGTAAAGTGCATATTGCATGGACTCGCCTTAATAGCCAACGACCGAGTTTCACAATAGATTGTGGCCATAACCACCATTTCCATTATAAATTCAACCGTGTTCCTACCGTTAGGGAATCCGCTCGACTTCAAAGCTTCCCGGATTCTTTCGTCTTCATAGGGAATAAGGGTAGCCAACTTAAACAGGTAGGTAATGCTGTACCTCCATTTCTTGCTGAACAAATTGCTCTGTATCTAAAAAAATATTTGTAAAATGTACAATCCGGAAAACCAATATCGTTGCACTATAATTCGAGGAAAGTCGCAAACTGAAATGGAGGACTTACTTCCGCTATATGCGAATATTGTCCATAAATATTGTCCTTGCTCCGAAAAGGCATTTAGACAATCTGCCTATTCTGATTTATCGTATGCGCTATTTCATGTCAATTCCATTGATGAATTATCATCAAATAATCAAAAGACAGTAAAAAATCACTATACTGAAATTATGGGGGTACTTTTGGGTCTGTTCTATCCAAAATACGATGCTGATACTAATGATACTTATATATACGAGTCAGAATCATGCCGGTTTCTTATAGAAAATAGCGATTTCCCAACCTTTTTCCAAAACCTATGCCTGAATTTCCAGTTTCCGAATGGAGAGAAAAAGGCAATGGTAATAAAGGAAGAGATTGATTTGGGTATCAGGTTAAAGCCCTTTTGCTTTGTAATTAAACTTCTATATATCGCACAAAGTAAAAAACAAATACTCTCCAAACAAGAAATTGGTTATTATGTATTAAATAATCTTGATGTACTTCGCGGGGAAGTTTCAGCCCAAGAAGTATACGACCGAATTGAATCTGATAGGGCTAACGGTATTAAGCGTAGTAAATTGTCGGGGTCTAATGAATGGCAGCATATCAAAGAGCAATTCAATTTACTTGAACTTGCTAATTTGATAGAACATGATGCGGAAAGGGTATGGCTTAATCATGAAGAAGCTAAAACTATAGCACTCTTTATTAAGAGTGCTCACCATCCGTTTTTCGATGTTAAAGCATACGACCTTTCCACAATAGATGGTCGCAAAATGCTTATTCAAGAATGGAAGGAATATAATGGTAGATTCAATACGGAACTCTTCAATAGTACAGTATCCGTAAAACCAATATCGAAACGAGATGAGCTTGAAACCAGTAAGACGGCAATGAAGTCCACAACAGATTTAGGCGATGAAGGTGAGGCTTTTGTATTTAAACTTGAACAACAACGCGTTAGGGCTTTTAAAGAACGATTGGTAAATAAAGTACTTTTATTGGGAAAAACCAAAGGACTTGGTTACGATATTTCATCTATAGAAGCTGATGAAAATCTTGAAAACCCTGAATTTGCTCGTTATATAGAGGTCAAAGCCACAAAACGTACTACTCGCCCGTCATTTAATAAAACATGGGGGGATACGCTTAATATAACACGCAAAGAATGGATTGCTGCGCAGCAATTCGGATCAGCATATAATATATACCGGGTCTATTTTACAAAAACTGAAGTTTTAGTGGTGCGTATCCAAAATCCTTTTGCCTTATCGCAAGAAGGCAGGATTGACGTGTTCCCTACAATTTATCAGTTGAATTTTGACTCGGAAGTAATTCAGCATCGTTATCCTGTTTAATATGCTAAAAGTCGCTTCATTATTTTGTGGTTGTGGAGGCTCTGATCTTGGTATGCTTGGAGGCTTCACATATTTAGGACATCATTATCCGCGTCTTGCTTTTGATATAGTATATGCGGTGGATTTTGATAAATATGCGGTGGATACGTACAATCGAAACTTCGCGCATCCGGCCGTGTGCGCGGATGTTTCTGATGTGGACTTTTGTGCCTTACCTGAAATTGATGTGTTGATTGGTGGCTTTCCCTGTCAATCTTTCAGTACGGTCAATCCCACAAAAGACACCAATGACGAACGGGCTAATCTATACAAGCAGATAGTTCGTTTCCTTATCGAGAAGAGACCTAAATATTTTATTTGCGAAAATGTAAAGGGACTTTTGACGCTCCAAAAGGGAGCTATAATTAGTAAGATAGTTAAGGAATTTGAGAGTGTCGGATATACAGTGCAGTACAAGCTGATGAAAGCTGTAGAATTCGGTATACCACAGCGAAGAGAAAGAGTGTTTATTGTAGGTATCCGCAATGATTTGGAAGATAAATTTGTTTATCCTGAACCATTAAACCCGATAGGAAGTTATGTCCCGTTAAATACAGTTATTGAAAGGCTTGATATACCCGAAAAGAAATATTATTTTTCGGAGCGTGCTGTTCAGGGCATGAAGAATGCAAAGAATAACATGAAACGAGGTCTATGGCAAGACCTAAACGGACCTTGCTTAACTATTACCTCTCATTTAGCCAAGACAAGCATAAATTCAAGAGACCCATTGCTTTTAGTAGATCCGTCAAATGAATTATATCGTAGATTCACGCCTCGTGAAGCTGCACGCATACAGTCATTTCCGGAGAATTTTGTATTGAATCCCTCTGAAGCTAAATCATATAAGCAGATTGGTAATGCGATACCACCAGTACTGATGTGGCATATTGCAAAATCCCTTCAAGATTTGGCATATGTCAATGATCCTAATCTGCCGGCTATAGACGATGCATCCATGTATTTTGTCTCTAAAATCTTACATTCAGAGATAAAACCATATAACTATGAGTCAAATCCTTTTACCGGAACTCTATTTAACGAGCCCTCGCTTCCTTATGGTAAACACCACTCATATAAGTAGTAATTCCCCTTTCTTTCCTGTCGCCCGATACAAAGTATAAGGCATACATCTATTCAGATGACCCCAAGGTGGATTCCACCACGCATGTGCGCTGCTCGGAAAAGACCGTAAAAAGCACCGACACCCTCAAATTCGACTTAATCCCGCAAGGCGGCGTAGCCGTAAGGTTCGAGAAAATCTGATTTATTCTGAGTTTTGGGATTTTCGATTAGGCAAGAGTACAAATTTTTTGAGAGCGAGGAGCATATCTAAATTTCGAGCATGGAGTCAGACGGGTATGTGTCGTGATTAAAAAACATGATTGAGTATATTGGGGCATAGGTTATAGCTCCTTTGGTGTATAGTTTACGCTCGTTTGACAGCACATAAGCTTCTTTCACATTATAATCCTTAACGGATATAAATCGATTTAGCGCGCTGTGTGCCGTGTAATCCTTGCCGGATTTCACTTCTATTGGGAGAGCTGACAATGTGCTCATATCATCGATTATGAAGTCAACTTCTCCTATTTTTTTATTGTCGTAATAGAAGAGAGGAAATCCATGAGCTTTTAATTCTTGCGCCACCAAAGTCTCGTATACAGCACCAAGATTAATGCTTATAATATCGTCAAGTATCGGTTTTATGTTAAGTCCATAAAGTAAGGATGTGAAAAGCCCCACATCGTTCATATATAATTTAAGAAGATTTTTTTTTGAATTTTGTATAAGTGGATAAGTAGGTTGGCTTATTGCATCTGCTTCTAAAGCTATGCCGGCTGAAACAAGATAATTAAACTCTTCGTCATAATCGGAAGTACGTGCATTTGTGCGATTCTCGATTTCCTTTACTACCACACGTTTGCGTATCTTTTCCATATTAGATGGTATCATTTCGTATATACGTCTTATCTTAAGCCGTTTCAACGACTCATCTTCATATTTGGAAGCGTCAATCTTGTATAGGTCGATTATATCGGAATGCACTTTGCGTACTTTGGCTATATTATGTTCTGACACGAACACATTCACAGCATCCGGCATTCCTCCAACTAATAGATACCTTCGAAATAAGCCCATGATTCGATTGTTGACAGCCTCAGGAAGAGTATTCTTGTTTACGAAACATTTTCTCATTTCGTTTATCGCCAAATCGCCTACATCATTGGCCCACAGAAATTCTTCAAAATCGAGAGGATACATATGAAGCTGATGGATACTGCCTATGGGTATCGACTGGGTATTACGCAGAGCTACGTCCAAAAGCGAGCCGCTGGCAATATAGCAGAACCGAGCGTCTTCATTTAGAAATTTTATTAGAGTAAGCATGTGGTCGTAGGCTTGTATCTCATCAATAAATATCAGAGTGTCTTCCCGGTGCCCCATTTTGTCACCTGCTATTGTGCTTAGGGCTAAGTAAAAGTTTTCTTTTGTCTTAGCTTCAGCGAATAGACGGTCATGCTGTTTATCGCTCTCCATATTGATTTCAATGAAGTTGCTGAAAAGAGAGCTTCCGATATGACGGATGAGGTATGATTTGCCTACTTGTCGAGCACCGTCTACCACGAGTATTTTATTGGATTTCGGTGCGTTCTTTAAATACTCATATATTTCATTGTAACACTTACGCTTAAGCATATGGTATACATTTATTCCTTAATTTATGATATGCAAAATTACATTTATTCCATAATATTTGCAAGCCAAAAACACATTTATTCCATAAAAATTAGCTTTAAAATACACAGTTATTCCGTTTATGGGGCGGCAACTCACCTCACATAGTGGGGCATATCCGGTGGAAGCACGATGGAAATTTCTGCTATTCCGGCTATTTCGCCGCCGCGGCGCCAAGGTGTCTGGAATATCACCTTACGTATTGGCCCTTTCTCGATAGTGTATGTGTTGGTCTGACCGGTGGCGAGCAGGCGGCGGATTATCTCGCGCGAACGCTCGTTGTGGCACGGCATAAGATTGCGGCCCCGCAAATCGCCGTGCTTGGCATACAGCTTGCGCGCTTCCTCATTCTGGAAAAGTATGTTGCAGTCTTTGTCGCATATCGTCACTGCGCATCCAGCGGTTTCCACCCAGTTGGCGGCCTCCGCGGGTATCTGAAATTCCTGATTATCCATTTGAGATTGTATAGATTGTATAAATTGACTGATTAATACCGCAAAATTAGTGATTTTATGACACCTGATAAAAATTTTTTATTAATCGTAGAAATTTTTTATTAATTTTGCCGTGAATTAGTAAAAACGTATAAAATTACAACAAAATGGGAAAATTCATTAATGATTTCAAAGAATTTGCCATGAAGGGCAATGTGTTGGACATGGCAGTCGGTGTGATCATCGGCGGTGCTTTCGGTAAAATCGTGACATCTCTTGTCAACGACATTATCATGCCCGTGGTGTCGCTGTGCACAGGCAGTGTCAATTTCACCGATTTGAAAGCCAACCTGAGAGACGAACAGCTTGATGCCGCCGGTAATGTGGTGAAAGAGGCGCTGACCTTTAATTACGGTATGTTCATACAGAACATCGTGGATTTTCTGATCATTGCCTTCAGCATTTTCGTGGCCTTACGTTTCATTATGAAATTCAAGAAGAAAGAAGAAGCCGCTCCCGCAGCTCCCACGGGTCCTACTACCGAAGAACTTCTGACCCAGATACGCGATATACTCAAAGAACAAGAAAAGAAATAACGGCGTGCGCCCCATATTTCTTATAGGATTCATGTGTTCGGGCAAGACCACTCTTGGCCGAGCCGTCTGTGAGCGCACCGGATTGAGATTCATTGACCTCGATGATGCCATAGAGCAGCGTATGGGCATGACGGTAAGTGAGATTTTCGATGCCTACGGCGAAGCGCGATTCCGCCGACTCGAAAGAGATATGCTTGCCGAGGTGTCGGCCATGGCTGATGTGGTGGTGGCTTGCGGAGGCGGTACGCCATGCCAAGCCGGAGCCATGGATTTGATGAACGACCGCGGTGTCACCATTCGCCTTGTACCGTCGGAAAAAAGGATGGTAAAGCGCCTTATGGCCGGAAGACACAAGCGTCCGCTCATAGCCTCAATCGAGTCACCGTCGGAAATGCGCGACTTCCTCATATTCACATCTGCCAAGAGAGAGGAGCATTATTGTAAGGCCCAGCATCGGTTTGACACCACTTACCTCGAAAATACCGAGGAGGTGGAGTCAACCGTCGCTAAATTCGTTGACCAATTCATACCCAAATCATAACCACACCCCTAACACCCTCGCCACATGATTCAGCCTACCCCCATAGAGCAGATGCTTGAGACAGCAATATTACGCAAAAAACTTAGCATAGGACTGCCTAAACCCGCATCAGGAAGCGACCGCCGCTTCCCGCTCACGCCTGAGGGCGCGGGTATGCTTGTGAATAAGGGCTTTGTGGTGAAGATGCAGGCGGGAGGCGCCGCCGATATCCATTACGATGACGAGAAGTACAGTCGCGCGGGTGTGAATATAGTGCAGCATCCCGAGGCCATGCAGTGTGACATAGTGATATGCCTGTCGCCTCTCGACTCCATTGACGCGCGACTGATGCGCCGCGGAGCCATGCTATTCACGATGTCGGATTCCGTGACCTGGAATCCGATGACACTTAAGGCTCTGCTGCTTAACGGCATACTCACCGTGGCACTTGACCTTGTGAGCGACTGCCGCGCCAACCATCCGTTTGCCGACATATTGGCGGAGATTTCGGGGCGATCGGCCATCGCTGTGGCATCTGCCTTGCTTACCGACTCGGTGCACGGCAAGGGCATACTTCTTGGCGGCATCGCCGGCATAGTGCCATGCGAAGTCACGATATTAGGGTCGGGGATTGACGCATGCGCGGCGGCAAGTTCGGCCATTGGGTTGGGGGCGATAGTGAGGATGTTCGACAACGACGTGTACCGGCTGCGCGCCGCCCTGCGTGAGCTTGGTCCGGGCGTAAGCGGTTCGGCTCTGCATCCGCGTGTGTTGCAGAATGCGCTGCGAAGTGCCGATGTGGTGGTGGCCACTCCTCTCAATCCACCTCTTTCCATTTCGGGGAGCGTGGCGGCCGACATGAAGATTGGCGTGATAGTGTTTGACCTCTTCAATCAGCATCCCACATTCCCGTCGCTCAAACAGATAGATTTAGGTCATGGCATACCCTCCGACCAGAGTCTTGACGGCAACCGCATATGCTATACCAATCCGGCGAATGCGGTGCCTCGCACGGCGGCCATGGCCATGAGCAACGCCCTGCACACTCTGTTCAATGAGATTTTCACCTGCGACGGGGTGAATGCGGCATTGATGCTCAATGAGGGCCTGCAGGCGGCTGCCCTTACCTTCATGGGCAAGGCCGTAAACCCCACCGTGGCTTCGCTATTGGGTGTGCGCCATGTGGATATCAAACTGCTGTTGCAGTTTACGTGAGAATGTGGTTGGAGCTTAAAGGGGTTGCAAAGTCGTAAGGCTCGGATTCTCAAATTTTACTGCATTTTTATTTGCAAATTCGGATTTTATGTCGTAGATTTGCGAAAAACAAAGGTATTGGCTATGAGAATACGTAAAAACCATATATTGGATATTCCGAATGTCTGTCGCAAGGGAGTATACCTTGCAGGAGTTGCCTTAGTCGCCATAATGGCGTGTCTACCGCTTAGCGCGATGATTTCCCTTCCTTGCGACGGCGAGAGCTTAACGAAGTGGATAATCGATTATAGTCCCATACCTGACAGGGAGGGGGCTGATTGCATCGATCTTTCGGATGCGGTAATCCTCAGCAGCTTCGAGTGCAGCTACCGCGTGTACGGTGATACGCTCGTGAGCCGCCGGTGGCTCGGGCAGAAGGACTGGTTCGTCACGCGCCTCGACGGCGTGTGGAGCGTGGGTTGGAACGACAGGCTGACACAGAGAAGGCACAAGAGGGGATTGCCCTATCTTCCTCTCGACGCCTTGGGAGTCACGTGCAGCGACAGCGTTACCGTCACCAATGTCAACGCCGGTCAGATGAAATCGCTCCGCTCATCCCGTCTGGATGTGG
>N._stephensi_709_foregut__coassemble_38_pt1 | contig 48491 bp, 30 predicted proteins | sample N__stephensi_709_foregut__metabat2_low_PE_014 | metagenome-assembled genome bin N | reverse complement strand
TAGACCATAAGAATGGATTTATGTTATCACCTCTATATGACAAATTATTCGATAGGGGTTTTATGACCTTTACCGAAGACCGGAAAATCATTTTGTCAAATTGGATTTCACCTGCGAATAAAAGGAGACTGGGCGTTGTAGATGGCCAGTTCGTCCAGTCTCTGCCATTAGACGATGCTCGAAAAAAGTATATGGAATTCCATCGTCAGTCAGTGTTTAAAGGTTAACCGACATATAACGGAAGTGTACCGACAGGACATCTATTCCAAAGCTAATGTGATGATTTCATCGGGGTCGGATACTATATGGTCGGCATAATAGTCGCGCAACTCCTCCACATGGCGGAATCCCCATGTCACCCCCACCGACTCTATGCAAGCCCGGCGAGCTGTCTCTATATCCACACCCGAATCACCCACATAAAGCACGTCACGCTTGGGTGTGGGGCATAGATTCAAGGCAGCAAAGACTATCGAAGGATCCGGCTTGCTTGGCACTCCCGGCTGATTGCCGAGTACGGCCTTCCAATTAGCATTCGGGAAGAAATGGTTGATGATTTTCTCCACGGCCGTCTGATATTTGTTGGAAGTGACAGCCAGATTAATCCCCTGAGCTGAAAGATACGAAAGCACCTTCTCTATACCCGGGTAAGGCTTGGTGAGATCTGTGCAATGCTCATCATAGAACTCTCTGAAATGCACAAGCATACGGTCGATAATCTGCGGATTGCGCGCCTCTGCCGGCAAAGCCCGGCTTATGAGCTTGCGCACACCGTTGCCCACCATCGAAGGATATGTCTCTATGGCATGGACAGGATACCCCATACTCTCTAACGCATGGTTCACAGCGTGCCCGAGGTCATCTATGGTATTCAGGAGGGTGCCGTCAAGGTCGAATATTACGAGTGATTTCATCTTTTTTGAATTTTAAGGGTGGTTATGTAGTGTGTTGTCAGAACGGATACCCGACGGCGAAATGGAATGTGGCATCCCTACCCCACTGTGGATGCAGGAGAGGCCAGGGCTCCTGATTCTTTGCCGGATTATGGGCTTTTATCCCCAAATCGAAGCGCAGGAGAAAATATGTGAAGTCGAGGCGCAGACCAAGACCATAGGCCGCCGCTATCTGTTTGTAGAACTCATCGAACTTAAATACTCCGCCGGGCTGGTTGATGTAATTACGGATAGTCCATATATTACCGGCATCGACGAACACAGCTCCCTCAAACACCCAAAAAAGCTTTGCCCTGTACTCTACGCTCATGTTGAGGAGGATATCGCCACACTGATTGATGAAATTTGTCACCGAATTACGAGTGTCGTATGATCCCGGACCGAGAGTGCGTACATTCCATCCCCTCACGCTATTGGCGCCCCCGGCATAGAATCGCTTCTCAAAGGGCACCATTCGGGAGTTGAGGTAGGGTACTGCTATGCCTCCACCCACATGAAAGGCGATGCCTGAGCGGCTGGAGAGGTTGCGCACATACGAATAGTCGGCCTCTGCCTTGACATACTGGGAATACTGTATGCCGAACACTTTATAAGCCCCATCATCTTTCTTCTGCCCTATCATCGAGGAAATGGCATACAGCAGGTTTCCGGCAGTCTCTATCGATCCGCGTATGGTGGTGATACTCGGCTGCACGGTCATGGTGTTGAGGGCTGCGGTGGCTGCGCGTCGGTTGGTAAGCGTGAAAGAATAGCCCATGCGCATTATGAAGTGGTCTTCGTAGCTGTATCTGAGCAGTGGGTTGGCGGGGGCTATGGAGTCAAGAAAATTAAGGGTGCTTTTGGGCAGCTTCACATAATTGGCGTCGATGAGGTCATATGTGTTACGCATCTGGTATTCTCGCCGGTTGCGTGTCCATTTGTATTTCCATGCTGCCCCGGCGATGATACGCGTGTATTCAGGGCGTTCCTGATAATTGGCGGAGACGGCGAATTCGGTGGATGAGCGCATACGTTTCTTCAGCGTACTCGACAAGAACGGAAACATGAATTTCGGGAAAGTGATACCCACCTCACCGGCGTATTCGGTGTAGCGGTTGTTGATGATGCCGTTGAAATTGCCTGAAAGGCTCTCGTACGACGTGCGGAATTTGGCGGTAAGCAATTCGGAGCGTTTGGCAAGGTTGCGATGCTGATAAGTGGCTCCCACACCGAATCCGAGGTCGCCCTCCGAGTTGGTGCCTTCAAGTTCGAGGGTGAGGTTTTGTTTTTTGTTGCGCGATATGAGCACGAATGCATCCATCCATCTCGTGCCGTCAATCTCTCCCACAGGTCTCATGTTTATGCTCACAAACTTTAGTATGCCTAATTGGCTCAAAGCTTCGTAGGTGCGCTCCACGTCGAGTGCGCTGTATAGTTTTCCCGGAGCGAGATAGCATTTCTCTTCCAGAATATCCGGTAAGATATAGTGGTCGGAGCCGTATAGCACAGTGATGCCCTTATAGTCCACCGTATCGCGTGAGCTGAAGTTGTAAGTGGTGTTTACATTTTGCGGGTTATAGTCGGTCACAAAATACACCTTGGCTATCTTATATGGGGCATATCTAAGCGAATCTGATGAGTCGGAGTTAGATCCATCGGAAATACGCGTGGTATATGCCGGACGTATACTTAGTGTCAGTGCCACATCCTTGGAGCCTTTCACGGTATCGGCTATGAAGTTGATGTAATCTTTGTTGAACGTATAGTAGCCGTTGTCACGAAGCTCATTGGTGATATCGGTACGGAATTTGTCGAGTCTGTTTCTGTCGAATAGTTCTCCTATCTGCATATTTGAGAGTATGCCTGATGAGCGTAGTATTTTTTGCACATTCGCGTCGGGAATATTAAAGTCGATGCTCTTGATTGTATGGGGCTGGCCGGTGGATATGAGGTAGTCAACCACTATTCGCCGCCCTTTGTCGGTGATTATGGTGTCAACGTCCACTTCCACATCCATATATCCTCTGTTGATGAGCGCTTGTTTGAGCTGATTGCGTGATTTCTGTGTCAGTTCATCATCGTAGATTACCGGGGGCTGCCCAATATTCTGTAGCCAGCGGTTGTACCATTTGGTGGAGTCTTTGCCTGAAAGGCTGTAGGTTGACAGCTGAAGCTTGGCGAAGCCGAATACTTTGTGGTTGGGGGTCTGCCGCAGGAAGTTGTAGAGTTCGGTCTCGCTTATTGTGTCGTTGTCTATTCTTATCGACACTTCGTCGAGCAGCATCTCTCCGGCAGGCACATGCTTTGTGGTGCTACAGCCCCACAAGGAGGCCACAACAGCCACAAGAATTATCTTTATGATCGAATGGCTCGACTGGGCCCGCATCTCTTCGTTCTATTTTTTATATCTGCAAAATTACTAATTAAGGGGCATTATGCAAAATATAATTGCGAAAAGTAACGAAAAAAGCGCAATTTCGCTATAATCAGGCAGCATGTGGGGGATAATCCGCCCTTATTACAGCCTGACATACCGTTAGGATAAAATGCATAAATCTATTTTTGTGCGAATCATAGATTTGATGTAGCTGAACAGTTTATTGCTCGCCATAGCTCGCATATAGACACAAAAAAAAGAATGAGTAACGTAATAAAGAAAACTTTATAAACGATTACTCATTCTCCTCTCTCCTCTGGCGGTGCGGACGAGACTCGAACTCGCGACCCCCTGCGTGACAGGCAGGTATTCTAACCAGCTGAACTACCGCACCATTTGAGAATCCGAAAGCGGCTTTCTAACCTCCGTTAGCGACCTTGTTTCTTTCGTTTTGCGTTGCAAAGTTACGACACATTTTTGAATCCACCAAATATTTTTGCGAAAATTTTTCAAAAAATTTGAAATATTTTTCTATCACGCTGAATATCTGAAAGATAAAATTCAGATTTTTTTTGATGTTTTTAAGGCAAATCAGCAACGAGTGCGTACAGAGGGGAAAAAAGCATCTTCCACATGCTCATTATCCAAATGATTCGTGCGCAAAATATTTATTATATCATATGATATTTTTGTTATATCAATATTAAATGCTAACTTTGCAATAAAAATCAGGACAAGATATGGGAAGAATGCCATTATAGTAAAGGCACAAAATATCTGTGCTTTTGCAAGCGAAGTTTCACCAGTTGGCATGGAAGGGCGAATTCATTCGCCCGAAGCAAGTAGGTAATTTTAAGGCTCACAAATTCAGCAAATTAGCTTCGGGCGAATGAATTCGCCCCTCCATGTCGCCTGACACGACTCTTCTATGGAATGCACAAATATTTTTTACGCAAACTATAATAACGAGATTGCAAAGGGAGATAGAGGAGAGCGCATGAATATAATAGAAGATATTAAAACAAAATAATATGCTAAAAGTAAATAAAGCAGAATATGGCGGCGAATATACCATAATCTGCACTTTTAATAATGGAGAACGAAAGAAAGTAGACATCTCTGCTCTTTTTCACCTGCCAATATTTTCAGAACTTAGAGATATGGGCAAGTTCCTTAAATTCGGATTAGATCCCTTTACTGTATGCTGGGATAATGGTGCTGATATAGCCCCTAACTATTTATATAATAATGGAGTGGCCATATAATGTAACATATCCATAATCAGCGACGAGTGCGTACAGAGGGGAAAAAAGCATCTTCCACATGCTCTAATGTGTAGTCATGCGGAGTGCCGGTGATGCCGATTATATCGAATTGATATTCGAGAGGCATGTCGAGAGCCTTTAGATATACGTCGGCAGCATGTATCATGTGGGAGCGTTTGGTGTAATCCACAGCCCCGACAGGGTCAACCGTTGGCGACTTGCGTGTTTTCACCTCCACGAAAATCACGCGCATGCCCTTTTGCGCCACAATATCTATCTCAAATCCCCTACCTTTCCACTTAAATTCACGGATGGCGCAGCCGAGAGTAACGAGATAATCAGCAGCAATATGTTCGCCCCAGTCTCCCGTATCCTTTTTGGATTCGGGTGGCCGGGGCGAATCAGTGTCTTCGAAACGTTTGGTGAACCCCACGGCAATAGCTTATTTACCGAGGAGCTGCTCGATCTTCTCCACCAGAGTTTCACGTGTCTGGCTGCCTACAAGACGTATATCCTGCTTTTTGCCGTCCTTGAAGAAAAGGAACATGGGGATTGACATGATGCGATACTTCATGCTCAGGTCATTGTTCTCATCCACGTTATATTTGCCGATTACCACCTTATCCTTGTATTCCTCGGCGAGAGCGTCAACAATGGGTGTCATGGCCATGCACGGTCCGCACCAGGTGGCCCAGCAGTCGATCATTACGGGTTTGCCAGATGCGATGATTTCATCTACATTGGCGTCAGTGAATTGAAATGCCATTTTCTTTGTTTTTATTTATGGGTTATTAGTCGATTTTAAATTCTATATTCATTTCGCGCAGCATATCCACAAGTTTGCGGTTGATGGGTATGCGCACACCTGACTGCAACTGCACCGAACGGTTAATTGCGGGGTCAAAGATACACAAATTTAGCGAACCGAGCGATGTCTTGGACGATTCTTTATGTTCTTTTAGCAATTCCGACAATTGTTTCGACACTTGGTCGATGGTAAGGTTGAGTGTAATCCCTTTCACGAGGTTGTCGGCCACGTCTTCGAGCATCTGTATGTTTACCACGCTCATCGACAGTTCGCCGTTGTAGCGTTTCTGGTATTTGGCAGTCACCATAATCGGCAATCCCACCACGCCGTACTTTCCGAAGTCGATAATCTGGCGGTTGAAAAGCCTTACCTCGTAGCTGCCTAAATAGTCTTCGATACGCATCACGGCATATTTGGTGCCGCTCTTTGCCGTGCGCATCTCGTAAGAAGTGACCATACCGCCGAAACGTATTTCCTTATCCTCCACCTTGTCGGCTTCTTCCAGATCTTTTAGACTGCATGTCATGCCGTAATTGAGCTGCATATAGTATTTGTCGAGAGGATGCGCTGAAAGGAACATGCCCACGAGCTCGCGTTCCTTATCGAGCTTTACCACATTCTCCCATGGCACGGCATGTTTGATAGGCGGACGCGCGGCTGTGTCGAGTCCGAAATCGTCGAAAGCGAAGAGCGATGTCTCTTTTTTGGTTTGGGCGTTTTGGTATTGCTGCCCGTATTTTAGCAACTGCTCGGCGAAAGTCTCGCCTTTGGCGTTGGGTTCCTGATAGTCTTCGCGTTGCACATCTGTGAAGCAGTCAAAAGCCCCGGATAGAGCCAGATTGTCCATCACGCGCCGATTTATCACCGACGACGGCACACGCTCCACAAAATCGTAGATATCCTTGAATTTGCCGCCTTCGTTGCGCACAGCTATTATTCCCTCCACCACATTCACTCCTATTCCTTTTATGGCGGATAGCCCGAAGCGTATGTCGCCCTGTTCGTTTACGCCGAACTTACTGAACGACTCGTTCACGTCGGGCCCCTTCACGGCTATCTTCATGGCTTTGCACTCGTCCATGAAGTTGGTGAGTTTGGTGATATCTGCAAGGTTGCGGCTCATCACTGCTGCCATGTATTCCGAGGGGTAATTGGCCTTTAGATATGCTGTCTGGAACGCTACCCAGCTATAGCATGTGGCATGACTCTTATTGAAGGCATAAGAGGCGAATTTTTCCCAGTCGGCCCATATTTTCTCGAGTACCTGTGGGTCGTGTCCGTTGGCTTGTCCTCCCGACATGAATTTGCCTTTCAGGTGGTTCATCTTGTCGATAAGCTTCTTACCCATAGCTTTGCGGAGAGTGTCGCTCTCGCCGCGCGTGAAGTTGGCAAGCAGTCGTGACAGGAGCATCACCTGCTCCTGATATACCGTCACTCCGTAAGTGTCCTTAAGATATTTCTCCATCTCAGGTATATCGTACACGATAGGCGATGTGCCGTGTTTTCGGGCGATGAAGTCGGGGATATAATCCATAGGTCCGGGACGATACAGGGCGTTCATGGCTATAAGGTCCTCGAATGTGGATGGCTGTAGTTCGCGCAGGTATTTCTGCATACCGGCCGACTCAAACTGGAATGTGCCTATGGTGCGTCCTTCGCAGTATAGCTGGTAGGTTTTGGGGTCGTCGATAGGCACTGTGTCGATGTCGAGGTCTATACCGCGCGTGAGCTTGATGTTGGCCACGGCCTCCTTGATTATGGATAGGGTTTTTAGCCCTAAGAAGTCCATTTTTATGAGTCCGGTATCCTCAATCACGCGTCCTTCGTATTGTGTGACGAGAAGCTTGCCCTCCACCTTATCGTTGGCGGTGCTTACAGGCACCCAGTCGGTGATATCGTCGCGGCATATGATGACGCCACATGCATGTACGCCTATGTTGCGCACGTTGCCTTCGAGAGATTTTGCGTATTTCAGTGTGTCGCGTATCTGAGGGTTCGGGCTGTTGAGCTCGGCCTTGAATTCCGGCACGTATTCGTAGCAGTTCTTCAGTGTGGGTTTGAGTTCTTTGCCGTTGACCTCCGGCATGTGGGCCGGTATGAGTTTGGCGAGACGGTTGCTTTCGGGTAACGGCAACTCTATCACGCGTGCCACGTCTTTAAGGGCCGATTTAGCGGCCATAGTGCCGTAGGTGATGATGTGGGCCACCTTTTCCTCGCCGTATTTATCGGTGACGTAGCGCAGCACTATGGCGCGTCCGTCATCGTCGAAGTCCACATCTATATCAGGGAGTGAGATACGGTCGGGATTGAGAAAGCGCTCAAAAAGGAGGTCGTATTTTATGGGGTCAATCTGAGTGATTCCAAGGCAATAGGCCACAGCCGAACCGGCGGCGGAGCCGCGGCCAGGGCCCACGCTTACACCGAGCTTGTTGCGTGCGGCATTTATGAAGTCCTGCACGATAAGGAAGTAGCCGGGAAATCCCATGGTCTTCATTATGTACAGCTCGAATTCTATCCGCTCCTGCACTTCGGGTGATAGAGGGTCGCCGTATCGGCGTTTCGCACCCTCGTAGGCAAGTTTTTTCAGATAATCGGCCTCGAATTTTATGCGGTACAGTTTCTCATATCCTCCAAGCTTCTCGATTTTGGACTTGGCAGCCTCTTCGCTGAGCACCACATTGCCTTTCTCGTCACGGGTGAATTCCTCAAAAAGGTCCTGTTCGGTGATTCTCTGTCGGTATTCGGCTTCGGTGCCGAAATCGGCCGGAATCTCGAAGTTAGGCATAATCGGGGCATGGTCGATGGTGTATGTCTCGGTTTTGTCGAGTATCTCAAGCGTGTTTTCCAGAGCTTCGGGGATGTCGGCGAATACCTTGTTCATCTCTTCGGTGGTTTTCATCCACTCCTGCTTTGTGTAAAGCATTCGTGAGGGGTCATCCAGCGATTTGCCCGTGGATAGGCATATCAGTCGGTCGTGGGCCTCGGCATCCTCCTCATTCACGAAATGCACGTCGTTTGAGGCTATGATTTTCACGTTGTTCTCACGCGCGAGCTTTATCAGCATAGGCTCTATGCGCATCTGCTCCTCGTATGTCTCGTGGTTGGCGCGTGTCACGGTGGCCTTGTGCCTTTGGAGTTCGATGTAATAGTCTTCGCCGAATATACTTTTCCACCATTTCACTTGTCGGTCGGCCTCTTCGTATTCTCCGGCTGCAAGCAGACGCGGTATTTCACCTCCAAGACATGCCGAACAGCATATCACTCCCTCTCTATGCTCGGCAATTTCTTTTTTGTCGGTACGGGGGTGCGTGTAGAAGCCTTCAGTCCAAGCCTTGGAAACTATCTTTATGAGGTTTTTGTATCCTTTTTCGTTTTTTGCGAGGAGTATGAGGTGACGGCCTATGTCGCGCTTGTCCACATGGGTGTGTAGGTCTTCTTTGGCCACATATACCTCGCATCCGAAAATGGGCTTGAAGTATTTCTGCTTCTGCCAGTCAATCTGATCTTGCAAGCCGGGTATTTCGCTTTCGCGTTCGGGTTCTTCCTGCCGTATTTTGGCGATATCCTCTTCAAGAGCCTTGATTTTCTTCTTTATTTTGCCGTTGAAGCTATTGACATAGTTGAAGAATTCCTTGATGCCGAACATATTGCCGTGGTCGGTGATAGCTATGCCTCGCATACCGTCGGCCGACGCTTTCTCCACGAGGGCCGGAATGGACGCCTGGCCGTCGAGCAGAGAATATTGGGTGTGTACGTGCAGGTGGATAAATGGTGTCATTGGGTGATAAAGTCAAATAAAAAGGAGCACTGTTTGAGAGCTCCTCTTTATGTGTTTATGTTGTTTACGCTTGTTTACTCAAATGCGGAAATATCTATAGTATCAATACCTTCGAGCGATGACATGCTGAATCCTTCGGCATTCCATACCTCCACGGTGAGCTGCTGGCCGTTCTGCAGTCCTTCGGGGGTAACGCTGCCTGAATATGACTGGCTTCCTGTGGGTGTGGTGACTGTGCCGAACGCTGTACTTCCGGTGATTGTGGGGGTACTTGCGCCTGTAGCCGTTACTGTCAATACAATCTTGCCATGACCGCTGAACTCTTGCTTTTCGTCAGTGGTTTGGTTCATGGCTATACGTTCTGTCTTGCTTGGGTCGAATTCAAGACCGTTCTTTGTAAGGGCAAGACGGAAGATATATTGATAGCCTTGACGTATGTCCACCTCAGGGATATAGGCTTCATAGTCCTTTCCGTCGATTGTGGCGGTGAGAAGTATGTTGTTGCCCTTGGTGGAGAAAGGCAGTGACCATAGTCCGGGGATTGCAGATGTCCAACCGCCATCTTCTACGGTGCGGTCAGTGTCAATTGCAATGGAGCCGGTCTCGGTAAGGGTGATTTTACCGGTCTGAGCGTTCATCGTACCTTTTGTGTAGAATGTGTTTTCGCTATCGCATGTGATGGCGAGCGATGTCACTTTGCCGGCTCCCGTGTAGTCGAGTGGGATTATGTTCATCGACAGTAGCGAGAGAGCGTGGTTCATGGTCATCTTCACATTGTTGGTGGTACGAGAGGCGGGTACGCATGTGCCGGAGTACATGAGGTCAACCTGCTCGGTTATGTCTACCGGGATGGCTGTGGGGTCGGTGTACTCTGCGCTGTAGGGAGCTACCGCATAGAGAAATGCCAATTTGCTGCCGCTTTTGATGTACACCGGAGGGTTCATTGTCCATTTAGTGCCATCATAGGAGGCCATAATGCCTTCCACTATATCAGGGGCAGTGATATCATCGTAGGTCTTTGCGTATACATTCATCTGCGCGGAAGATGTGAATTCGTTTACAGCCGCGCGTGTCTGTATTTCGGCTGTGGAGATTGTCACCTCCACATCGCTGTCGTACTGGCCGAGGTCTACCTCTTCAATCTTCTCCTTATCGCAGGACGACATGCCTGCGATAGCGAGTGCCGCAAAAAATATGCTATATGATTTTTTCATTTTTAGTGTCTGTGTCAGTGTTTGTTTAACGTTAGAGTATGTCAACGTACTGTGCAATCGCTAAATTCCTACTATTTCTTGATTTTTATAGTCTTGGTCTCGCCCTCGTATTTCATTTCGAGGGTATTCACACCAGAGGGAATAGCACTGCGGTTCACGGTGTATACAGCCAATATCCCATTCTTTGCCATGGGTATCTCTGTGCCGTCCGGACCTTTGAGTGTCAATTCAGCGCCGAAACGCGATGTAAATGTCATTATGCCTGTGGAGCGGTCGTATTCCATTGATGTGCGGCAGTCGATTGATTTTTGGTCTTCAACCTCGATATTGAATGATTGTACGAGTTTGGCGTTTCCATCGGCTGTGGCCACTTCCACTCTTAGGTATATCGGGCCTTCGTCCTTTGCGATAGTGCGTGTGGTCAGGATTTTGCCTTCGCTATATGTAAAGGGCACGTCACTGTATGTGCTGGTCACATTGCTGTATCTTCCGGTAAGCGTTACGGTGATATCTGATTCGGCCACATCGTCGTTGACAAGAAGCATAGCCACCACTGTATTCGCCGGCTTGTTTACTTCTACGTAGTAGTCGGTAAGGGCTATTGAGCGGAATGTCACGTTTTGGCTACCGATACCTGTCACCATCACATGGTTAGAGTCGTATAGCATATTCATACGTGAATCTCCGAGATTATCGAGCGACATGTATCCGTTGCCATATCCGCCCCAACCCCAATTCACGTGGTACAGCCCGTTGCCGTCGATACCGTCAAGGTTAAAGGAGTGTCCGTAGCTGTTCTTTGAGTCTACTGCGTTATACACCACTGCGCGTCCGGCGTATAGTTCGTTTTTAAGCAGTTCCTCGTAGTCGCGGGTCTGATTACGCCAATAGAGTTTCACGTCGTTGCCATAGCCGAAGGTGGTCTTGAGGGCAGTCACCATTCGGTCGGGCTGTGTGGCGGGAATACCTGACCCATCTGCACCGTATTCCATTTTCACTGATACACCGGCATGGTAAAGCAGACGAGCCACTTCTTTCATACCGTCAGTACCGTTGATGATGGCATCCCAGTCATAAGCTGGTTCTTCGTCAAAATTTACAGATATGGGGTCATATCCGGGTGTGGTGTATTGTATCATGCCATAGGGGTGAAGCGGATAGCGCTGCACACTCATAGCCTGGGACATAGCCACGGCCACGCAGCCTACAAGAGCCTGATTGCTTCCGCTACCGGGGCAATATTGGTTGTAGAGTCCGCTCTGGTCCCACGACACTTGGATAAGCGGGCTTACCGGCTCGGTATATTCTGAGCGAGAGATGGTGGTATATCCTTTTTTGATTGACTCCCATCTTGAATTTGGTGTCTTAAGCTCTATTTTATTGATTTTTACCGCTTCTGCAGCTTCTGTCATCATATATGCCATATTTTCCGGCATTCTGTTGATGTCAAGGGTGCTTTCTGTGGAGTAGCCAACAATGGGGTTGGTGGTGTCATCACCGGCGATTATGGCATAGCCTATGGGCGAAAAATTCACGAGATATAAGTCGCTGTCAATGCTATCAATGCTCTTCACTTGCAGCGACGCTGATGCACCTGTCTGTTGCGACAGGAATTTTAATGCCACATCTTGCGCCGTCTGCCGGTCTATGGGGGCTGCCCACGCCGACATAGCTCCGATGAGCATTGAGGAGAGAAGTATTATCGACTTTTTCATGCTTTGTAAGTGTTCTGAAAAAATGTTTCTGATAATGGTAAGTTAATTCTTTTCGCAGAGGTACATTGTAATCACTGCGGCATGTGTATTTTTAAATATATTGGAGAAAACTTGACTGTGTGTGCTTTGTCTATGCAAAGTTAATAATTTTATTTCACATAATCAACTGCTTATACATATTTAACTATATAGCTCCTTTATATTCAAAAATTATATTAATTATCCTTTAACAGGATAGTGAGGTATGAAATTTGCCACCTCACTATCTTGTCTATGGTCTTTGCTTAGGGTATGCTTCTGTATAGCGTGGTCACGTTATCAATCGTAGAGAATGGCGATCCTATAGCCTGGTCACCATCGTATACCATAGCACAGAAATTGAATGATGTGCCCATGGGCGAAGATATGATATAAAGCTCTGTTTGGTCGGAGTTCCATGTGAGTGTTATATCACCCTGATTGAATACGCTTGTGCCGCTATTTGTCTCCATAGTACCCACCAAACGTATAGGCTGCTGCTGGCTGTCAAGTTCGTAATGCCCGATTGTCTGATATAGCGGTATACGGAGCGATCCTTCTTCGGTAGCGTCATTGTAATTGAAGTACACGTTAATCGGGTAGTATCCGGACGCTGTCTCGTCAAGTGTATTATCACCGAAAAGTCCTACAAGGCGATAGCTGTAGCCATAAGCGGGGTCATCGGGCGTGTACGATGCGAGATTGATTTGCTTGTATTGAGATGCCGATGTGGCCACATACCATGTGCCGTCGAGACGGTCATAAGGCTTGTCGTCGTTATCTTCGATGGTCACGATAGTGTTGTTGGGCGCGCCTATCGTAGCCCCATCCACTTTTGCTAAAGTGATGGTGAAGAGTCTTGCGGGGTTGATTTCGTTATTGTCGCGTAAGCGTATCTCAAAATATCCCACGCTGTCATCAGGAGCAATGTATATTGTAGGGGATGTGAGATAGTAGTGATAGTCCTCCATCGCCGGGCTTTCCAACACCTCATCCACCTTGCAAGTGGCAATTATATATCCATTAGCTTTGCCTTTCACTGTGACAGGCACTTTTACCACACCTTTACTCTCAAGAAATGAGATTTGTGTCTGTGCCATCTCTATCGTTACATTCCCGGCAGTGTTTGTGTCCGGCTTATCGGGCGTAGAGTCATAGTCGCCACACGAAGCCAGAGCAAACAATGCTAATGCGGATGTGAATATCTTTAGGATTTTCATATACTGTCTTGTATTCTTTTAATTTTGATTTAATATCCGGGGTTCTGCTGTCCGGCCATTTGCGGATTCACCACAAGCTCGTCGTTAGGAATAGGCCAGGTGTATCTTGGGTCATCGCTTGTATACACCACATTCAATCCGGCAGCTGTAATCAGCGGTGATATTGCAGAGTTTTCATATTCTGCACCCGAGGCGCGGTTAAATCCTTTGTGCCACCTGCGGAGGTCGCTTATACGGAAGCCTTCTCCGATAAATTCCAGGCCGCGCTGTGTGCGTATGTACTCCACGAGATCCGCTCCTGTAGCAGATGTCGCATCAGCCGGCACTTTACCATCCGACATTCTGTTTGTCATGTAAGTGTTTAGCAATTCCTTGGCTACATCCTCCTGCCCGAGCTCCATAGCGCTCTCCATTGCTATAAAGTACATTTCAGAAAGTCGTAATGTCTTAGGCATATTCATAAGATTCACCTGTGAACTCCTTTGCAAATCAGGATTACCAGGGAATTTCACGAAACAAGGTGTGGCTATGTCGCCGAATGCGCTTTGCAGTGTCCTTTCCTCAACGAAAGAAGAATAACGCACATCTTTATATCGTCGTGCAGCACCCACGCCTGACATACCCATTGACTTATAATCAGCGATTACTTCCGACGCGGGTATGTAGTCGGCCTGGGTAGATTCCGTGCCAAGCCATGTGCCTCCGATTGAGTTGCTAAGCTCGTTGCTCGACATGTAAGGGCGGTATATCACCTCTGTAGATGAGTCTCTTGTCCACATTGTCAAGTAGTTAGATGCGGTGGCAAGGGTATAAATCCCACAGTTTATAATGCTTTGTGCCAAATCAAGGGCTTGCTGGTATTTACCGGTCCAAAGGGCTATTCGAGCCTGTATGGCACGTACTCCCCAACTCGATATATATGGAGAGTTTGGTGCGAGTATCTCGGAGATATCGCTGGCATTTGTGGTGTCGAGTTCGCCACCGGTCTCTTCAAACTCTGAAATCGCTGTCAAAGCCGCTTGGAGCTCGTCGTCGATGAATTTGAGTGTGACGTTCATAGAGCTTCTTCCGGGGTATGTGTCGCGATTGGATGTAGGCGCCCACTTCGTGACTATGGGTAGTCCTAAGCCTTCGGTATCACCTTTGCTTTCTGAGTATATAGTGCAGAAACGGTCGAACATCATGGCGTAATAGTATCCTCTGAAGAAGTGGGCTTCTCCAACGAATCTCTTGTATTTAGCCAGGGTGATTTCGTCATTATCGGCTTCTGCCTTCTCGATTAACGGTGGCATCACCTCAAGGTAATAGTTGCAGTTGGCGATATTGGCAAAGAGGAGCGACCAGTAAGCTGTGATTTCATCATTGCTGGGCACCACATCACCGTTGGCGATAGGGCCGTTACGGTTACCGTTAATTACAAGTCCGTTGAACATATCGGCCTGAAGCTCCGGAATCGTGAAGAATCCGCTGGTATTGAAGCTGCGCGAGTTGGAGTACAATCCGTTGCGGAATCTCTGTGCGTCGTTTAGCGTTTGGATGGCAGTCTGGTCATCGAGCTGTCCTACAGGCGATAAGTCCATATCGCATGAGGTAAACATGCTTGCCGCAGCTGCTAATATTATTAGATATTTTGATTTCATTTTTATCTCTTCTTTGATGTTTCTGTAATACGAATTTTACAATCGGGTAATCTGCTGTTAGAATGAAGCGCTAATGCCAAATTCGTATTGACGCGTGTTAGGATAGAAGAATGATACGATATTAATTTCCGGCTCCGGGTCGTATCCTGTGTACTTTGTGAATGTGAGCAGGTTTCTACCGGTGAAGTGTATGGTGAGGTCGCTCAAAGTGGCCTTGCGTATCCATGCTTTCGGGAATGAATATTGCAGTGTCAGGTTCTTAAGTCGCATAAACGATGCATTCTCAAGCATTCGTGTATCGAAATATATCGTCTGTCCGGGTGCGGGTATGTCGGTCACTTGTCCGGGGTGTGTCCATACTTCAAGCATTTTGGTAGTCTGGTTGAAGTCCTGGGCAAAGTTGGCGTTCTGTATGAAGTACATATCATTGTTTACCATGTATTTGCCGAGAGCAAAGTTGAAGTCGACAAGTAGGGAGATTCCTTTCCATGACACATTTGTGCCGAAACCGCCGCCCCAAGGTGCAAATTGGCTCTTTCCGATACATACTGCATCATCTGTCTCATTGTACACTTTTGTGAGGTTGCCGTCGCGTGTGTACCACATCTGTTGTCCGTCGCGAGGGTCTACTCCGGCATATCTCACCATGTATAACTCGTTGGCCTGATGACCTTTTTTGTATATCACATTAGCGTTGGTCATCGGCACTTCGTCTATACCGTCAAACAAGCTTGTGATTTCGTTATGGTTGTAGTTGAAGTTGCCGTGCAGCTCGAAGAGCCAATCACGTGTCTGGATTGGAGTGTAGGTCACCTGCACATCCACACCGGTATTGCGCATTGATGCCATATTACCGTAGTTTGAAGATATACCAGTGGTCATTGAATAGGGCACTGACACAATCATGTCTTTTGTCTCTTTGTTATAGAAGTCGACATCGAGGTCCACTTTATTGAAGAGTCCTACATTGATACCGATATCGAGTCCGCATACGCGCTCCCATTTCAGTTTTTGGTTTGGTGGCTGCGACACTCCTAAGGTGGTCTGGTTGTTATAGTTGCTGCCTGTACCTACAAGTCCGAAGTAGTTGTAGTATGAGCCGAAGCTCGAGTTACCGGTCTCACCGTAGCTTAAGCGGAATCTGGCTTTATTAAGCCAGGTGTAGGGCTTGAGGAATTTTTCCTGTTTCATGTCCCACATGGCGCCGGCCGACCAGAATTGCGCCCATCTGTTCTTTGCGTCGAAACGCGAGCTACCGTCGGTTCGGAAGTTGAGGTCTACGAAATATTTGTCTCCGTAGTTATAGCTTCCGCTGATGAAGAATGAGTTCATCGTCATCTGGCTCACTGATTGTGTGCCGGTGAACGTGGTGGATAGACCCTGTTGCAGAAGTGGCTGGCGGCGGTCGCTTTGTCCTGTACTTGATACGCCGAACGAGGTGGTCTTATAAATAATGGATTCCTGACCGCCCAGCACGGTTATGTTATGCACTCCGTTGAGTCTGAATCGGTATTCTGCTGTGTTGGTATATGTAAATTGGTAGTATCTACCGAAGGATTGCACAGCCTGACCTTCGATTACACCTGATGTGTTCACCTGGTCTACCCCATACACATCACCCATTGGTGTATACAGCGGGTCGTGGGCATATACGTATGCGTCCTGACGCGCGTCGTATGCGTCTAATGCTTGTTGGGCGCGTAATGTCAGTCCTTTTATGGGGGTCAGTTCCTCGAAGAGGTTGGCGTTAAGGGTCACGCGGTTGTTCCAGTTTGAGCGTATTGTCTCTATATACCATGGGGTTACATTTTGCGAATAGTGCAGATAGTCGGCTTTTGCGCCCCATATGGCTTTGCCGTCTTCGCCTATTGTGTAGTAATATGGTGAATCCATAGGCAGTGCCTTACGAGCGAATGTCATTGGGTTGGCGTCATATATACCGTCTCCGCTGTATATTGCGTTGGATTCGTTGTTCTGCTGGAATTTGGTATAACCTATGTTTGCCTGGAATCCTATGCGTAGCCAGTCGGTGGCACGTGTGGTGAAGCTGGCGCGCAATGTCTCGCGGCGCATAGCTGATGCCGCGATAAGTCCCTGCTGGTCCAGATGGTTGAGCGAGAGGTAGTAGTTGGTGGCCTCTGATCCGCCTGTCACTGATGCTTCCAGTGAATATGTGGGTGCATGGCTGTCAAATGTCTCTTTGCGCCAGTCGGTGTCGATGCCAAGACCTTCCCAAGCATAGCGCTGGGCATCAGACACGGGGCTGCCTATAAGGTCGCGGAAACGTATGTACTGCTCCGAGTTCATCATCTCGGTCTTGTCTTGTGTCATCTGCGACCAGCCGTATTTTGCACGTATGTTTACCGTGGCCTTTTCTGCGTATTTACCTCTCTTTGATGTGATGACGATAACACCGTTGGCTGCACGCGAACCGTATATGGCCACTGATGCGGCGTCCTTAAGCACTGTGATGTTTTCTATATCGTTGGGGTTAAGTGTGTTGAACACAGTCTCCGTGACGGGCGCGCCGTCGAGGATGAAGAGAGGGGTGTTGCTTGAGTTGAGAGAGTTTACGCCGCGTAGACGTATGCTTGTCTGTGATGATGAGGGGTCACCGGAGTTCGACATAATCGAAAGGCCGGAAACTTTACCCTGAAGTGCGTCGATAAAGGAAGGTGTGGTGACATTCTCCAATGCATCTTCGCCCACCACGGCCACGGACCCCACTACGGATCCGAGTTTCTTGCCCGAGCCGTAACCGGTGACCACGACGGTCTCCAAAGTCTCGGCGGCAGGCTCGAGTGAAATATTCATTTTGTCTTTCACTGGCACAGTGAGGGTCTTGTATCCCACATAGCTGAACACGAGGTTCTTTACCGACTGCTGGATTGTGAGGGTAAAGTTACCGTCGATATCCGTCAAAGTGCCGTTGGTTGTGCCTTCTGGCACTACTGACACACCGATGAGCGGCTCGTCAGTGAGTGCGTCAAATACAGTGCCTTTCACGGTACGCGTCTGCGCCGACGCGGCAAGCCCGATGGAAATCACTGCAAAGAGAAGTAAAAACAGCTTTTTCATACCTGATAATTAAACATAGATTTTTATAAAATTTTTATTTTTTCTATAGGATGTGCGCTATTGACAATATGGCAGCATTATGTGCTGATAAGGGCGCAAAAATATACAATATTGTGTGTATTGCCATGATATTTGTCAATTGTCGTGTTTTTATGGATGATATAAAGAATTGCAAATTTACCGAAAAAATTTGTATTTTTGTATATTTCCTAAAGCTTTTTTGCCTAAATTTCGTCAATTTAACACTCTATAAAACACAAACATCAATATATCAATAATTTAGCAAAAAGCGAAAAGAGCCGACTTCTGCGATGAAATCGGCTCTTTTGATGAGTTTTAATAAGTTATAGGCAGGGTATCGCCATTAACGGCGCTTTTTGGCATTCTGCTTTGCCTGCTGGCGCATCATGGCTTCCTGCTGTTTTTGGGCCGCCTCGAGGCGTGCCATGAAGCCGCTTTTCTTGCGCGGTTTCTTGGCGTTTTCGAGCATCTGTCGGCGCACCTTCTCTTCGTCTATGATGAAGTGGCGTATCACATATGTCTGTATGATAGTGATAAGGAGCGAGAGGAAGTAGTAGTAGCTAAGACCGGCGGCGTAGTCGTTGAAGATGAAGAGGAACATCACCGGCATCACGTACATCATGGCCTTCATGCCGGGCATGGAGTTCTGGCTGGGGTTGTTCTGCATGGTGATGTACATGTACCCGATGTTGGTGATGGTCATCAGCAGACAGAACAGGCTCACATGGTTGCCATAGAAGGGTATGGTGAACGGCAGTGTGCAGATATAGTCGGGGGCGGATAGGTCATGTACCCAAAGGAACGACTGCCCGCGAAGCTCGATAGCCGAGGGGAAGAATGTGAAAAGCGCTATATATATAGGCATCTGCAGCAGCATCGGCAAGCATCCCGAGAACGGCGAGGCCCCGGCACGCGAATATAGCGCCATAGTCTCTTGCTGACGCTTCATGGCATTCTCCTGACCGGGATATTTATCGTTGATTTCCTTGATTTCGGGCGCAAGGAGACGCATCTTGGCCTGCGACACGAAGCTCTTGTACGTGAACGGGAAGAGTATGAGCTTAATGATAAGCGTGAGCACGAGAATCACGATGCCGTAGTTGGCTATATGGTTGCCGAGGAATGTGAAAATGGGTATGATAATCCACTTGTTTATCCAGCGGAAGAGTGTCCAGCCGAGGGGCACGAGGTCGTTAAGGTCGAGATTGTCGTCCTTAGGCGATAATTTCTTGTCGATGCTCGACAGCAGAGGGTAGTTGTTGGGGCCGAAATAGAAGTCGAAAGCCAGCGGGCTGCCATCCTCAGAGTTATAAGGCAGCGTGGAGGTCATGCTCATATCCTTTACGAAACGCCGGCTGTCTTTAAGCGGATTGGATACCACCTCGGCAGCAGTGAAATATTGGCGGGGAATCACCACCGACGAGAAGAACTGATTCTTGAATCCCACCCATTGTATGCGTCCCTTCAAGTCCTTATTGTCCGATTTGTCGGATTTCAGTTCTTCCGGGCTTTCGTCCACGAATTTATATTCGAGCGAACTGTTTCTCTCCTCAAATGTGCGGCCCACTTCGTTGCGTCCCATCTCCTGCGACCAAGCGAAACTTACGGTGGTGGAGCTTGGCGGTATCACAGCGGCGATGCCATTCTGTATCACTTCCATCTTCACCATATATATATCAGGCACCAGAGTGTAGCGTATCTGCCAGTCCACGCCTTTGGCGAGGGGGAGGGCCATTGTCACTGTGGTGTCGGTCACGCCCATTGTCTGGAAGTTGAGGTCGGCGGTATTTATACGCTGCTCAGTTGTGGTAAGGGTGAAGTTGAATTTGTTGGTGTTCTCGTCGAAAAGCACCACGTTGGTGGGCGGTGTGTAGTTATCGTTGAGAAAGTTTTTCAGTTCCACTTTCTGCACACAGCCTCCTTTAGAGGCGAAAGTCACGCGCATCTGGTCGTTTTCGAGTACAGTGAGCTTATTCTCTCCGTTTAGAAATTGAGCGAAGCTCTTATACTTGTTTATCTCGCTGATGGCATTGGAGAGTGTGGTATGGGCCTGTTGTGCCTGCTCGGCGGGGTAAGCGCTGAGGTCGTTGGAGATAATCTTCGTCACGTCTATGTTATCCGGGCCCACTTTCACCGTGCCCGTGAGAAGAGAGTCGGAGGCGTTGTAAGTAAGGTCTATCACATCGTTGGTGAGACGGTACGAGCCGTCGGTCTCGTCAATGAGTTTCCCGAACGTCTTCACCGTGGGTATTATACGCGCTGCTTCTTCGGGGGTTATGGTGGTGAGTGCCGGGGCCGAAGCACCGGCTGCTTGCTCTCGCCGTGCTTGTTCAAGGGCTTCCTGTTGCGCTTTGAGTTCCTCTTGCGAGGGCTTGTTGAGCCACATGAAAGCGAAAATCACAAGAGCCATCAGGACCATGCCGGAGATGGTGTTTTTATCCATTGCTGATTATTAAGTAGTAGTTAAGTATGTTATAAGTTATGAAGATGGCTTGCCAAATCACTTTTTTTCGGAATATTCGATAGCCGCTCTCACGAAGCTGAGGAATATGGGGTTGGGCGACAGTACGGTACTGGAGTATTCGGGGTGGTACTGTGTGCCTATATACCAGCGTTTGTCGGGTATCTCCACCACTTCCACAAGATTCGTTTTGGGGTTTATGCCCACGCATTTCATGCCGGCTTCCTCAAAAGCTTTGCGGTAGTGGTCGTTGAACTCAAAGCGGTGGCGGTGGCGTTCGCTCACCTGAGTGGAGCCGTAGGCCTGAGCGGCTTTCGATCCCGGCTGCAAATCGCAGTCATATGCGCCGAGGCGCATGGTCCCTCCCATATTCGATATGCTCTTCTGCTCTTCCATGAGGTCGATTACCTTGTGTGTGGTGAGGGGATTCATCTCTGTGGAGTTGGCATCGGCGTAACCAAGGACATTGCGGGCGAATTCTATCACCATGCACTGCATACCAAGGCATATGCCGAATGTGGGCACATCGTGCTCGCGGCACCATTTCAAGGCCACGAATTTGCCCTCTATGCCTCTCTGCCCGAACCCGGGAGCCACTATCACGCCGTCGACGTCTTTTAGCAGCCGGTCCACATTGTCTTCGTTGAGCTTTTCGGAGTGCACGTACACGAGGTCGAGCTTGCGGTCGTTGTATGTGGCTGCCTGGAATAGCGATTCGTTGATTGATTTGTACGCGTCTTGAAGCTCCACGTATTTACCCACAAGGGCTATGCGTACCGTCTTCTCGGCGGCATCCATCTTTTCGAGAAAATGCATCCATGGCGCCATATGCGGCTCGCCTTCTATTGGTGTGCCTGTCTTTTTCAGCACTATATCGTCCAGACCCTCGGCGTGCATTATCAGCGGCACCTTATATATTGAGGGGGCGTCCATGCTCTCTATCACCGCTTCGGGCGACACATTGCAGAACTGTGCGATCTTGCGGCGCACCGACAAGTCAATCTCATGCTCTGTGCGAAGCACCAGCACATCGGGCTGTATGCCCAATTCCTGAAGCTTCTTCACCGAGTGTTGTGTGGGTTTGGTCTTTATTTCTTTGGCTGCGGCGATGTAAGGCACATATGTAAGGTGCACGCATAGGCTGCGCTCGCCCAATTCCCATCTCAGCTGACGCACCGCCTCAAGAAACGGCAGCGACTCTATATCGCCTACCACACCGCCTATCTCTGTGATTATAAAGTCGTAGTCGCCGGTATTTCCGAGAGCGAGCATATTGCGCTTTATCTCATCGGTGATATGCGGCACGATCTGCACCGTCTTGCCAAGATAATCGCCACGCCTCTCCTTGTCAATCACGCTTTGGTATACGCGTCCGGTGGTGACGTTGTTGGCGCGTGTGGTGCGCACGTTGGTAAACCTTTCGTAGTGACCCAAGTCGAGGTCGGTTTCGGTGCCGTCGATAGTGACGTAACATTCGCCATGCTCGTAGGGGTTAAGGGTACCCGGGTCTATATTGATATAAGGGTCAAATTTCTGTATCGTCACCCTGAATCCGCGAGCTTTCAGCAAGCAGGCAAGCGATGATGATATTATGCCTTTGCCCAAGGAAGATACCACACCGCCGGTGACGAAAATATACTTTGTTTCCACGCTGAAATGTTTTAGATTGCAATTAAGCCGCAAATTTACGCATTTTTTGCCAATCTCACAAATTCATATTTATTTAATAGTGGGTGTTGCGCTTGCCTATGAGTATTAGGAAGCGGTTTTTTATTGATTTTGCGATGTATCTGAAATTGCCGCGGCGTATGCTGTATACCAATTCCTCCAAAGAGCTGAGTACTTTCAGCCATGGATGGTTGCAGCCGAGCATCTTGTACACGCGGTCGCGGTATCCGGGCATCTCCATCACATATGGCGGATGTTTCAGCGGAAACGCCACTTCGTATCGCTTCATGCTGAAAAGCTTGCGATAACCTTTGGGCAACTGGTCGTTATTGCCCACGATATGAGTGGATGTGGATTGCGCGCCATGGTTATTAATCATGTTGCGTGTAGGCACTATGCTGAGTCCGGAATGTAATATCATCTGGGCCTGGAGCAGCGTTTCGTAGAAGGCTTTACCTTGGGCGCGATGTCTTCGGCAGATGTCTATGAAATTGCTCTTGAAATCCTTTTCCTTAATAGCAGCCGCCAACTGCCCCATATTGTACTCATCATCGAGGAAAGCGTACCTATGGTCATCCCACTGGTCCACTACCCTTTTCCATGTGGCCCATCCGGTGATGCAGGCATTCGCGGTGAAGAAATAATCGTAGGGCACGTCCTTCGTCACCTCATCGTGGTTAGTGCCTGTAATCATGCTCACGCGCGGGTCATCCTCGTATTTGTCGAGCAATTCCTTACAGAATCTGAAGAATGACTGCGACGGCACGTCATCGTCCTCAAAAAATATGCACTTGTCGGTAAGTGTGAACGCCCATTTTTGGGAATCGTAGTTTGCAGGGTCGCAGCCGGAATTCTTTGTCAGGTATCTGCGGTGCACCTCACACTCCCAGTCGATATTCTCCACGATCTTACGGCAAGCCTCTATACCCGGGATGTCCTTTTCGCTTCTCGCCCCGTCTTGATACAGCAAAAGCATACCGGGCCGCGCCTTTCTTATCTCTTCGAAGAGGGCGGCCAAAGGCTCCGGGCGATTGAAAAAAAGCACCAATACCGCCACATCCACAAGGCTCGGTTTATTTTCCATCTGTCGGGCTGTAATTTAAGAATTCGATTTTGTTGTAATGCGGAATCAGATTCTCCACGTTGGGCAATTTCATATAGTCGCCATAAATGCGGCGGAGCACGGCATCAGTGTCCTTAGGCACCGGGAAATACCTGCCCTCGAACAGCATACGCGTCAAGGGGAAGATTTCCTCGCGGTTGCGCAGCCCGAAGCCCGGGGTGCCGAAAGTAGGCAAGAGGTATTTTTTGTCTCCTATGAATTTTGACAGGAATCTCAAAATCGGGAAAGCGAACCTATTGTTGAACTTGTATATACGCCTTATCCTCTTAATCTGCACATCCTGTGATAGGTTGGGATTGTTGAGCTGCACATATGACTGCCCTAACAGATGCCCGGCTATCCAGTCGAAGGCTCTCGGCAGGTGCTCCATGGGGAAAATGTCGATATACGTACCCTGCTCCTTAAAGATACGACCATATGGCGGGTTCTCTTCAATACGCGTGCTTTTGTCGCGCACCTTGGCATAGGAGAGGAAGTAATTCGGGTCGGAATCGTGAATCTGCAAAGCGAAGCGGTGCGGCAGTTCTCCGGGCAGAACCTCCATCAGTCTATCATAATCCTCTTTAAGCATCTCGATATCAAGGTCATCATCCCAAGGTATGAATCCCTGATGACGAACGGCTCCTATCAGAGTGCCGGAGCTCAACCAATATTTGATATCATGCTTGCGGCATACGGCATCCACCGCATCAAGGATGTCGAGCAGTATCAATTGCTGACGGCGAAGCACCGATCCATCGGGATTGAATTTCGCTCTCAGCCTATCTTGTGTTTCTTTATCTATCATTCTGCAAATTTACAACGATTTTCCGACACGCGGAAATTATTTTTTGAATATGTAATGAGGATATATGTAATGTGTATATATGTAATGTGCACATTCGCGCAAAGTGGCCGACCCGCAAGCCCAGGCGCTTAACACGTATGCAGCGGCAGCCACCACAATCTTGCAGGCAAGCGATATATATATATTTGATATGGGAGATGATAAATAGTAGGCGAGTGCCATGGAGCCTGAAGCCAATATCAGGAATGGGGCTATATCCATTGTGGCGTTGATCATCGTTATTCCTACATTCTTATAGCCTATGGTCTGCCAAAATATGAGCCATATAATCTGTACGGAGGCATAGGCGCATACCATGGCATAAATGCCGTAACCGCGCAAAAGAAGCACCGACGATATATAGCATATGCTCATCACGATATTACTCCACATCACAATCGATGATTTACCCAGACTCACCATAAGATTGGAGTAGAGGTTGGAAATAGGGATAAAAGCCCCGGCCACGCATATTATTTGCATCATCTCGGCACTTGGCAACCACTTTTCCGTGATAGCGATCGTGATAAATTCGGGAGCGATAAGCGCAAGACCCAACATTGCCGGGAAGGACACGAATGAGGTGAATCGCAGCATCTTACGGAAAGCGCGTAGCCGTCGCTCTCCATCATCGGATGGTATTGAGGCAAGCACGGGTTGTGCCACGCCGCTTACCATACCTGACACTACCGAATAGCCCATATTATTCCATTTATTGGCTTGTGTGAAGTATCCCACATCATTTTTATCATAGAAACGTCCGAGCACCACATTAAGCACATTGTTGTTTATATGGTACACGATATTATTTACCATTAGCTTGCTGCTGAATCCGATCATGCCTTTTAAGGGAGAGAAATCGAAATGAAATGTAGGGCGCCAACGGGAGAAATGCCAATAGCATATGGAGTTGACCGACGTGTAAAGTATTGTCTGTGTGGCTATCCCCCAATAGGCGAATCCATTCCATGCCATAATCACACCTACCACACCCGACACCACAAGAGCCGATACATTGGCGATGGCTCGCTGCTTCACCATCAGATTCTTGAATATGTAGGCATAGTGCGCGATGCCGAAGCTACCGAAAACGAAACCAAGAAATAGGTAGCGCGAAAGGGGTGTCAGCGCCGGAGTGTTATAGAAATCGGCAATCAGAGGCGCACAGAAAAACAGTAAAGTATAGATGCACACGCTCGAGAGCACGCTTGCCCAGAACACAGCGTTATAGTCATTGTCGGTTATATCTCTCTTGTTGGCAAGGGCTTGCGTGAATCCAGCCTCTTGTATATTATTGGCAATCATGGCAAATACCGAAATCATGCCTACCATACCATAGTCGCCCGGTGTGAGCAGGCGGGCGAGGAATATGCCGAATATGAGGTTGAGGGCCTGCTGCAAGGTGTTGCTCAGTCCGCCCCACAGCAGTCCTTTGGCTGTCTTGTCTTTAAGCGTCTGTTCGGGCATGGTTTTACATGAATGTTACCTCCCAATGCCCGGAAGCGGATGTGCCGGGTGTCAGGTGTTGCACATATTCGCGGTCGCGGTATTCGCCTGTGTATCCGCATCTGTCGGTACGCCCCCACCACGGCTCTATGCATACAAAGGGGGCAAGTTCGGCTTTGTGTGGGGCCCATATTCCCAGAGCCGGGCAATCGGATGTGAACGTGAGTACCGGGCGGCGATGACGGTCGATGAGTTTTACGGTGCGCGGGCATGGCGACTCGAATATTATCGCGTCGCGGGCGAATGTATCGCGTCGCAGCGTTATCTCATTGCTGTCATAAGCGGTGTCGTCAGCGGCCACGCATCCGTCCTGCTGTATCTGTGTGGTGCGGTAGGGTGCTTTGCCGTCGAGCAGTATGTATCCTTCCGTATCGGCAAGTGGGTCGATGTCGGGGATATTGTATGCCGGGTGACCTCCTATCTGGAAGTGCATCTCTGCATCCCCGGTGTTCCTCACATTCCAAAAGGTATGCACAGTGGCATCATCCATAATCTCATGGCATATCATCAGTTCGAAGTCATACGGATACAAGGATTTAGTGGCTTCGTTGCTTTTAAGGACGAATATAGCCCTGTGTGAGTCGGAGACGGCACATTCGAAATCCATATCTCTTGCGAATCCGTGCTGCGACATGTGGTATTCCTGTCCGTCGAACCGCATGGTACGCTGCCACAGCGAGCCTACTATAGGGAACAATACGGGGGTATGGCGTTTCCACCACGCGGGGTCGCCTGACCATACGCATTCGCGCCCATTGCGTTTGTCTTTTATTGATGTTATCTCGGCTCCATGGCTTGAGATAGTCACGGTCAGCACTTTGTTTTCTAATACCACTTCCATTTTTAGCGGGGTTTAAGATTCGTCATTAATATTATGCAAATTTACGAATTTTTTCTACAATTAAGCATTTTTGTAGCGATTAATTGACATAGATGCGTCCATAACCCGATTTTTTTGCGTAACTTCGCGCTTCACCACAGTTAATTCAGGACAGTTAATTCAGGACAGATAATCAAGGACAATTGTCACCTATGAAAAAATTATTATTTCTGCTTATCACTATAATATCTATAGTCTCTTCGCTCAGCGTGAAAGCTGCCACATCCGAAAGGATAACGTTATATATCGACACCATCACCGGTGATGTGGAATACAAGAACAAGAACACAAGGATATCGCTTGACAACGGGATATGGACAATCGATGACTTTGTGGGTTCGGGCACGCCCCTATCTTTCAAGTTTGATATGCCGAATGAGAATGGATATGCCAAGGCCATAATCACCAGCAACACCATAGTGGAGAATGGAGATGAGAGTTTCCCGTTTTTGCTCGACCACAGAGACGAATACGTGACATGCTCAGTGACACCCAAAACCCAGACACTGCCTTATGCCATACATCGGGTAAGCATATATACGGATGATGAATATCCGTATGTGTTCCGTTATGCCAACGGCAGCGACTATGATTTCTATCTGTACATGGAAGTGTATGGATACAATAGCTATAACATGGAATCCGCACTCGTGGTATGGACGTTCTTTGATAAGCTCGACGACGCCGGCATAGCAGATGTGACCGCCGACAACGATGCGCCGGTGATATACTACGACCTGCAAGGACGAGAAGTCCGGAACCCGTCAGGCGGCATTTATATCCGCCGACAGGGGAATGAGATAAAGAAAGTATTCATCAGGTGATACTGAAACATAGCACTGAATAGTCACACTGAAAATCGCACCGAAAATCGCAAAGCAATTTGGTGAAAGAATTTGGTGAAAGAATTTTGCAATGTGAGGAAAAATTCGTATCTTTGCACCCGAAACATGACGTGATACAATATAATCAAGGGTCTCGTAGCCTTTAGTAGGGCGAGATTCTTTCTTTTTTAATATTTTACCAAAAAAAACTAACAATCAAAATATTATGGCAATTACCTATATGACCCGCGAAGGGTACAAAAAGAAAATGGACGAAATAGCTTATCTTGAATCAGTTAAGCGTCCGGAAATATCTCGCGCCATCGCCGAGGCCCGCGATAAAGGCGACCTCTCCGAGAATGCCGAATACGATGCGGCCAAGGAGGCTCAGGGTATGCTCGAAATGAAAATCTCGCAGCTAAAGGACCTTGTGGCCAACGCCCGCATCATCGACGAGACCCAGCTCAACAATGATGAGGTGGGCATACTCAACAAAGTGAAAATCAAGAATGTGGCCAATGGGACTGTGATGGAATACACCATCGTGGCCGACTCCGAGGCTAATCTCAAAGAAAAGAAAATCGCCTCGTCAACTCCTATCGCCAAAGGGCTACTCGGCCATAAACTCGGCGAAATAGTGGAAATACGAGTGCCCTCCGGCCTTATGAAATTTGAAATCGTGGAGATTTCTTTCTGATGGCAGCTGTTATTCACCTTCTGTTATTCATCTTTAAGTAAAAACTAAACCAAAATGGCTTCTATATTCTCACGCATTGCAGCCGGCGAGATACCATCGTACAAGGTGGCTGCCGACGACAGATTTTATGCCTTCCTCGACATAAATCCCGTGGTGCCCGGGCATACGTTAGTGATTCCCCGCCGCGAAGTGGATTATATATTCGACCTCGACGACGACGAACTCGCCGCCATGCAGGTTTTCACCAAAAGGGTGGCCAAAGCCATCGGAAAGGCCTTGCCTTGCAAAAAGGTGGCTCAGGCTGTGATCGGTCTGGAGGTGCCTCACGCTCATATACATCTTATGCCTATATCCAAAGAGTCGGACATGGATTTCCGCAAAGAGCACGCACATCTGTCCGACGACGAGATGAAAGACATAGCCGAAAGTATCAGTAAAGAATTCGTGTGATGAAAAGACATCTCAAATATCTTGCCATCGCCGCTATGGCTGTATCTGTGGCCTCATGCGCTAAAAAGGGCTGGACGGTGGAAGGCACGGTAAACGGCGCCGCCGACGGCACACGCATGGCGGTGGAGGGATTCAACGCCGGCATGTGGTACACAATCGACTCTGTCGATGTGAAGCCTAACGGCTCGTTTGTGTTCAGTTATCCCGACCCGGCCCCATATCCGGAGGTGTACCGTGTGTCAATTGACGGCAAGTGCATATACTTCCCTATCGACTCTATTGATAAGGTGACTATCACCGCCGATGCGGCTGATTTCGAGAACGGTTATACTCTCGCCGGCACACCCACCGCTGTGGAAATGATGAACGCCGACAAGCTTATCGCCGAAGCCATACAGTCAAAGGGACAACAGGGTGCGCTCACTGATTCGCTCCTCAAGCGCGAACTCAGCCACATCATCAATGATGATATGTCGGGCGTGCTCGGGTATTATATCATCAATAAGACGATTGACGGCAAACCCATATTCTCGCCTGACGATAAGGCTGATGTGCGCATCATCGGGGCTGTGGCCAACAAATTCGCCAATTTCTTCCCTGATGACCCTCGTACCAAATACCTGCAGAACCAGTACCTCGCAGCACGTGCCAAACATTCTAATTTGCCGCCCATGCAGTTGGAGGCCACGGTAATGGGGTATTTCGATATTGACCTTTACGACCCTAAGGGCGTTAAGCGCAAACTCAGCGATGTGGTGGAGCCCGGTAAAACTACCCTCCTTAGCTTCACTTCGTACCTCATGGATTCGTCTGTGCCCTACAACGTGATTCTAAACAACTTGTATGAGCAGGGCGTGAAGATATATCAGGTGTCGATTGACGAGGACGAGGTGCAGTGGCGACAGAGCGCGAAGAATCTGCCCTGGACTGCCGTGCATTACGACAATACCGATAACGGGGCGCTGCTGCAGATGTACAATGTGGCAGTGGTGCCCACTACCTTTATCATCGATTCCTCCGGCGAACTCGTGGAACGCGTGGTGAATCCCGCCGACCTTGAAGAAGCCGTTAAGAAGCACAAATAGCATGGCGGGGGGGCGACTTGCGTCGCCCCTTGCTTTTTGTGCTTTTTTTGTGCTTTTTTTGTGAAGTGCCATACAATCTAATCTCTCTGACTAATGCTAAAAATATACAAGGCCTCGGCCGGCTCGGGCAAGACATACACACTGGCTTTTGAATATATTCGCACCCTTCTTGGCATAAAAAGACAAGGAACAGACAAATATTGCCTGAACTCATCTAAATATTCCCCCACGGGATTCCCCGTATCCAATAAGCATCGCCATATCCTCGCTATCACATTTACCAACAAGGCCACCGAGGAGATGAAGAGGCGCATCGTCAACGAACTCGATGCCCTTTCAGTGATACCTACAAGCGGCAAAGACGCGAATTATGCCTCTGCGCTATGCGCTCTCTACGGATGCACAAGAGAGGAACTGGCCGGTGTGGCAGCCACAGCGTTACGCCAACTGCTGTATGACTACCACTCTTTCAATGTCACTACCATCGACTCGTTCTTTCAGCGTGTGCTGCGCACATTCGCGCAAGAACTCGACCGCCAAGGCGACTTCAGCATTGAGCTTAGCGACGCTACCGTGGTACAGACCTCCGTTGACACCATGCTCGACGATTTCAACAACAATATGGTGGCTAACCCCGCTCTCGGCGACTGGCTTTACAGCTATCTTGTGCGCAAACTTCGCAACGGCGGCAAAACGAATTTCTTCAACCGCAACTCTAAGCTGCATGGCGCACTTGTGAGTCTTGTCACATATATCTGTGATGAGAAATTCAAGCCCTATGCCGAAAAGATGCGCAAATATCTTTCCGACCAGTCAAGACTTTCTTCTCTTACACGCGCGCTTTACGAGCGTAAAAACTCTATATTAAAAGAGGTGGCCGACCTGGCTCGCGGACTGATGAATACGCTTGACACCGACGGTGTGGCCTCTGACCTGAAAGGCAACAGTCTGCCCAACAAGCTTCTCTCCGGCATTTTCTGCGAGGGCAAAGAGGCGGCTAAGAAGGATATCATCAACAAGGAAAGCGTGGATAAGGCCATAAACGGGGAATCAGAAGTGTTCAAGAAGAGCAAAAAGGTGACTGACGCGCACCGTATGCTATATATCAGCACACTCTCGGATATACGCGACAGATATGTGGAGTACTTCACGCTTGATAGCGTGATAAACAGCCTGGACGGACTCGGACTGTTGGGATTCGCCTGGAGCTATCTCGATGCTTTCGCCGTGCAGAACAATACCGTGCTTCTCTCTGACACCAACCACCTGCTGAGCCGCATTATCGGCAAAGAGGAGGCTCCATTCATTTACGAACGGTTGGGCATGATGCTACAGAACTTCCTTATCGACGAATTTCAGGATACCTCAACCATGCAATGGGACAATCTGATGCCCCTTGTGGCCAACGGCATAGGCTCCGGATCTGACAGCCTGATTATCGGCGACGAGAAGCAGTCGATATACCGGTTCCGCAATTCCGACTCGTCGCTTCTGCACCATAAGGTGGCCAATGACTGCTTCCCGGCTCCGAAATTCGATACCCGCATATCGGGCGGAGGCGCGGGCGAGAACACCAACTATCGCAGCGCGGCTGATGTGGTGCGTTTCAACAATACTCTGTTCAGTCTTATGTCAAAGGCGCATAATGTGGTGGGGTTTGAGAATGTGGTGCAGGATATCGCCAAAAAGGACAAACCCGGATACGTCAGATTTGTGGCCGTGGACGACAAGGAGGATACCGACCATGAACAGGCACAGGAATCGGCTCGCCTTGCCGGTATGGCGAAGAATATGCTGAGGCAGCACAATGAGGGGCATTACCGCTGGAGCGACATCGCCGTGCTCGTCAACCGCAACACCGAGGCGGCCAAAGTGGTGAACTACCTGCTGGAATACTATCCCGATATACCCGTACTGTCGGATGAGGCCCTATACGTGAAGAAATCTCCGGCAGTGCAACTGATAATCGGCGTGCTCAAGCTTTTGGTAAATTCTGCCACCAAGGCAAATACAGTCGAAGGCAGCAGCCGGTATCCCACCCCTTCGGAGTTGGCCATGACTATGAGCCGCTTTGAATATTTCCGCAGCAAGGGCATGGAAGTGGAAGATGCTTTAAAGGCCGCTACCGACCCTGACTCTTCCACCGGACTACCCGTGGGCATTGAGGTGATTATAAGCCGCAAGGCCTCCACTCTCCCAGCCTTAGTGGAGACTATAATAAAGGAGCAGCTCTCTGATGAGGACAGAAGTTCGCAGATAGCGTATCTCAATGCCTTCCAGGATTTCGTGTCTGACTATTGCGCGCATTATAATCCGTCGATAAAGCCTTTCCTTTCGTATTGGGAGAAGCAGAAAAACAAACTTGCCATATCATCATCGCCCGACATGGACGCTGTGGCCGTGATGACCATACATAAGTCGAAAGGTCTCGAATTTGATTGTGTGCATATACCTTACGGGTCATGGCCCGAGAACGGCAAGCCTCGCGGGCAATGGCGCGATTTCCCCGCGCTCCCGCCAGTGGACCCGGCTTTATGCCCTGCAGCCCTGCATATCGAACTCGACAAGATGCACGAATATGAGGCATCGCCGTTCCATGCCGACTATATCGTGGATCTGAAAGAACGTACCGAAGACACCATGAACATGACCTATGTGGCCTACACGCGTGCGGGCGCCGAACTATTTGTGTATTACGAGCCGGATAAAGGCATGGGCACATACATCAGCGAGGCGCTTTCTTCCGCCGCCGACTCTGCCGACCCGCGTATGTGCCGGTTATCGGAATTTTTCGATGCCGCCACCGGCAATTTCGAGATGGGGGCTCCTACTTTCAAGACCGACACCGCCGGCGGCAAGGACACATCGCTCATGCACCTCGACGAATACAAGGTATTTTATCATTCGGGGGCAGAGGTACTCACTAAAGTCACCGACGTGCTTGATTTGGATACCGACATACAAGAGGATGGCATGATGGAGCCTGACGATGAGGTATACCGCGATGACGAGGCCCGTACCAGAGGCATCATGCTGCACGACACATTATCTATGGTGGAGAATCAAGCGGATATACGACAAGCCGTACGCAACACAGCTCTTCGTCTGAGGCTTACATCAGCAGAGGAGACCGAACTCAAGGATATTATTACCGGCATGATTGATATGTCGGACTGCCGTATACGCCGATGGTTCGGCGATGAGGGGCATGTGCTCACAGAGCAGTCAGTGTATCTGCCCGATGAGGCCGAAGGCCGTCAGGTGCGCCGTCTCGACCGTCTGGTAGTATATCCCGACGGCACCGCCGAGGTAGTGGATTATAAGTTCACTGCTGATGAGGAGAAATCGCACCATAGGCAAGTGCGCCGATACATGGATATCCTGCGTGCCATGGGCTATCGCAAAGTCAGCGGCTACCTATGGTATCCGTTGTTAGGCGAAATTGTAGAGGTCTGATTCCAGTGAGGAGCCGAGGATTTTCGAGGATTTCCGCGGGAGCCGATGATTTTCGTTGATTTTCGAGGGCGTTCGATGATTTTCGAAAATCCTCGAATGCCTTGGGAAATCATCGCATGGGCTGGTGGCGGGCATCAATCCGCATTTCCGGTGAGGAGAGCCTCGATATGCCCGTCAGCGGGGGTGTAAAGCACCAATGAGTTGAGAGCCTCGGCTTCTATTTCAGGATTGTCGCGATAGATCTGTAGCAGGTTTTCCTTGCCTTGTGATGATAGGGCGCGCTGTGCCACGGCCTTAGCGTATAGGTCTTCCACCTGATTATATGATCTTTGACCATCCTCGCCATAATAAAGGGTGGCGAGTGCATCTTGTGCCGGTCCATATCCGTTGTTGGCGGCCGAACGCAAGGTTGACAGGGCTTTGCTGTAACTCTTCTTCACTCCGCGGCCATCGAGATATAGCTGCGAAAGTACTACCGCTGCTTTGGGATAAGCCGCTGCCACCTTCTGCAATTCCGATAGGGCTTTCTTAGGGTTGGCGTCGGGGTTATCACCATCGGCCATCACTATAGCCTTCATAAGCTGCCCCTCCTTTCGGTGCTTCTCCACCTTTTTAAAGAAGGCGGTAGCCTTGTCATAATCCTTATTCACCAAATATTGACGCATCCCTTCGAGATAGTTGCGGAAATCGGATGAACCGTCAAGACTGTTGGCAAGTTGTTTGAAATCATCCATATAGCCTATGCGTGCGGCCTCGCCGAACCAGAAAAGCGCTGTGTCGTAATCGGTGTCAAGCAGCGCGTTGGCATAGTCCCACATGCCCTGGCCGCATCCGGCAAGAGCTGATTTCTTTAGCCATGCCAGGCCCTCGGCGGTATTCTGCTTTATACCATTGCCGGTATAAAGGGCCTGACCGTAGGCAGCTTCGGCCATAGGCACACCGTCTTCGGCGGCGCGTCTTATGTATTCTATTCCTTTGGCCTGTGTCACCGGTTTTTTCAGCATTATGTCGCCGGCGAGATATGTAGATAGCGCATCGCCTTTGTCGGCTGCCCAATCAAGATACTGCAAGGCCTTGGTCATGTCGCCGAGCGCGAGATATGTCTCCCCTGCGCCGCGCATACCATCCACACTTCCGAGTTTTGCGGCAGCGGCATAACTCTCGATAGCCTTCACGGGGTCGGCGGCGGTACCCACTCCTTTGAGTTGGCACGTGGCGGTGAGCATGGCGTCAAATGGATTTGTGGCCACGTTCTTGCTGCGCTGCTTCAGGAGTTCGCTTTGTCCGGCGGCTATAGCCGAAATATAAAGGCGCATCGCCTCCACGGAGTCGCGTTCAGCCCCGCGGCCGAATTGGTAGCAGACTCCCAGATTTGCTATGGCCTTAGGATTACCCGACAGGGAGCCTTGGCTCCACCAATAATGCGCGGCGTCGAAGTCGCGGTCGGCTCCGTTGCCGGTATAGTACATCACGCCTAATTGGTTCATGGCATCCGACGACCCGTGCTGTGCGCTGTACAGCGCAGAATTCAGGCTCTCGGCGTACACCGGCATACAAGCTACCACCGATAATATGGCTATATGCAAATATCTTTTCATAACACTCAATTTACATAACACAGAGTTTTTAACAACACAGCTTTAATATCACACAGCTTTAATATCACATACAAAGTGTGGAATATTCTGCGAAATTACGGATTTTCCGCGAATAAGCATAATTAAAAGTGATAAAAAACGGTAAATGCACAATATGCGGATGACTCACACAGGGGCATAAGCACCACAAATAGGACAAAAAAACAACCTAAGGAGAAAAAAAAGTGGTGTCGGATAGCTGAAATTAGCATAAGAATATTTAACTTTGCGACAAAATAACATAATAAACGGAGACACCAGAAAAATATGGATTACGGTATCTTGGATTTCTTAGGCCTTTTAGGCGCTGTGGGGCTATTTCTCTACGGTATGAAAGTGATGAGTGAAGGATTGCAGAAAGCGGCGGGCGACCGTCTGCGCAATCTTCTGTCGGCGATGACTCGCAACAGGTTTTCAGGTCTGCTAACAGGTTTCGGCATCACGGCCCTAATCCAAAGCTCGTCGGCCTCGACGGTGATGGTGGTGAGCTTCGTTAATGCCGGATTGATGACGCTTGCCCAGTCAATGGCGGTAATCATGGGTGCCAATGTGGGCACCACGTTCACGGCCTGGGTGATTGCCCTTTTCGGGTTCAAGATGAATATATCGGTGGCTGTGTTGCCGCTTATCGGCTTGTCGATACCCCTGCTTTTCTCTAAAAAGAGCCGCGTGAAGAGCGTCGGCGAGTTTCTGATTGGTTTCTCTTTCCTTTTCATGGGTCTGGACATGATCAGCAATTACGTGCCCGACCTGCAGAGCAACCCCGAGATGCTGTCGTTCTTGCAGAAATACGCGTCGATGGGTTTCCTTTCTGTTGTGATATTCCTCCTTGTGGGCTTGGTCGTGACCATAGTGATACAGTCGTCAGCTGCCACCTTTGCCATAGTGCTTATAATGTGTACAAAGGGGTGGATTGACTATAACTTGGCATGTTCGGTGGTGCTCGGCTCCAACATCGGTACCACCATCACGCCTCTGTTGGCATCGCTCAGCGGTAACATTGCCGCCAAGCGCACGGCCATGGGCCACTTGCTTTTCAACGTGTTAGGCACGGTATGGTGCCTGGCGATATTCATCCCGTTCGCCCACTTCAACGCATGGCTTACCGAGGAAATCGGCCAGGGCGACCCCGGGCAGCTCTTCCGCTTCGTCTCTGACCTTGCGCATACCAATCCCCACGACTATAATAATCTCTTCAGCGGCGGCACACTCAACGATGCCAGTCTGGTACCCGCGGTGGAGAAGATGCAGTCGAGCGTGTCGTTTGGCCTTTCCATTTTCCACACCACATTCAATCTTGTGAATGTGGCCATAATGATCTGGTGCACTAATCTGTATGTGAAGATTGTGGAACGCCTGGTGCCGGCCAAGCACAAGAGCGACGAGGAGGAATTCACGCTCAAGTATATTTCTTCGGGCCTGCTCAGCGCCTCAGAGCTTAACATAGCTCAGGCCGAAAAGGAAATGGGGCTATACGCCGAGCGCGTGAGCCGCATGATAAAGATGGGTCAGGAGCTGATACACACCAAGGAGAACAGCGAGGAATTCAATACCTTGCTTTCGCGTATCGAGAAATACGAGGACATCTCCGACAGAATGGAGCTTGAAATAGCCAACTTCCTCAACCGATGCGCACAGGGCCGCCTGTCAAACGAGAGTAAGCTGCATATCGCCGCCATGCTCAATATGGTGAGCGAGATAGAGAGCATAGCCGACTGCTGCTACGGCGTGAGCAAAATCATGCTGCGCAAGATTGCGTCTAATGTGGAGTTCAACGAGGAGATCTACACAAACATCGACTTGATGTACAAGTATGTGGAGGAGGCTGTGACGATGATGGTGGATATGCTCAAGAACGTGGAGAACGTGAGCGAGCGCGAAATCATCGACTCTTACAACAAAGAGCGCGAAATCAACAACCTGCGCAACCAGCTGCGTTCGGCCAATGTACCCAACATCAACGAGCATCACTATGAGTATCAAGCCGGTATCTACTATATGGATATTATCAACGACCTTGAAAAGACGGGCGACTATATAATCAATGTGGTGGATACCGTACGCGATCAGTTTCATCATCAGTCGTAATGTATAAGTCGCTGAAGCGCGTGCGTGTGGGAGTGTCGGTGGTATTTGCCGCACTGCTCACATGGGGGATACTTGATGCCGGATTCGGGCTGACGCGTTTCGGGGCGTTGCTCTTGAAGGCACAGCTTGTGCCGGCCATACTCGCGGGCTCGATGGCCTGGCTTGTGGCTTGGATAGTGATTACGCTGCTTGTGGGCAGGGTGTATTGCTCTTCGGTGTGTCCTATGGGTACCTTGCAGGACGCGGGAGGCTATTTGGGACGGCACCTGAGCCGGGGGGCGGGCAGGAGATACCGCTATTGCCCGCCGATGAACGGTCTGCGTTTCCCCATCCCTGTGATTGCGGGCGCTTGTCTGCTTTTAGGGGTGTCATCGATGGTGGAGGCCACTGATCCCTACTCACTTTACCGTAAGATAGTGCTTGCCGTGTGCCGCCCGGCGGCCATAGGTCTTGGCAGCCTCGCGCTGGCTTCTGTGGTGGCTCTGGCCATAAGCGCCGTGGCATGGAAGAGGGGACGGCTGCTGTGCAACACCGCCTGCCCGGTGGGCGGACTGCTCGGACTGCTGTCGCGCAATCCCATCTATAGGGTGGATATCAATACCGACAAGTGCATACACTGCGGCAAGTGCGAGGATGTGTGCAAATCGTGCTGCATCGACCTTAAGGACCATGTGGTGGATAATTCGCGGTGTGTGATGTGCATGGATTGTACCACGGTGTGCCCCAACGAGGCTATCACCGTGAGGCGGGGCAGGCACACCCTCTCGCTGCCCATGATGCAGCCTACATGCACCATGCAGAATATGCCGTGCAGAGCGCATAATCCGGCGGTCAGGGGATGCAATACATCGGATGAAAACCCTTCTAAAAAGGATTAGTTATCTTTTTTTGGAAAAATTTCCTTAATTGATTTTATTATATCAGAAATTATGCCTAATTTTGGGGCAAAATAAGTCAACCTTTGACCGTACCGCTTATGAAACGTGTGCTTTTTACATGGCTTTGCGCCGTATTAGTAGCCACTGCCGCCATAGCCCAGAACCAGGGTCGCAAGATGCAGGTGGCCGGTGTGGCATTTTACAATCTTGAGAATCTATTTGACACCATCCCTAATAACCCGGAGAACCGCGACGAGGAGTTCACTCCCAACGGGTCGAGACAGTGGAACGGTGATAAGTATTGGAACAAAATCCATAATCTCGCTTACGCCATTTCGCAGATGAAGACCACTACCACGCCCGTAGGCCCGGCAATAATAGGAGTGTCGGAGATAGAGAATATCACTGTGCTCAACGACCTTGTGGCCGACCCGCAGATAGCGGCATGGAATCTGCAAGTGGTGCATCACGACTCGCCCGACGCGCGCGGCGTGGATGTGGGCCTGCTCTACAATCCTAAATACTTCCGTGTGAATAACGTAACAAATCATCGCCTTACTGCTGTAAAATTCCGCACACGCGACCAAATGTGCGTGGTGGGCAGCCTTATGGGACAGGAGATAGCGGTAATAGTGAATCACTGGCCTTCGCGTCTTGGCGGTCAGGAGAAATCGTCGCCTAACCGTGAGGCGGCCGCCGCCCTTAGCAAACAGATTGCCGATTCGCTATGGGCAATAAACCCGGAAATCGGGGTAATGGTAATGGGCGACCTTAATGATGACCCTCAGGATAAGTCCGTGGCCAAGGTATTGGGCGGCAAGAAGAAAAAGGATGGAGTGAAGGAGCATGAGTTCTATAACCCGTGGTGGAAGAAGCTCGATGACGGCATAGGCACCCTCGCTTACAAGAGCCAGTGGAATCTTTTCGACCAGATTATACTATCGGGAAATATCGCTAACGGCCCGGCTGACAAGTGGCATTTCTACCGCGCCGATGTGCTCAACCATGAGTTTTTAAAGGATACCGAGGGCAACCGCCAGGGCTATCCTCTCCGCACTTATGCCGCCGGCGCTTATCTTAACGGTTATTCCGACCACTTCCCGGTGGAGGTGTTCTTAGTGAGAAGCGTTGAGAAATAACACATAATCTACTCTAAAACAATTTGTTAACTAAAATAATTACTTATGAAAAAATTTTTACTTCCCTTGCTGGCTCTCGCCATGGCTGCTCCCGCAGCCGACGCTACCGATTACCAGCTCTTCCCTGTACCGGATGGAACAGAGTGGACTGCAACCGATGACGGCTTTACCGCTACAATGACCGTAGACGGTAAATCTTTCACTATCGTGACTGCAAAAAGCACAAGTACGAATACTCTCTTAGTGCCGACCGCTGATCAAATCCGAGTATATAAAAACTCTGAAATCACCATCACATCTGCCGATGTGACAATGAAGCAGGTTGAAATGACCGCAACAGCTGCCAACTACGGAAATGCTCAAACTGTAGAAGGGTGGAATCAGTCGTATAATGAATCGAGCCGTGTTCTTACAATCACCAATGAGGCAGGTGCTGAATCGCTAACAATGAAAGCTACCGCCAACCAGTTCCGCATCAAAACTCTCGTTGTAAGCGATGAAGCAGGAGAAATCGTAGAACCCACAGTTCAAGAGCTTGAAGATCTCGAAACACTTCCGATGCTTGCCACAGGCACCGATTTCGAAGTGACCACAGACCTCACAGTAGTATACTACTACGGAGCATACGTTTATCTGTATGACGGCACCACTACCGCCCTCGCATACTATCAGGCAGGCGGTCTCAACCTCAAGCCCGGCGACATAATCGCTAAAGGCTGGAAAGGCTCAGTAGGCAATTACAGCGGTCTTATCCAAATGGTACCCGATGCAGCCCTTACAGCATCTTCTACCGGTGGCGCACTGCCAACTCCGAAAGAAATCACAGCTGATGACGTTGCCACCGAGTTCGTAGCCGGCAATCTTTCTGCTTACGTGACTTTGAAGGATGTGGTATTTGCCGACAATACTCCTGCTACCGGCGCTTACACCGGTACAATGGGTGAAACAACTGTAGCATTCTATAACCGCTTTGCTAACCCCGCAATGGAAGCCGGCACATGCAATGTCACAGGCTTTATTGCCGTAAACAACAGCACAGTACAGCTATTCCCCACCGAATTTGATGGCATAAGCGAGGTTAAGCTCCCCGTTGTAGAGAGTCTCTCTACCCTCTCTGACGCTGTGAGCGGCACAACATTCGAAATGGGTGCTGACCTGACTGTAATCTACTCAAGCGGCTCTTACACTTATGTAACTGACGGCACCACAAATGCTCTTATCTATAAGTCAAATACAGGTCTTACCGCCGGTGATGTCATCGCTAAAGGCTGGGATGCGACATTCCAAGTATACAACGGTCTTAACGAAATCGTTCCCTCAGGCACTCTTGCCAAGGCTGACGAAACAGGTGAAATACCTAATCCCACTGTTGTTGACGAAGATGCTTCTTCTTACGTAGCTGTCAGCAATCAGGGCGCATACCTCAAACTCGTTAAAGTAGTGTTTGATGCTGCCACACCCTCTACAGCCAAATCTTTCACAGGCACTATGGGTGAGGAGTCAATCACATTCTACAACCGTTTCACTCTCAGCTCAGTAGCTGCCGGCACATATGATGTAATCGGTTTCGTGGCTGTTAACTACAGTAACGCTCAGTTCTATCCCATCAGCTTCACAGACGGCACATCTGCTATCTCTGACATCAACGCAGAGGATGCTCCCGCAGTATACTACAACCTCCAGGGCATCGAGGTAGCTAACCCCGAAGCCGGAAATGTATATATCCGCGTTCAGGGCAACAAGGCTACAAAAGTTATCCGCTAATACAGATGGCGACTAAGTTGCCGGAATCAATACGGAGGGGCGAATAAATCGCCCCTCTTTTTTTTCAAAAATTTTCTCTCCCTTGCAAGATGATTGGAGAAAAGCATAAAATTGGCGCAAAATGCCACATTTAACACGAATTAACGACCTATAGCTTATAAATCCACACATTTTATGTAATTTTGCCAACCCGAAAATCACAGAAAGTAGAGATACCTCTGTACACCTCACCTCTAAACTTAAGAATATCAGGTATGAAACTACACCGTAATACACTCCTAACCCTTCTTGCTATTACTTTTTGCTTCTTAGGATGCCACCATCTATCCGCAAAGAAATTTTCTTTTAAGTCCGCCGTAAAGGAAGCCGCCGCTGTCAACGACTCCACAGAGAGCAAAGGTTTCGCAAAACAATTGGAAGATGCGAAATCAAGCAAAGGTATGTTTGACATATACCTCAAAAAGAACGGCGACCTGTATTTCGCCATGCCTGACAGCGCATTTGACAAGACGTACCTATTAGTCAACCGCATAAACTCACTATCATCCACAGCCGACTACGTGTCAGGCCAAATGTGCGGCGACCCCAAACTCATACGATTCAGCAAGGATGACGGCAAAGTGTACCTACACCTCGTGCAGAGCACTGCCGTGGTGGATCCCTCCGACCCCATCGTGCCATCCTTCGAGCGCAACTTCCTTGACCCCGTGGTCAAAGGATTCGAGATAAAAGATACCCTCGGCGGCAAAACATTCTTCGAAGTGTCAAAATTCTTCGCCACCAACGAAAAACTAATATCACCGATAAAGGAAACATCGCCTGTGGCAAAACTCCTCGGAGCCAAAGATGGGATAAAGGGGACGTTCTATTCCGACGGTTCGGCGGTGACGGGCATCAAGGCCTTTCCGGAGAATCTTGAAGTGGAGAGCCGTCTGGCATACACCACGTCAGTGGCCACACAGCCCTACACTGTGGTGATGTCGCGCTCGATTGTAGCTCTGCCTGATGACCCGATGCCACAACGCTATCAAGACAACCGCGTGGGCTATTTCTATGAGCTGAAATCACGCTATTCATCGGATATCGACCGCCTTACGCCATTCACCATCATCAACCGCCACCGTCTGGAGCCACGGCAGGAAGACATGGAGGCTTACTTCAAAGGCCAACCGGTAGAGCCTAAGAAAAAAATAGTGTTCTACGTTGACTCTGCCTTCCCCGAGAAATGGGTGCCGGCTGTAATGGAGGGTATCGAATATTGGAACAAGGCTTTCGAGGCCGCCGGATTCAAGAACGCCGTGGAGGCTCGCCCTTATCCAAAAAACGACCCTGATTTCGACCCCGATGATATACGCTACTCTTGCGTAAGGTATTGCGTGACACCCACAGCCAATGCCATGGGTCCGTCGTACACCGACCCGCGCACAGGCGAAATACTCGGCGCCGACGTTATATGGTACCACAATATACTATCGCTGGTGCACGACTGGCGATTCACGCAGACAGCGGCTGTGGATCCGCGCGTCCGCACACAGGTATTCGCCGACTCCGTGATGTACGAATCGCTCACATATGTGGCTGCCCACGAGATAGGCCATTGCCTTGGACTTATGCACAACATGGGCGCTTCGCATGCTTTCACCATCGATAATCTCCGTGACCCTGAATTCACACAGAAGCACGGCACCACGCCCTCTATAATGGACTATGCCCGCAACAACTTTGTAGCCCAACCCGGCGACCTCGAACGCGGCGTGCGCCTCACCCCTCCCCCAATCGGCGTGTACGATATACATGCCATCAACTGGGGCTACCGCCTTATACCCGGTGCAAAGACACCCGATGACGAGAAGCCCACACTCGACAAGTGGATACGCGAGCATGACGGCGACCCGATGTATGAGTTTGGCGCTCAGCAGATGCTCGGGCTCGTTGACCCCACCGACCAGACTGAAGACCTCTCCAACGACCATATAACCGCCGGCAATATGGCCATCTCAAACCTAAAGATAATAATGGACAACTTTGAGGAATGGGCGGCCGACACCGATAACACCTACGAGCCTCTTCTCGACACCTATAAAGCCATGGTAAAGCAGTATCAGCGTCACGTAGGGCATGTGTTCCCTTACATCGGCGGCATAGAATTCAAGGAGATACGCCAAGGCCGCAACGACGGCGCGGCACGCAACTTCATCGGCCGCAATGAGCAGAAAAAAGCTATGGACTGGCTTCTTGACCAAGCCCGAACATGCTCATGGCTCGCCCCCACCGAACTGATGCTCAAATGGGACGAACCATACGAATGGATGCCCACAGTACAGAAATCAGTGGTAGGATGCCTGCTGTCATCAGGCAACCTCAACCGCATCAACGAAGGGGGCTCTATCGACCCGAAGAACAATTACACCTTGCAAGCCTATGTGGATGATGCCATAAAAGGCATTTTCGCAGCCACATATGCCGGAAAAGCCCTCGATGCCACAGAGAAGACTATGCAGAGCGCTGCCATCACGGCAATGATCAAGCACTCGGGCCTAAAAACCGAAGCTGCCAAGAGCACTGCAAAAGCCTTAGATGCCGAGGCCGCCTACGAAGAGATGATTGCCCTGGCCTCTGCCCCTGCCTTACCATGCTCCCACAGCCATATCAGCGCAGATGGTGACGCAAGCCGCGACTTCTTCCGCGTATGCCTCGCCCACCAGACACCGCTACCCGCCGTTGAGCTCAATCCACTGATGACAGCCCAGCTGCGCAGGATACAGAATCTGTATCGCACAAAGCGCGCATCCACCACCGACACCTCCACCCGCAACTTCTACGATTACCAGCTACAAGTAATCGAAAAAGTGCTTGACCAGAAATAATCATAAGCAATCGATTGCATAAGCGATCCGATGATTTTCGATTGATTTTCGAAGGCCTTCGAAGATCTTCGAAAATCCTCGAAAATCTCCGACCCAAAATCCCACAAAATCCCCGAAAATCCTAATACCCTCCAATAAACCAATCAATAATGAACAAATTTCTACTTACCCTCCTCGCCGCTATATGTACAATATGCGTCTATGCCCAGGACCAGCGCATCATTAGAGGTACACTCACCGACGATAACGGTGAGCCTCTCATTGGAGCCACCGTCAGAATCGACGGCACGAATCTGGCCGTGTCAACCAACGTTGACGGCGAGTTTGTGATTCAGGCGCCCAAAGACAAAAAATGCAAAATATCAATCTCTTACGTGGGATATGTGCCCATGCACATGGATGTGGTGCCCGGCAAAGACACCTATAATATCCAGCTCTCACCGGATACCAACCTTATGGACGAGGTGGTGGTGATAGGCTACGGCACAGCCAAGAAAACCTCACTGACATCCTCAGTAGAGACTATTTCGGGAGAGGAGCTGATACGCATCCCGGCTATGAATGTGGACCAGACACTGGCCGGACAAGTGGCCGGATTGGGAGTGATGTCCACCACCGGCGACCCCTCATCGGCCAAAGAGGCTGAAATGCACATCCGAGGCAATACGGGCGCGCCGCTGCTCGTAATCGACGGTGTGCCTCGACTCGGCACCAATACCTCCGACGGTGAAATGCGTCTGTCCGACCTCAACCCCGATGATATAGAGAGCATATCAGTGCTCAAAGATGCCGCGGCTGCGGCTGTATACGGTTCGAGAGCCGCCAACGGTGTTATACTCGTGCAGACCAAACGCGGCAACAACGAAGGACGCGCCAAGGTAAGCTACCGCGGACAGTTCAACCTTCAGGAAGCCACCTACCTGCCAAAATTCCTTAATGCCTATCAGTTTGCCCAACTTTACAACCGCGCTGTAGAAGCCAACGGAGCCGACAGCGGATATACGCCTTACGACCTCAACGCGTTAGGGTCAAATCCCAACCTATACGCCGACGATAACATACTCGACTACCTCGACAAATGGGGACACTCGCAGCGACACTCCGTATCAATTTCCGGCGGCGTGAAATCAGTCCGTTATTTCCTTTCCGGCAGCTATACCAACACCAAGGGTCTGTACTCCAACGTGGGCCGCGACCGCTACAACTACTCGGCAAAAATCGACGCCGACCTTATCAAAGACCTTACCCTGCAGGTCGATGTCACAGGGTCAGTGTCAGAAAATAAGAACACATCATACACCACCGTTGACGCCGCCTACAACTATTCGCCTCTTCAGGTGCTACGCTTCACCGACGGCAGCCTTGCAAGCATCAGCGGCTCTAACCCTCTGATAGCCATCGACGGTCTGGGAGGATATAATAAGGTAAAATCCAACTTCCTCACCATCAATGCCGTACTTCGCTATAACTTATCGCCGATACCCGGATTATCGGCCTATATAAAAGGCACTATCGACCTCAATCACCAGAATGTGACAAACTACTCGAAGCCCGTGACCCTATATCTATACGACGAAGCCACAGGCGAAATCTCCGCTGACCCTAACACGATGTATCCAAAGGCAAAAATATCAATGACCGACAGATACCAGGACATCGACAACAAACTCATAGAAGCCGGTATCAGCTACGACCACACATTTGCCGAAAAGCACTCGGTGACAGCCCTGCTCGTTGCCAACTATCAGGACTACAAGAACAAATACCTTTCAGGCACGAACAATAATCTACCGGGAGCATATCCCGAAGTGATGGGTACGACCTCAACTGGAACAATCACCGGTAACGAGTACTATAGCGAACGCGCTTCTATAGTAGGACGCGCCACATATGGTTTCTCCAACAGATATTTCGGTGAATTCTCCTTCCGTTATGACGGGTCCACAAGATTCGCCCCCGAGAACCGTTGGGGCTTCTTCCCCACCGTATCCGCATCGTGGGTAATGAGCAACGAGAAATTCTTCAGCAACATCTCGCCCTCTGCCATATCTTTCGCTAAATTACGCGGCTCGATGGGTATACTTGGCGATGACGGCTCGGTGAGCGACTACAGCTACCTTCTGAAATATATCTTCAGCCCAAATGGCGGTTATCCTATCGGCGGCAACTTCGCTCCAGGCATCATACCGGCCACGGGCGAATATCCCAACAGAAATCTTAAATGGGGAAAATCAAAGGACTGGAACGCCGGTCTTGATCTCGGATTCTGGGACAACCGCATCACCGCTTCCGTGGAATGGTATCAGCGCACCCGCACCAACATGGTAATGTCGGCTCCCGACTATCTATTCCCGCCTTCCACGGGCACTGACGGCGCTGTGCCAAGCATTAACATCGGAAAAGTAAGATACCGCGGCTGGGACTTCACTCTCAAGCACGTAAATACTATCGGCGACTTCAAATACAATGTCACAGTAAATCTGTCGAAGACATCTGATGTGGTGCTTGACTACGGCGACGAGTCATCGCAGCCCGAAAATCTCCGCCGCAAAGGCAAAAGCTATATGACATGGAGCGTGTACGACGCGGCAGGCATATTCCAAAGCTATGAGGAGATTCAAGCTTGGCCCGTGGATCAGGACGGATTAGGAAACGCCACCCTTGCACCCGGCGACATCAAATACCGCGACCACGACGGCAACGGTATTCTCACCACCAACGATAAGATATACGTGAAGAATGCCTCATATCCCGACTTCACCTACGGCATTAACCTCGGAGTGCAGTACAAGGGGATATATATGAGCGCCCAATTTCAGGGCGTGTCAGGCTATAGCCAGAAAATCAACGAGATATACTCCCTTGAAAATAACTCGCTGCCACGATTCCAGCAGTATCACCTCACCGACACATGGACTCCTGACAACCCCTCCGCCACATACCCGCGTATCAAATTCACATCGCGAGCCGACAACAACCGCCTCGACTCCACATTCTGGATACGCAAATGCAACTTCTTGCGTCTAAAGGCTTTGACCATAGGGTACAGATTCCCGACATCGATGCTGCGCAAGGCTCATATCTCCCAATTGGATATAGCCCTACAAGGAGGCAACCTGTACACTTGGTCGTCACTTGACAATATGGACCCCGAGAGCCTGCGCGGATACCCTCTGCAACGTTCTTACGGCTTATCTCTTAACTTTGGTTTCTAATATAGACACTTTATCATAATGAACAAAATCATTGGCCTGATTACTATCATATCCGCATCCGTTGCACTATCGAGCTGCAACGATATGTTTCGCGACCAGCCTAACGACAAACTTTCCGAAGATATTATCTGGAGCAATCCCATGCTTGTGGATGAATATGTGCGTCCCTGGTACCGGCATATGGACCCCGGATTCTACACATACGTCACTACCTTAATGGCTGGTCTGGGCACAGAGTACGAGCCGTGGTACACCGACCAGCTCACCGTGGGAAAACGCGACTGGTATCAAGGTGATTACGGGAATATTCTTCGTAGCTACCAACAGACGATAACCACCCGAGGACGCACACGCTGGACTTCGTACTACTCACAAATCTCATCTATAAACAGACTTCTCGAGAACGAAGACAAGCTACCGGCCGATATGCGCCAACGCGTCACCGGTGAGGCTCATTTCTTCCGTGCCTGGTATTATTACCTGCTGCTCCGCAATTTCGGCGGACCTCTGATCATCGACCACACTTTCGACCCGCTTGTGAACCCAGAGAAATTCGCTCGCGCCTCTTACGAGGAGACAGTGAGCTTCATTGCCAAAGAGGCTGACCTGGCCGCGTCGCTGCTATCAGTAACCAACGACGCCGACAATGCCGGACGCCCCACAAAGGGTTCTGCCCTTATGCTCAAAGGCAAGGCGTACTTCTGGGCCGCCGGCGAACATTTCCAAAATGTGGAGAAGGCATGGCTCGGATATGACACCGACCGTTCGGCCGAACTACTTGACTCGGCATATAAAGCCTATACTCAGGTGGTGGACTTGGGAGTATATTCGCTTATACCCATCAGCTCTACCACCCGCGATGAAGTGGTAGCGGAATACCGTAATATTTTCCTCACCAAAAATTCGCAAGAGAGCATTTTCGAGGTGCAGCACGCCGATGACGGCAATTTTGACACCGGTAACGGCCACAAACTCGACCGCGATGCCTCCGCTCCGTCGTTCGGTGCCACCACGTGCGCCTACAATCCCACCCAAAACCACGTGGACGAATACCGTATGGACAATGGACTACCCATCTCCGACCCAGCCTCAGGCTATAACAAACGCGACCCGTTTGCCGGCCGTGACTGGAGATTCTATGCCAATATACTTTACGACGGGGCTGTATGGAAGGGACACACCATGGACATCAAATATCTGAAAGAAGGCTCTGTGGAGACTCCCGGCGAAGACCTTACACCTTACGGCACATCCACTACAGCCGCCACCACACGCACAGGGTATTATATGGCCAAGTTCCTGCGCGAAAGCCAGGTAATAGACAACGATGATACTTATGCAAGCTCACAGAACTGTATCCTGTGGCGCTACGCTGAGCTACTGCTCGACATGGCGGAGATAGAGTACAAGAAAGGCGACATACAGGCCGCTCTCAATCACATCAACGCTATACGCAGCCGCGTGAAGATGCCCGAATACACCACCATTACATGGGATGACATCTTCAACGAACGCCGCATCGAGCTCGCTTTCGAAAAGACCACCTACTGGGACCTCCTGAGATATAACATCGCCGAAGAGAGGATGACCGGCACCACAACCCCTCTATACTGCATGAAAATCACCCAGACCGCCTCAGGATACCGCACTTACTCCACCACAGGCCAAATCAACGGCGGCACGGGCACGTCAGTGCGATATTTCAGGGCGCGCCAATACTTCCTGCCCATCGCCTGGGACGACGTGCGCTATCACGGCATAGAGCAAAATCCCGAATGGGCCGAAATGTAGGATAATCACTCCGCGATCCGATGATTTTCGATTGATTTTCGAAGGCCTCCCAGCGATCCGAGGATTTCCG
>N._stephensi_709_foregut__coassemble_24_pt1 | contig 58721 bp, 49 predicted proteins | sample N__stephensi_709_foregut__metabat2_low_PE_014 | metagenome-assembled genome bin N | reverse complement strand
CTGCACATGGTAGTGTATCATGTCCCATGTGATTTCGTTGCCTCCGGCCATCCAGTGGTTTTTCCATATGGCTTTGTCGCCTTCTATGCTCACGAAGTCGCGCCCTTGGGCTGCAAGGTCGCGGTCGAGCTGTGTGGCAGTCACCTCCACAGTCTCGCTTGCGGCGAATCGTGCTGCCGTCTCGCGCACGGTGGCGAATACTGTGGGCAGGTGTTCGTTGAGCTTGTCTTCTATAGTGTCGAGTATCTTTTTCTCGTTGTCATCGATTTCGTCCCATAGCGGCTGGCGCTTCTCGAATGGTATGGTCTCGATAGTCGATTTTATCTCGTCGATACGCTGCTGATAAGGGTCGGTAGCTGCCTTTATATCAGCTCTTACGTTGTCGATTTGCGCGCGCAGTTCGTCGTTAGTCTTATTTTTTAGGTCATCGCCGAGGGCTTCTATCTGTTTTGCGATGGGTTCCAGAGCCTTGCGGTCACGTGTGGCTTTATCTCCGAAGAGTTTTTTGAGTATATCTGTAAATGACATGATTGTCTGTATAGGTGGGGTTATGAATATATTTTGTTGGTTAGGGAGGAGAGGCTGGCATGTCTCAGTCTAAGGTGAGAGGGGGGAGCGATGCCCCGTTAGGCGACCGTATTCTCAGTATCCGCATCACCGTAGGCGCTATCTGCCTTGCGTCTACGCTGTAGTTGATTTTCTGTGCGGCCAGTCCGGGAGCCATTATCATGAACGGGGCTGTGGTGGCTTGTTCACGCTCCACGTTGTCGGGTTTGGCCACAGGGTTATTGAAATCGTCGAGGATGGCCCATCCGGGCATCACTTTCACCTTTACATCGCCGGCGGTGGCAAGGTTGGTGTTGCGCCTGGTGGCTTCGCCGAGGTGCGCGCCGGTGCGGTTGCTTATCACATCGTCAAGGGTATAGGCGCTCTCTACGCCTGCCATCTGCGAGAGCAGGGATGCTGCTTGTTCTCGCACCTCTGTGAGGTTTCTGTTCTCTTGTTTTATGAGTGCCTGGTTGAGGAAGAATTCTCCGTTGTGGTATCCCTGCACCCAGTTGCCGTTACCGTAAATGGCTATCAGATAGAGATTGAGAAGCGATATGGCTTTACGGGTGGAAAATTCGCCGTAGGGTATGCGCCATTTCTCGTCGTCGCGCCGTGATCGTGTGGCTGCCGGTGTAGATGCTATGAATACGAGTGCGTTCGGCAATCCTACTTTCTTGTCGATCACGTCGAGCAGTCGGTTGAGGTCGCGGTCCAGACGGTAATATGAGTCGATAAGCTCATATCTGTTGTCGGGGTTCTTGGAGTAGGCGAATGGCTCGAGTGTGTATGACAGACTGATTATGTCAGGCCCGTCATGGGCTCCGAGGTCATATTGGTTTATATGGTCAATGGCGAAATCCGTGATTTCGGTATTGAAGGCCGGGGAGTTCTTGAATTTCTGTATCTTGTCAGGGCCGTTTTGGCTGAAAGTGTGGTAGAATGCCCCGTTGAGTATATGTTTTGGCAGCAGCGAATATCTGTTTTCGGGCTGTGAGGGTGTCCATTTAAGTGTGTCAAGCCTGTGGCTCAGGTGTTTATTGCGGTTGCGGTAGTTGAGAGCCTCTGGGGTGTCTCTGTAGTAGGTGGTAGTGGCCCATGTCTCGTTGGCGTCGTTAAGCCATATGCCGCAGTTGCCTGCATGTCCGGCCATTATCATTGCACGGGAAGGCTCCGGAGCTATGGCGTAAGCATATGTGAATCCGTCTCCGGCTATACGTATCTCATCAGCTATAGTACTGGTCTGTAGTGCTTTAGGCGATACGGTCTGGTTAGTGTAATTGCCCATAATCTCCGGGTCGGTGAATATGGGTATGCCTCTGAGTGTGTTTCTGTCGAAGATTTCCTCAGCGTTGATACCGTTGACGTTTGGAGCGGCTCCGGTGAATATCACGGCTGTTGCAGCGGTGGCGTCGAGAGGTGTGCCGTAATCGATGTTGGATACGAGCACGCCGTTGTTTAGCATACGGTTGAAGCCGCCTTTCGTGAAGTATTGGCGCAGGAGGTTGATGTATTCTTCCTGCAAGTCGTCCACCATTATGCCTACCACCAGTTTAGGCTGTCCGGGCATATCGCTCGGGGCAGCCGATGCTCCGCTTAAGCCCATCATCGAGGCGATGAAGGCCACAAGCAGTCGGGTACTCAGTGGTGATTCGTTTTTGTTCATTTACGGGTTCTGTAATATATGATTATAGTGCTGGCCGAGCGCATCATGTCAGCGCCGATTAGGGGCACGAAAGCGGCATTACCGCTTTGTCTGATGCATGGCCAAACGATTATCATCGTCAAAATAAGTGCAAAGTTAATAAAATGATATGAAATAATCGCGTTCTTGCATTTTTTTAACCAAATTAAAGCCGGAACTGTTAAACTTAGGGGGTTAAGCCATAGGTAAAGCCAGTTGGGGGAGGTGGCCTCGTGTACCGATACGAATATGAGGAAAGTGAGCACAAGTCCTAAGATACCGTATATGCCGAATAGGGTGGCATCCACCCAGCGCGTCACTTTGCGGCGGCGTTGGTCATGGATTGTGGCAAGGAGCAGCAGCGCAAATATTGCCCATCCTGCGGCCAGGGGGGTGGCATACCAGGGGGTAGGGGGCATGGTGGCGTCTCCGTCTCCGGGATATATCACCACCGGCTCGGTGGTGAGGGGGCGGCCGTGTACGGTGGCTAAGGGTAGCTGTTTGTCGAGTACTATAGGGGCGAAAGTCTTTTCACGTGCGGTAATCGGGTAGTCGATGCCGCTGCCGAGCGCGAGGTCTATGCCTAATTGGTACCATGGGTAGTTCGCGTGGTATCGGCGCATCACGTCGCGGAATGTGTTGTCTTTGGCATCGTCACCTTCGGGTTGTGGCACAATGATAGTGTCGCCGATAGCGCGCTCTACTATACGCAGTGGGCGGGTAGCACAGTTGTCTTTCACGTAATTGTAGCGGTACACTCGATTTTGCGGCAGCATGTTCTCCTGCAGTAGGGATATGAGTCTTGCGCTCTGCACTGAGTCGAGGGGGATGGGATGCTCGGTCACGCGTCTGCCTTGGCGTATGTATGATTTGAGAAAGATATCCCAGTCGATGACTCCGCACCAATAGTCGGTCTCGCCTTTCACGAATCTGTACACGAAGTTGGGGGCGTCGAAGTCAAAGAGTCCGTAGTTCACGGCTATATCCAGCGGCTGTCCGTGTATTTTGCCTTTTATGCGTAGCGCGGTGTGTCCTTCGAGTTCGTATATGTCGGAGCCGGGATAGCAGTTCACTATCCCGGCGCTGATGCTGTCCTGGCCCATTGCGACCATCCATCCGAGTATCGCAAATATTATTGTCAGAAATCTCCGCACTTCACCTTACTATATTAATGTTTTTTGATCGGTTTTGTGAATTTGGAAGTAGGTATATGAGTATCCGACATTCATTCTTTGTTTTGTTCGTCTATTAGGGAAGAGATATCAAGGTTATTGCATTTTCCGTATATGGCATAAGGGGTTTCTTCCGTAAATACATCCGGAAGTGTTTTCGCCATATACACAAGTTTCTCCTGGAGGTTTTTGAAATCATGATTGGCGCAGCATTTATCTATAAATGCTGATACGTCGGCAAATACGGATTTGTCGTCCTCGCTCATTATTACTAATTGGTCGCCATACAGATTCACCACCTTATTGTACACTTTAGGGTCATCAGGTAAAAATACCAATATTTTTTGCCCTTTTAGTTTGTCGGACTCTTCTTTAGGTGTCTGTCTATAATAGGATGCGTATTGTTCTGGGGTAAGCTCTTTGAAATCGGCGTCTTGCGGAATGTACCCTATTTTAAACACGAACTGTATAGCAGGACCGAATTTAAAGAATAAGAAGTATAGATCATTCATAAGTAAAGTGTAAGTTTTAAGGGTTTACGTTTCTCTTTTTGCAAAGATACGCATTTTTTCCGGGATTCCAAAACGCAATTTTAAAATCGGTCTTGGTTTCTTCATCCTTGTTTGAAAAAGTAGATTCTTCCCGAAATTTTTTCCTCTCCGATCTCTGGTATTGAACGAAGATAATTTTTCATTTTATTATCGCTCCAATCTAAATTCAATGCAGCTCTTATGTCTTTACTCATTTTCTTGTCAATAAGCAAATCCATAATGCGTGTTCTTAGGTCTTTGTGAATATCTTCATTAATGTAAGCGTCTTTTGTCTCTGGTTCTGAAACAATAGCGCTGCTAAAAATATCCAATGGGTAGGGGGATGGCTGTTTGACTATATTCCCATATGAATCTACTCCTGTTGCGCCTTTTTGTATTAGCAGTAAATTAGCGTTTTTCTCATCAATTGATGGAATTCTGACATATATGTTTTGTCCTTTTTTTAAGCCATCAATCACGCCTGACCATGTGCCCCCTTTGCTGTCACTCTGGGCTGCATATATTTCTGAGGCTAATCCGTAAATTATGGAGTTCCTTGCCATGGCAAATTCGACACTCCATGGCGCTTTAGGATGGAATGTGCTGATTACCACAACTTGCCCGCGGCAAATATTCTGGTAGTATTGCCTGAACCCTGAACTAAAGGTGGTGATTCCTTGAGGAAGCACTATGATACTCTTGCCATTGGCTTCTATTGCGGAATCCAGGGCTTTTCTGTCGACACCTTTCGCAAAGCCGCTGACTATAGTCCTATTTTCCTTAACCGTTTTTTTTGCTATGTTATTTGTGAATTCAAGCGATACGTTATCTGCATTACGTGACCCCACTATGGCTGTGCATTGTGTATTTAGAAGATCTTTATTGCCTTTCACATATATAACACAAGGCGAATTTTTCCCAAGATTCTTTTTCAAGGATTTGGGATAGTCAGGTGAGGTAATTGGTATAATTTCATATCCTTGGCTCAATAAGTCTTCTACCAGGAATGCGTTGTTGGCTAATTGATTATAGGCTGTTCCAAACAGTATTTCTTCTTCTGGCGATACGCCTAATTCTTGCCTTACTTCCGTGTTCTCAAAAAGGTCTATGATTGAGTATCGTTGAGGTTGATGCAAGTAGCAGCCCACATACAGTTCGTTTTTTCTTCTTGTCCACATCTTAGGCATGGATGCTAAAGTTACCCAATATGTAATTTCGTTTGTATTCATATGACTCCTCCTATCGTTTTTGCTATTACTATCGGTACTATTAATTTTGCGCCTCTTTTTGTAAGCATATTACCAATTTCTTTTATGGTGGCTCCACTGTCAAAGATATCATCGATTAAAATAACACTTTTGCCCATTACTTCAGATGAATCGATATCAAATGCGCCTACCACATTGTCTAACTTATTATATCTATTTTGAAACACTTTTTGTTCATGTGTTTCGCGTGTTTTTATGATGTGATTTGATATGGGTAAGCCCAATGCTTTTGAAAATTTGGTGGAGAAATTTCTTACAAGATTTCCGGAGCGTGTTGGCGGCACGAAAAGCACTAAGTCAAAATCCGTTGGTTTATAATTCTTATAAAAGGCTTTTAGTGTCAGCCGCAAAAGGAAGTCGGGAAAGTCCCCACCATTAGCGTATTTACATCTATGCAATGCATTACCTACAGCTGATTCTCCGTAATAAGATGCGGCGAATCCGTTTCTCAAATTAGTATTGCTGGATTCCACTTCAAGAATCGGGAAGAATGTCTCTTTGAATTCATTCAGTTTTGCTTTTAATGCATCTGTTGGCATTGACCTTAACTTGGGCAAATCTGTATTGTCGCAATTTCCGAAATTGCTCTCATTGCTATCAAGAAAGCTGCATAGATATTGCATTCTTGGCATTTTTGTATATACATACCCTACCATAGAGTCAAGCTCTTTTATTTTAAGCGCTCTTAATTCTTCAAATTTAGATGTATCAAGGTAAGGGGCATTGTATTGATATTCATACTTTTTATATCTGCCATAGCGTACTTCTCTGATTATGCCTTGTTCTATAAGATCGGATTTTATAATTCTTAATTGGTTTTGTTTGAGGTTGGCGGCTCTCATGATTTCACGTTCTCCAAGGGGCTGTTGCCTCAATTTCTCGATGACTCGATAGTATATTTCGGTTTTAGGGCGTGCGCCATCGATAAATGATTTGGGTAAGCGATAGTCTGCGGCTATCCCGTCTTCACCTGTGGATGCCTGATTGAAAAAAAGGATAATTGTAGTGGTTTTCCCGTCTCTACCGGCACGTCCGATTTCTTGGTAATAGTGTATAGGTGATTGTGGAATTTGGGTGTGAATCACGAATCGTATATCCGGCTTGTCTATACCCATACCTAAGGCATTGGTGGAAACAACGCATTTCCACCTGTTTTGCATTAATCCTTTTTCGATATTCATGCGGGTTTGTGCATCATATCCGGCATGATATTCGATTGCATTCACACCATAGAATCGAAGCCAGTTGGCATATAGTTCTGCATCAACACGTGTGCCGGTATATATCAACCCCGTTCCGTCAAGCTCATCTATGTGCTGGGCAAGCCACATCATTTTTTCATCTTCAGAGTCAACTGTCAAAACGAAAAGGCGAAAATTTTCGCGTACTAATGTACCGCGTATTGTTGTGAGCTTCCCGCCTATTTGATTCTCAATATCAGACTGTACTCGGTGGGTAGCTGTTGCGGTTGTGGCAAGAACGGGTAGCCCAATCGGGAGTTTTTTTACAAGGTCGATTATCCTTTTGAAAGCCGGTCTGAAATCGTGTCCCCATGTAGAAATGGTATGAGCTTCGTCTATCACTACCATTGATAGGTTTAATTTTTGTGAGGCCGTAATCCAGTCGGTGTTTTCTTGACGTTCTGGAGCGATATATAAAATTTTCAAATTTCCGTCAATGGCTTGTCGAATAACATTTCTGTTTTCTTCAGGCATCTGTTCGGAATTGATATATGCTGCGGCAATTCCTTTTTTGCGTAATCCCTCTACTTGGTCGCGCATCAAGGCAATCAATGGAGAAAATATAATAGTCAGACCTTGAAATTGTGTGGCCGGGAATTGGTAGCATAGTGATTTCCCGAATCCGGTACGTTGAATCATTAAAATTCTTTCCCCATTTAGAATACGTGATATGGCATCCCATTGCTCGTCATAAAAGTGTTCTATACCAAATATTGATTTTAATCTTTGTTCACAATACTCTTTGTCAGTGGGGATAGTTGTTTTTTTTGATGAGTTATAGATAGGGGAACTTTCGTTGACCACATCTGTGGTTGTAGAGTCGGAGTTACTACCCATCTTTAGCCATGATAAAATATATTTAAACATTGGGGTTAAGGTAATTAATTGTCAATATATACAATAGCTAACTTTATAATCTATAACTCAGACTTAACATTTACTTATAGTATTGGGTCAACTTATTGAATTCGAAAGCAAAAGTACGAAAAATTCGATATTTAGAAAAATTTTCAGGGCATACACAGTAAATTTTCATGTTTTTTCGGCATTCTAAGTCGCATTGAGATTTTATTATCCTGAAAAATTTTGTATTTCGCACGGTTGCTATTCCCTCACTTGTGTTTGCCGTGCTCGTATAGCTGGTAGGAATTCACCACATTGTGCCATATGCTGTAGAAGCCCCCGGCTATGGCCGTCACGGGCGAAAAGAACGTGTATCCGAGCCAAATGGCGAATACCGTATTCTTCTGTCCGAGTGCTTGCCCGGCCGTCACTTTGTCGCGGTAACGGGCTCCTATGCGTCTTCCGAGCCAGAACTGCAAGGCACAGCATCCAAGCGACACTGCCACGAGTCCGAGTTGTGCCGAAATGGCCACATTGGAGTGTACAATACTACGCACGGTCACTGCTATGGCAAGCGCCAGCGATACAGCCCATATGTAGAAAGCAAGATCAGGATAGCTTATGATGCGCCTATGCAGCGGAGGCAATAATTTCTTCACGAGCATGGCCAGTATAAGCGGCATCAGCAAAAGCGGAAACACCTTGCCGAGGATGAGTATCATAGCCGTGAACACATGCATGTCATGGGTGGGGTGCACGAATGGCACCATCACCGGTATTAGTACCGATGCCGTAAGGTTGATTAATATTGTATAGGTGGTGATGTGGGCCATGCTCCCGCCCAATTTCCTCGTCACTACGGCCGCGGCCGTGGCTGTAGGGCATATCAGGCATATCATCGCACCCTCAAGCACCACTCTGAATCCGCTGTGGGGCAGTGCTATCAGTATTAATCCCAGCCCCACAAAGCACAAGGCCTGGAATGAAAGTATCCATGCGTGCCAACGGCATGGGCGAATATCGTGAAGATTGATGTTGCAAAAGGTAAGAAAGAGCATGACGAAGATCAGAAGCGGCTGCACCACCTCCACCACTGATAATACGGCCTTATGGGTGGAATCAAGCCATGGTATGCTCACATACACGAAATATCCTATTATGCCCGCAAGTATGGCTATTATAAGAGTCCAGTCACGGGCTATCTGCATGATTTTCATTTTTTCCCTATGTGAAAAAATCAAGCCCACCGCATGGCAGGCTTGATTTATGGTATTGTGGTATGTGTCTTATTTAAGAGCGTCTTTCACTGCATCGTTGGGTACCATGTCCTCTTTGAAGACGTAAGCACCAGTCTTGGGTGATTTCACCATTTTGATCACCTTGCTATATGTACGGCCTTCACCTTTCTGAAGAGAGGCCACTGTCTTTTTTGCCATATCTCTTTATTATTTGATTTCTTTGTGGATTGTCATACGCTTAAGTATGGGGTTGAATTTCTTAAGCTCCAGACGTTCGGGTGTATTCTTGCGGTTTTTGGTAGTGATGTAGCGTGATGTGCCGGGCATACCGCTTGCCTTATGTTCGGTGCATTCGAGGATAACCTGTACTCGATTGCCTTTTGCTTTCTTTGCCATCTTATTTAGAATCCAATAAATTTAATATCTTTAGTGCTTAAGTAACCCTTTTCTGCTGCCTGCATCATGGCGGCGTTGAGGCCGAGCTTGTTGATTGTGCGCAGGCCGGCAGCTGAGATGGTGAGCGAGATCCATACGTCCTGTTCTACCCAATAGAACTTCTTGTTGAAAAGGTTGACGTTGAATTTACGTTTAGTATGGCGCTTGGAGTGCGATACGTTGTTGCCTGTTATCGCTTTTTTGCCTGTAATTTGACAAATTCTTGACATGGCGGTTATTGGTTTATCTAATCTGTTATTGTTTAAGAGTCACTTGTTCTGCTTGGCACACGCCGCTCATACAGCAGCCAGACGCATCATTTCATGGCGCTTTCAGCGTCACCTCACAAAACGAGTGCAAAGTAAGTGATTTTTTTGGAGATAGGCAAATATTTCTGCAATTATTTCGTATTTAACTTTTTTTATGCCTCAAAATCCCATCCGCCGAGCCACCGTGGCGCGGCGTTGTACGCCGTTCCGTCCTATGGTCAGCCTCATCGGTTGCCGTCCTATGGTCAGCCTCATCGGTTGCCGTCAAGCAGCCTTGCCAGCATCATGATTGCTTCGGTGGTGGCTCTGTCTATCACGCGTGAGCGGTCGCCGGGGAAGTGCCTACATTCTGCCACGGTGATTTTGGGGGTGCGTGCGGCTATCCATACGGTGCCTACCGGCTTTTCCGGGGTGCCTCCTCCCGGGCCTGCTATGCCTGAAGTTGCCACAGAGCAGTCTGAGCCTGTGAGTTTAGCCACGCCTTCGGCCATAGCGAGTACCACCGGTTCGCTTACGGCTCCGGCGGTACTCAGATCATAAGCCGATACGCCGAGTACTGTCTCTTTCACGCTGTTGGCATAGCTCACCACGCTTCCGAGATAACTCTCGCTGCTTCCGGCCACGCTTGTGATGCGGTGGGCTATGTTGCCCCCGGTGCAGCTCTCCGCTGTGGCTATGGTATAGCCGTTGTTCCGCAGTTTTTCCAACAGTATTTCTGCCGGGGAGGCATCACCGTCATGCACAAACCAGTCATGCACGTTTGCCTTTAGTTGGGACACGGCTTTGTCGAATTCATCGCGGCTTGCCCCTTTCCCGTCAAGGCGCAGGCGTATGTATCCGGGGTTGGGCAGGTATGCCAAGTGTAGTGTGGGAGGTAGGGCTTTCTCCCATTCATCAAGTGCCATGGCAAGGGCTGATTCGGCTATGCCGCTCACTATCACCGTGTGGTGCTTCAATTCCACATCGGGCGCAAAATATCGCATTATATCGTCTATCACACAGTAGCGAAGCATTCCTATGGTCTCGAAGGGTACGCCGGGCATTGATATAAGCACCTTCCCGTCTCTCCCAAACCACATGATCGGGGCTGTGCCGTATTGATTCTGAATCACGCGGCAGGATGAGGGCACGAGGGCTTGGTCAAGCGTGTATTCGTTGAGCTTGATTCCTCGCGCTCCGAACACGCGCTTTATGTTTTCCGTCACTTGCGGGTCTCTCACCATCTCGCCGCCGAAATATTCGGTCAGCACCTTCTTAGTGATATCGTCCTTTGTCGGACCCAGGCCGCCTGTGGTAATCACGAGGTCGCTTTGGCGCATGGCTGCGTCCACGGCGCTTCTTATAGCATCGGCATCGTCAGCCACTACCCGTGTCTCCACTACCGACCATCCTTTAGGCCCGAGCATACGGGCTATATCTCCCGAGTTGGTGTCGGTCACCTGTCCGAGCAGTATCTCGTCACCTATTATTATAATAGATAAGTTCATATTATTATTTTTATAAATTCAAAGCCTAAAACCTAACACCTAAAGCCTAACACCTAAAGCCTAACACCTAAAGCCTAAATCCTACACCATCACCCTTGCATAAGGGGCTGCGTCGTATGGGCAGAATTTGCCGTCGAGGTATTTGTAGTATCCGGCTATGGCCACCATTGCTGCATTGTCGGTGGTGAATACTCTTTCGGGTATAAATGCTTCCAGGCCTTTTGCCGCACAGAAGTCGGCTACGGCCGAGCGTACGCCGGAGTTGGCTGATACTCCACCGCCGATAGCCACTGTGCTTACGCCGGTCTGTTCTACGGCTTTCTTCAGTTTCGATAGCAGTATGTCAATTATGGTTTTTTGCAGTGAGGCCGCAAGGTCGGCTTTGTTCTTCTCCACGAAATCGGGGTCTGCCTTAATGGCGTCTCTCAGGGTGTAGAGAAATGATGTCTTCAGTCCGCTGAAGCTGTAGTCGAGTCCGGGTATGTGCGGCTTGGCGAAGGCGAAGCGTGTAGGGTCGCCTTCGGCTGCCAGCCGGTCGATATGCGGGCCGCCGGGATAGGGTAGCCCCATTACCTTGGCGCATTTGTCGAATGCCTCGCCGGCGGCGTCGTCGATAGTTTTACCGAGTATCTCCATATCATTGTAATTCTTCACTAATATCAGTTGCGAGTTGCCGCCTGAGATTAGTAGGCATAGATACGGATAGGTTGGCACCTTATCTTCGGGGGCGCGTTTCACGAAGTGAGATAGCACATGCCCATGTAGGTGGTTCACCTCTACTATGGGTATGTTCAGCCCCAGCGACATTCCTTTGGCAAAACTTGTACCCACCAGTAGCGAACCGATAAGTCCGGGTCCGCGGGTGAAGGCTATCGCGTCAAGGTCGCTTTTGCTTATGCCGGCGCGCTTGATGGCTGTGTCCACCACGGGCACTATATTCTGCTGGTGGGCGCGTGAGGCGAGTTCGGGCACCACGCCGCCGTATTCTTCATGTACTTTCTGCGATGCTATCACATTGGATAGCAGCAATTCGTCGCGTATCACGGCCGCGCTCGTGTCGTCGCACGACGATTCTATTCCTATTATCGTTACACTCATAATTATTATATACTAATACTATGTATCTGTCTATTATACGGAATTGCTATTCTTTTAGTATCTTAGTCGATGATATATTATAGCTGTCAGAAGCCGTTATGATATATATCCCGGCTCTCTTTGATGACATATCAATCATGTATTTCTCTGATGTGAATGTATGCTGCTCAATCAGCAAATTTGTCGTGCCATCGAATACCATAACGGTTATCGGATATTCTTCGTTCGGATTACTCACTGAAATTTCAACCTTTTTATCGGCGTTTTCATATTTCAGTGAGATTACATTTTCGACCATGGGTATGTCGATGTCTTCCGTAGCCATATCATCTGCAAGTGCCATCGGAGTTATTCCTGTCACTATTCTCGCTGTGATATTGCCATTCGCATCATATCTGTACCCATATTCGCTTGGCACTCCTGATTCAAAGCCTATCATAGCTATGGCTGAGATTACTACTGTAAGTATTGTTTTCTGATTCATAATAAATTGTGGTGATTATAAGCCGCACTATTTATTTTGCATGTCTAAATATGCTTTTCGAATATCAAAGTATCTAACGTGTTGAAATTTATTGTCACAGCTTGGGCATGGTGTATCTGTTTGGTTATCTCTGTCATCGGAAAATCGACTTTTGTAATCATCCAATACAATAAATTTTTTTGTGGGTGGCTCTTCATTGTATTTGTAATATATTCATAAGCTGCAGATTTTCCATTTCTTATGTATATTATATCTGCTTTCATAACGACTAAACTTTCACCAAATGTATTTTCCAAAGTTTTGTCAATTATTCGTATAGTCTTATCCATATAATAATCCGCGGAATCTTTCATACCCTTGCGAATATATTTAGATATCATGAATTCGTTACGCTTAGGATTATCTTCAGGAAGGGTTAACATAAGCAGTTCTTGTTGCTCGAATGCTTCATCATATCGTCCTAATGCGTTTAATGCTGTGCATTTGTTGAAATAGCATGTGTATTTGGATTCATTACTTGGGTCTAATTTAATTATGCTGTCGCAAAGAGATAGTACTCGATTCAAAGCCACTGTATCATCACTACTTGATTGTAGTAAGAGCCAATCTACGTTTATTCGCATGACTTCCAATTTAAGAGTATTACGGCTTGACGTATCTGTATTTGTACAGTTTGCACAAATAAATAAAATGGATAGGTAAATAATCAGATATAAAAATTTTTTCATAAGAATATAATGTTTTTATGCGTATTATAGTGTAAATGCATTGGACTGATACAAATATTATTAATCACGAGATAAATGCCTTTTAGTACCAGCGACTTTTCTCTTTGCTCACTATCCTTCTGTGATTCAGAGCATCCTATGGATAATATTGTTATGAGTAAGATAAATATTACTGACTGTTTCATTTGGTGTTTTTGGTTTGATAATGAAGGTATCGGCATTGATAAGCTACTTATTTACTACTCAAATAAAATGGTTTTATTGTATTTTATTCTGTATAATAGCTATATTACGCTGTGTATCACGTAATAATTTTTTTGCCCACTTAGGTCCCTCGCTATGCTCACAGAATGAGATGTGGTCCAATCCCAAGTTTAAAAGATTCCTAAATTGATACAGGGCATCAGTGTACTTTTTATTGCACATAAGAGCTACGCCATACGTGTATATCGTAAGAGGATCCGATGGCATTGTCTCAAAAGCTTCTTTGGCATAATACAGGCTTTCAATATTATTGTTATTTTTATGATAGAAATCAGAAAGCATTATTTTACAGTAATACTCCTTGGGGAATTTGGCACATATACCCTTAAGATAACGAATCACTTTATTCGGATCCTTGTCCTTAGCCAAATTTTCTATTCTTTTTACTATATAGGTACGTTGCCTGTCTGAAACATAATCGTGTTCCGAAATAGGGGCATTATCTTGTTTATTGCTATATTTAAGCATTTTATAAAAGGATATAGCCTCTGCTTTTGTGAAGTCACTTTGTACACCTCGTTTACGGTTGGCAATGTGTATTTCCATTAAATTTAAAGCTTCACAATCTTTATATAGATGAAATAAGCAGTCTGCCTTATAATATCTCGAATCGTTTATTACAGATTTTGCCCACCTAAGACCGAATCCTCTTTTTGCAATGTCATCCTCGCTCATATTTAAGAGTCTATCCCATTCGGATATGGACTGTTCGTATTCTCCTAATGACCACAAAATCCGTGCGCGAGTGAATACGAGTAAGGGGTATTTATCGTCAATTTCTTTTGCTTTGTCTGCATAAAATAAAGCCTCTCTATCTATATGCCGATTCCACAACACATTTGCAAGTTGTGTAAGCATATACACATCCTCGGGATTTTTTTCAAGTAAACTCCTAATTAGAGTCTCCGCTTTCTTGAATTCTTGTTGATTGATGAGATTGATTAGCTCTTCCATAAGTGCTTTCGTTTGTTTGGGTTTACAGGGTGTACGTGCTTTTTGTTTTTATCTCCTCTATTATTATTTCTCTGTTGACCTGTCTGAGTTCCCACTGAGGGCTGACGAGTATATCAGTTTCACCGTTTTTGGCATATATGTGTTGTTTGCCACAGTGCTGCCCAAACAAGCGGTAGCCCCGCTAACGAATCCGTGTACCACATTTCCACCCTGAAGCCCCTCAATCATGCCTTGGGAAAAGCTGTGCTTGAACAGTCTTTCGTATACGGAGCCGTCACCGGAAGCAAAGTTTGCCAGACTTCCGATACCGCCCCAAAATGCGCCTGTGAATGTTGATTTTGCTATCTGACCTATGTTTGCGCCATTTAGCAATGTCCCGGTCAAGGCTCCCGCTGCGCTTCCTGCCACTCCCGCCACTATTACTGCGCCGATAGAAGTACCGGACCCGAGGGTGAGGGCAGACACAGCTATGCCCACTACCGATGCCGTGAGTGATTTCCAGTGTCTGCTGAACCAGCTATACCCGGATGGGTCAACGAGAGAGAGAGGATTGTTGAGACAATAGGCATATCTATTTAATCCCTGGGTGAAGTCGGGAGCCTGAACAAAGGGGTCGGGAGAGATGAATCTGCCAACGATGGGGTCGTAGATTCTTCCGTCCATGTTTATCAGCTCAAAAAGATCAATATGCTCATGTCCTCCAAAGCCATGGACGTTTTTGGCCTGGCTCATGACTTGTGTGTCGTAAGCTCCCCATGTCGATGGGTCTCTGCGTGCGCCCCAGGCGTCATAACTCAATTCCTGTATCAGGTTGCCGGACTCGTCTGTGATGCATTGTACCGAGCCCAGATGGTCATGGTGGAAATACATGATAGACCTGTCGTTGTCTTTCCAGTCACTGGATATCATGGCTACCGCCTTGCCGTGCGCAAAAATATAACATCTGTAATCCGTAACCCTATCATCGGTTTCGTGCTCGAAGATATTGTCCACATAATATTTTCTCACGCCGTCAAGAATGGACATCACTCTGGAACCCTTTGGTCCATATGAGAGTGTAAGCACATATTTACCAACGGCCGCTTTTTCCACTTTGTTATATGAATTGTATGCTATGCTCCAAGACTTTAATCTTTTGAATACTGAGGCGTTGTTTATTGCGGCAAGTCTGTTTGTGCCATCCTCATACGCATAATTGCCCACAGATGTCTTTCTCCTTATGTTTCCGGCATTGTCGTATGTGATGTTCTCGGTGATATTGTTGCCTTTTGCCGTTATTGCCAGTCTGTACATCTCATCGTACATGAAGGTCTCTGTTAGGCCACGTTTCACATCCTTACGTTGTATCATGTTGCCGACTTTATCAAATACATATTCCCAGTCCTGTATTCCCGGTGTCAGAATGGCAGCTATATTCCCGTTCTCCAAATTATAGGATGTGGTGGTGACGAGACCGTTCCCGAACTCCTCATCCAACGCCTGTCCTCGCGCGTTGATATTCAGAATACGCCAGTAAGTCTTGCCCGTTTTGGTATCAGATACGGATAACAGCATTCCACACTCATCATATTCATTCTTTATTTTAATCTTGTTAGGGTATTCGACTGTGCTTATATGATTGTTGTTGTCATACGAGTATATGATGTAATAGTCATTGGTATCGATGGAAATGCGCTTTGTGATCAGTCTGCCGTATTCATCGTATGAATACGACTCTGATGAACAGATGTCTCCCACTGACACAACTTCGGACACAGTCCCTTTCCGTGTCTCGTCATAGTAGGTAGTTAGCACCATGTCGGGTCTGAACTCGTCCACGATTCGGCCGGCATTATCGTATGTATAGATTGTCTCCCCATTGCTGTCTTTATGGGATACCATATCTCCATATGCATTATAGGTTTCCTCTGAGATTCCCGTATCGGAGTCCTCAAAGTACACGCGGTTCCCGGCCGCGTCATAGCTGCATAATATTGTGGACCTTGGACTCCTGCATTCGACGCATTTACCCTCTGCGTCATATTCGTATTCCACGGAAGCGCCGGCATTGTCGGTGCTTGATATTAGCCAACCGTTAAGGTTACATACTTTAGTGCTCGTGTGGCCATAAGGATCTGTGACTACGGTTGAAAGGCCATTATAGTCATATGTATGGACGCTTCCGTCCGGGGTGGTCTGTTTTATGGTACGGCCCATCTCATCATACTCATACACTGTCCAATATTGCTGGTCGCCATAGAAATATGGTTCGGAAAGCCTCTCGATAAGACCTTTCTTATTATATTTTCTATCAGTACACACTTTTTTGCCCCCTACCGATTCAGTTATTGTACGAATAGCCCTGCCTCTGCAATCGAAAAAATCGATTACAGCAGGCCCGCCCGTGTCTTTATGCCATTCAAAGTACAACGCATAGTCAGGGGCTTCTGCTAAGCCTGCCGCCCATCCGACAGTTTTTAGAGATGATGATATCGGGGTAGATAATGACACGATCTCGTCTGACTTTCCATATGAATAGACGGTAGTGATGCCATTTATGTCCACTCCCCCTTTAATATGGCCGGTGGCATCATCATACTCGAATGATTCTTTAAACCCTAAACTGTTGGTGGCAGATATCAGGAACCTGCCTTTTGAGTCGTAGGAACTCTCTGTGGCGCGTCCGGGTGTGTCGTCAAGAGGGATGATCTCGCTTCTGATTATGTTACCGAATAGATCATGTGTATAAATCTTCTTGTATCCAAGTCTGTTATTGGTCGGCAAAAAGCATTCTGATGTCAGCAATCCGGACTCCGCGTCATACCCGAATGTGGAGGACCTCATAATAGTACCATTGGTGTTTGAAATGGTTAAGGTGCTTCTTGTCATTCTGCCCAAAAGCCATTTTGTCGGATTGCTAGTGTACTGGTTGGATGTGACCGTTTCCACCTCTCCGTCGGAAACTATGATTTTCAGCATATTGCCGTACGAGTCGTACTCGTAACTTGTCTTGGAGTCTTCTGTTACTTCCCCGGAATTATATTCGTAGGTTTTGGAATGTTCTGTCTCTGGGGCATATGTGTAAATTCTGCTGTCGTAAGATGAAGCGTAATCTGTTTTTAGCTTGTACGTGTACTCTATTTCCGAGACGTTTTTTCCGTTAACCGTTGTGCTTGTGCGTTTGGGCGCCATAACATACTTGTCAGTGTTAACCGCGAATTCCTTTATTATCGATGAATTCATTGTCTTGTCCGTCACATGTACCTTTTCAAAGCCAAGTATGCCGCGCCCCCTTTTGTGAAGCATGGCGTTCTCGTATCTATATGCGGTAGCGTCAACTCCCCCTATGCCATCAGGAGTGGAGACGGAGCAAACCACCGGCCAGGTGAGACCCGTGGAAATAAGGGGATAAGAATCGGTGTTTCCGCGGGTAAACACGTTTTTATTGGAGAGGTATTCGTAGTCAATCTCCGTGGTGTTTCCAAGACCATCTTTTATGGCTGTGAGAAGGCAATTTTTGGTGTCTGGCATCAGATATAGTTGGTATCCGTTCCAGTTGCTTTTATTCCAATCGGAGGTGCATAGGAAATCCATTTTGCCGTCACCGTTGAAGTCACCTGTATAAAAGCGCCACTTGTCAAGCGCATATATGTTACCCCCGTCAAGCTGCCTATAAAAATTACCGATGCCGTCATTAAGAAAAGCCTGTGGCTTTGTCATATTGTTACCGGCGGATGTCTTGTCCACCGCTTGTATGTCGTCATATCCGTCGCCGTTGAAATCAGCTATATAGAGTTGTTTCGATTTGGCATTGAAAGGTCGGGGGTGGTATTCCCTGACAAACTCCCCATTGCCTTTTGAGTAGCATATGCACCAGTCGCTCCACCCGTCCTTATTCGGGTCTTTCTCCCATCCGGTTAGGATTATGTCTGTTTTGCCGTCACCGTTAAAATCCCCTAATTCGAGATAATGGTACTTATTTGGCCATTCCGCGGATTCATGTCTTGCCATGGTGCCATATCCGTCACTGTACATTATGTGATATCCGTCCTCTACAAGGTTCATAACGTCAGTGAGCCCGTCACCGTTGAAGTCGCCGTATACCACTTTGTCCCAATTCGCATCACATTGCCTTATTAGAGTGTTTCTTAACGGGGTGACGGATTTATCATCGGAGGATGAGCAAACGAGCATGCATTCCTTTGACTTTGACTTGGATGCGAAAATGTCAGCCGCGCCGTCACCGTTCAATTCTGCGGGCTGAATCGTATAGTCTTGGTCAAGAGACAAGAAACAATCGGAATATGATATGCCAATCTGGCCTCCGCTGACCGAAGTCAGATACAGGTCGCAGTTGTGCCATTTGTTCGAATGACACCTTTTGACCACAATATCGGCATATCCGTCACCATTGAAGTCATCACATATTATTTGCTCCAGAATGTCATTTTCCCATTGCCAGGACCCTTCCGCCACCATATCGAAATAGTCACCGCGGCTAATGAACAACTTCCATCCATCCCATCCCGCTTTGTTGTCTTCGGGAGTTGCTAAGAAATCGGCAAGACCGTCACCGTTAAAATCCCCTACTGTTAGATGCGCCTTGTTTATGGCATTCAGGGTCGTGTAGTTGTGGTTCTTTACACTAAAATCATCAAGGTTTGTCCACGTAAATTGCGTGGCGTTTTTATGATAGCCTTGGGAATTTATCTCGTTGATTTTAGACAGTTGGTACTTCCTGTTTGAAATTTTGTAGCTGAGCTGGATGCGTCTTGCTATCCTGTTCCCCGAATATATGTAGGCCGAACTGAGCAGTTTGCTGTTTCTGACCGTCGCTCCGTTGACATAAGTTATCGGGGGATATGGATTCGATATATATGTAAATCTTACGGAAGCATACGGCGACAGCCCGGAAATATCATTCCTGGTATAGTCGATTCTTGATGGCCTGAAATCGTTAGTCTCGGAGTCTCCCTCGTATGTGACGGTGAAATAATTGCCTTTGGTATCTGATACTTTGGATACAACCCAAAAAAGGGTTGAGTCATTCTGGGCTTTATTCAAGGCATGGGCTACCGACACATAATCATAAATCAGTCCGGATTTTGTATGGACTCTGAACGAAATGGGATTAATTTTTTTGCCGTAGGCGAGAATTTTAGAAAAAGTGTTGACCTCTGTCCTGTATTCAATTGTGTCGCTGCCGCTCATGCCGTATTCAATAAGGCGTTGGCCATCCAAAGCAAAATGGTCTCTGCTACTGAAGCTTATTGATGTGGAGATTCCATCATGAAGCAAGTCGGATGGAACCCTGCTGATGATGGATAGACCGGAGAGATCGAACCCGTATCCGGCAATCCCATTTTTTGTTGAGCTGTTGTAGCATAAGGAAATGCTTGGAGCCATGCCAGAGGTGCCCGGAATCAATTGAATCGGAATTTCATAAGAAAGTTGCCCTGTGGGTGTCACTTCAATAGCATCATCAATTTTGCCTACGACACCGTTGTCTGTGCCACCGAGTTCGTATTCGGTGTACATGCGCACCTGAGCTGTGGAATAAATTGCGGCTATACACAGGGATATTAAAATCAATATGAGTCTAAGGCGGGTATCTCTTGCATTCATAACCGTTTACTCTGTTTTATGAATTGACAATTTGCCACAACTTTGTGTTCCACTAATATACTTGTTAAGCCCGAGCGACATACCTTTGGCAAAACTTATGTCTACGAGAAGCGATCCTTTAAGTCCGGGTCCGCGGGTGAAGGCTATCGCGTCAAGGTCGCCTTTGCTTATGCCGGCACGCTTGATGGCTGTATCCACCACGGGCACTATATTCTGTTGGTGGGCGCGTGAGGCGAGTTCGGGCACCACGCCGCCGTATTCTTCATGTACTTTCTGCGATGCTATCACATTGGATAGCAGCAATTCGTCGCGTATCACGGCCGCGCTCGTGTCGTCGCACGACGATTCTATTCCTATTATCGTTACACTCATTTATATATGTATGAGTGGATTATTGCATATGATTTTTGTAATCTTTATGGCTTATCTGAATATTTCTACCCAGGATGATTCAAAGCCAATTGTTGGCAAAATGATATCTTTACTTATTACCGGAGGACGCTTTATGGCGAATCTGACAGCGTTATGTGGTATATCCTCATGTATTGTAAATTGAGATCCATGAGGTTGCCAAGTAAATTTTGTGGTATTGGAGATGATTGATTTACCTATTAGATTGCCATTTTTATTTACTTCCCATTGATAATCATTGGAGGCGTATCTATGGGTGTATTCTTCGTAAAGACAAAAACTAAGACAATCTTCAGAGCGAATGAGTACCATTGTCCTGATAGGATTATAATTATCTAATGCCAAGTTAATACGCTCATTCCATATCCCTAATACGGCTCTTCCTGTTTTTGAAATATCCTCGTGAGGGTCTGTTATTCCATAAGAATAGTCGGGAGAGCATCTTCCGCTTATCAATCTTACATTCTTTACTTTCATGGGATTTGAATTTTTGACTGTCTTCATTGACCATGCCATTTTCCCTTTTACCACATCTGCGATTCCGATAGGAGAGTCTAAATGAATACCACCTATTGCATTTGCAAATGCATCACCCCAATCCTCTCCTGTGATATCCTTTCTTCCCATATATAGCAAATATACAAAGTAGCTTGCAATCTTTACAATAATGTCATCGGGAATCTCGTTGATAGGATATAATTCAGAGCTTGTGAGCCGATGCCCATCTCTTAATCTCGGATGCTTCATAGTAAAATGTATTAATAATGGTTGCTAAGAATAGTATTTATTTTTTTCGCTATTTCTCGAATCATAGGCACAGCGACACTATTGCCCGTCTGTCTCCTGATTTCGGAATGTGATACTGCGATTACGAAATTATCTGGGAATCCCTGAAATCTAAGAAGCTCTCTTGACGAAGGACGCCTTCTGCCGTTTACAAGCAGATAATTATAAGACGCACCTGTACGCAATGCGCAAGCATAATCAAGAATGGATATATTTCCTGATTTATTTTCATGCCATACGGATGGGTAGAATACAACCTTACCTTTAGTTCGTTCTATTCTCTTTTGTAGTATTACCTCTGATGCGAAAAGGGATGAGTCCACTTCCGTGTCATCTTCAAGAATGTCAGAAAGAGAATATCCTTTCTTCTCAAAATCGAAGTCAAACTCATCTGTAAGTTTTGGGTCGAGAAAACCAACAATAATCACTCTTTCTCTTTTTTGTGGTACACCAAAATCCAATGCGTTTAGGACTGACCATTTATATGAATATCCTAATTCGGTCAGTGTATCAAGGATTGTTCTAAATGTATTTCCTGAATCATGAGAGGTAAGTTGTTTTACATTTTCCAGTAAGAATGCTTTAGGCCTGTGTTTTTTAAGTATTGATGCCACCTCAAAAAACAATGTGCCTCTGGTATCCTCAAAGCCTTTTCTTTTACCCATTATAGAGAATGCCTGGCATGGAAACCCGGCCAAAAGCAAGTCGAAGGATTTTGGGATAAACCGTTTGGTGGATTCTCTACAAATATCCCCAAAAGGCATCTCGCCGAAATTTGCGAGGTATGTCTTTTGTGCGTGCTTATCCCATTCGGATGAAAACACACATTTGTATCCCAGTTCTGTGAATGGTAATCGTATACCTCCTATTCCGGCGAATAAATCTATAAATGTAAACTTGGATTCCGGTCCATTTGCAAATGGCACCTTAAAGAATTCAGAGAATAGAGATAACTGCTCCGGTTCGTTCAGCAGATTGGATAATTCGTACTCGTTTTCATGATAATCCTCTGTATTGATTTCAGGTTTGGAATTTAAGTAATCGATAAGCGATTCTAATATCAGTATACGCTCTTCTTCATTTTGAATAGATTTGTTGTGAAGATAATGGCTCAACACTGCCATATGATTCTCAAGACTCTCATTGTCAAATATCTTGATATTGCCATCGCGGTTGATTTCTGTAGGGAAATCAACTATCGATGGCAGTTCATTGGTCTTGTGATTATCGATTCGTTTGTTGCACATAGTGCAAAGTTATGTATTTTCTTCGAATTCGCAAAATCAAAATTGGCTACAGCCTCACTCCCTTTTGTACATTTGTAATCGTTGTTTCTTAAAAGTAATATTACTGCGAGCATATTGACCTTTATTGGAAGTGAATGACCCATAGCCGATGGCATGGTATGGGCAGCGGTGGTAGCATCCAAGGCACATGGTGCATCTGTCATCCCATACCGGCCGGCGGTCATTCATCGTGATGGCGTGCATGGGGCAGCCTTTGGCGCATCTGCTGCACCCCACACAGTTGGCGTTAACACTGAATAGCTTGGGCGATGTGTAATACTTCATGAACGGAGGCCGTAGCACATAGCTCTTAATCCACGGCATAGCTCCCCTTACCACATCCGACTCCTTACTCCCTTTGCTTATCAGCGTGGTAATATGGCTTACACGCTCGGGCATTTTGCGCAGTTTCTCAGTCTCCAACTCACGACTGTCCACGTCAAACCCCGGAAGACACACATAGGTATTAGGCATCTGCACAGAGTAAGCCGCCGCCACAAGCCATCCGTGCCTCCCCATGGCCTTAGCCCAAAGCTTGTCGGCCATGCCTATGTCATCGCCGCAAGTGCACACCATATAATGTGCGGCATCCTCCGCTCCGGCAATAGAGGCTGAGGCAATAGCCCGTTCTACAGCTTTAGGCATACCCCAACCATGTATCGGAAAAACCCATATCACACGATTGTCGCTTAATTCGTGGATGAGCCGCTCGTCGGAGATCATCACCACTTCATCGCCTAAGATATCGTGAAGCCGGCTGGCCACATCCTTAGAGTTGCCCGTACCCGAAAAGCAGATTATCATCTTATCGTCACTTGAGTGGCCCCATAGCCGTATTCCTGAAACGACGCGTCCTGCACGTCATGTCCCTTGTACCTGTAGTTAAGCTCCTTGAGTAGCGCTTTGCGAAGCACACCATCACCCTTGCCATGAATGAACACGATTTTCTGCCCGTGGTTGCGAAGATTCAAGTCCATCACTTTGCAGAAAGTGTCAACCTGTTTGTTTAGCATGTCGGCGTTGCTAAGGCCGCGTGTGCTGTCAACCAGTTCGGTGATATGCAGGTCTACCACTATCGGTTCGTCTTTTCCCCTCTTGTGTTTCTTTATGGGATTTGGAAGCGCGGTCTTGTCATCATGAATTTTCTTGCGCAAAGACTGCTCTATTTCCTCTGCCTTTATTTCGGGTTGCTTCTGGGGGACGTCATCCATAGTGATATTCAGAGCTATCACCGGCTGGTCGAAATACACATTGGGCTGGAAACAGTGAAGTTTGAAAAATTTAGTAGTGTCGAGCCGCAGATTCACGCTTGCGGGTTGTTTCATCGCGAAATCCTTTCCTCGCTTGAATGCTATGTACTGCACAGCCACACGCTCTATTTCGGGGAGCGTTTCTTTTGTGAGTTGTCCGATGTGTATCTGTATCCCCGGCTCCACTACGCCGTCGTACCTCAGAGTCCATTCCTCGCCCTTCTTATCGCTTGTGAGGTAGGTGAAGTAGAGGTAGAAGTTGGAGTCGTTCACAAGATAAGTATTATAGGATGTGGATGATAACTTCTTTAAATCCACAGCCTCGTAGCCCAAAACGATGTTAAGTCTCTCACCGCCCGGAGTCTCCTCCACCACGAATGTCTCATCTTGCTTTGGCGAAGGTTTGGGCGTCTCTTTCGAGGATGATGCGTCCTTTACATTCTTATCAGCGCTTTTCTTGCCATATTCGGGTACATGAGTGGAGGCCGGTGACACCACCACACATTCACGCAGCATCACCGGGCTTTCAAACCCGTCTTCGTCAACATATGCTATATTACCGTCGATGCGCACTATCGTGCCACCGCCCACCGAATTGAGGTATCTTACGTGATCTCCTATCTTAGCCATATCGTATATATTGTATTTTTATGTGGCAAAGTTAGCTATAATTTGCCGAAAAATCACTAATTTTGTGCTGTTATGACTACAAAAAATATTTCTATAAGCGATTTCGACTATCCTCTGCCTGATGAGCGTATAGCCAAACATCCTCTTTTACAGCGCGATGCATGCAAATTGCTGCGATATTCACCCGATAGTGGCATAAGCGAGCATATCTTTGCTGACATCACGAGGCTTCTGCCGCCTGACTCTATACTTATATATAATAACACGCGCGTGATAAATGCGCGTATGCGGTTTCACAAAGATTCAGGCGCGCAGATTGAGATTTTCTGCCTTGAACCGGTGTTGCCGGTAGATTATGCCGAGAATTTCGCATCCTGCGGCCCGTGCAGATGGCTATGTCTTGTGGGCAATTCCAAACGATGGAAAGACGGTAGACTTACGATGGAGGTGACAATCGACTCAATGCCTGTAACGGTGACAGCCACCCGAATCTCAAAAATGGGAAATGCCTCTGTGGTGGAGTTTGCTTGGTCCGGATCTTCAGTCACATTTGCTTCCGTCATAGAAGCGGCCGGCGTGATACCCATACCACCTTATCTCAACCGCGACACCGAAGAATCCGACTCTTCCGACTACCAGACCGTTTATTCTAAAATCAAGGGTTCGGTGGCAGCTCCTACAGCCGGGCTTCACTTTACTGATACTGTGCTCGGCGATATTACGGAGCGCGGTATCCCACGCCGCGAGCTTACCCTGCATGTGGGAGCAGGCACTTTCCAGCCGGTGAAAGATGATGACGTGTCGCAGCATCAGATGCATAGCGAATACATATCCGTATCTCGTGAGCTCATTGCCGAATTAGCTGCTACAACAAGACGCGTATATGCTGTGGGCACCACGTCGGTGCGCACACTCGAAAGCCTTTATCATATAGGATGTCTGATGTCGCAAGGCGTATGGTCCGGTGAGGTGCCGCAGTGGTATCCTTATGCTCCCGAGCATCCATGCCTGAGCGTGAAAGAGTCGCTCGGTCATATCCTGAAATATATTGATGATAAAGGGATGTCGAGGCTTATCGCCTCTACCCGTATCATAATAGCTCCTGGTTATGACTACCGTATAGTAAAGGGCATTATCACTAATTTTCATCAGCCCAAGTCCACTTTGCTGCTTTTGGTGTCGGCATTCATCGGTGACGAGTGGCGTAAGGTATATGACTATGCTCTTGGACATGATTTCAGATTTTTGAGCTATGGCGATGCCTGCCTTTTCGAACGCTGACACCTCCTCCATATTGCCCCGAAAAAGGGTACAAATACATGCCTATACTAAAAACATGCTCTAAAACATATTTTCAAATAGCTTGTTTTTTAAAAAAAATTCTTAAATTGCAGCCGTTTTTCAAATAACCCTCGTATCAAAATATAATTATTAATATCATGAAGGTTTATAAAACTCAAGAAATCAAAAATATAGCCTTGCTCGGAAGCAAGGGCTCGGGTAAAACCACACTCGCTGAAGCTATGCTCTACGAGTGTGGAGTGATAAAACGCCGCGGCACAGTAGAGGCCGGAAACACCGTTAGCGACTATTTCCCCGTAGAGAAGGAATATGGCTCATCGGTTTTTTCCACCGTATTCTATGCCGAGTTCAACAACCGCAAACTCAACGTTATCGACTGCCCGGGAGCTGACGACTTCGTGGGCAACGCCATCACTGCACTTGGCGTAACCGATACAGGTGTTATCCTTATCAATGGCCAGTATGGCGTAGAGGTGGGCACCCAAAATATATTCCGCACTTGCGAGAGCCTTAACAAGCCTGTGATATTCGCCATCAACCAGCTCGACGGCGAGAAGGCTGACTACGAGAACGTATTAGAGCAGACACGCGAAATCTTCGGAAATAAGGTAGTGCCCGTGCAGTATCCTATCGCAAGCGGCCCCGGCTTTAACGCGTTTATCGACGTGCTGCTCATGAAGAAATATTCATGGGGCCCGGAAGGCGGCGTGCCTACTATAGAGGAAATTCCCGCCGAGGAGGCTGACAAAGCCGCAGAGTACCACAAAGTCCTCGTTGAGGCTGCTGCCGAAAACGACGAGACTCTGATGGAGAAATTCTTCATGGACGAGAAACTCACCGAGGACGAAATGCGCGAAGGTCTCCGCAAGGGTATCGCCACTCGTTCGGTATTCCCTCTCTTCTGCGTAAGCGCGCAGAAGGATATGGGTGTGCGCCGTATGATGGAATTCCTTGGCAATGTGGTGCCTTTCGTTGAGCAGATGCCCGCTCCGCTTAATACAGCCGGTGATCCCGTGTCTCCTGATGCCAACGGCCCGGTAAGCATATATTTCTTCAAGACCACCGTTGAGCCACATATCGGTGAGGTAAGCTACTTCAAGGTGATGTCCGGTACTTTGAAAGCCGGTATGGACCTCGACAATGTAAGCCGCGGATCTAAGGAACGTCTGGCCCAGATTTTCTGTGTGTGCGGACAGATCCGTACAGCCGTTGACGAACTCCAGGCCGGCGATATAGGTGCTACCGTAAAACTTAAGGATGTACGCCGTGGCAATACACTCGACGAGAAAGGCTGCAACTGGGAATACGACTTCATCAAATATCCTGCCCCCAAATATCAGCGTGCCGTGCGCCCTGTCACAGAGAGCGAGGCCGAGAAGCTTAGCACTATTCTTAACCGTATGCACCAGGAAGACCCCACATGGGTGGTTGAGCAGTCGAAAGAACTCAAACAGACTATCCTATCGGGTCAGGGCGAATTCCACTTGCGTACTCTCAAATGGCGCGTTGAGAACAACGAAAAACTCCCAATCGTGTTCGAAGAACCCAAGATACCTTACCGCGAGACTATCACCAAGGCCGCTCGTGCCGACTATCGCCATAAGAAACAATCAGGTGGTGCAGGCCAGTTCGGTGAAGTACATCTTATAATCGAACCGTACAGCGAAGGTATGCCTGCGCCCGACACATATAAGTTCGGTAATCAGGAGTACAAGATGAGCGTACGCGACACCCAGGAATTGCCTCTCGCATGGGGTGGTAAGCTCGTGGTATGCAACTGTATCGTAGGTGGTGCTATCGATGCCCGTTTCATCCCCGCCATTGTCAAGGGGCTGATGGACCGCATGGAGCAGGGCCCGCTTACCGGATCTTATGCCCGCGATGTGCGTGTATGTATCTACGACGGTAAGATGCATCCGGTTGACTCAAATGAAATCTCTTTCCGCCTTGCCGGGCGTAACGCTTTCTCCGAGGCTTTCCGTAACGCCAATCCCAAGGTGCTTGAGCCTGTATACGATGTAGAGGTGCTTGTGCCCAGCGATGTTATGGGCGATGTGATGTCCGACCTCCAGGGCCGCCGCGCCATCATTATGGGTATGTCCAGCGAGAAGGGCTTCGAGAAATTGTCGGCTAAGGTGCCCTTGAAGGAAATGGCCTCTTACTCTACAGCTCTCAGCTCTATTACCGGTGGTCGCTCTTCTTTCACCATGAAGTTCGCTTCTTACGAACTTGTGCCCTCCGACGTGCAAGAGAAGCTCCTCAAAGAGTACGCCGAAAGCAATCAGGAAGACTAATCCTTTCATCAATATTCTCCCTTTTCCTCGACGGGCTGTCTGCTTTACTGCCGACAGCCTTTTTTTAGCACACCTTTTTTCAATACCTTTCTTCACAGCACACCTTTTTATAACGCCCTTTTTACACAGCCTTTTTATATAAACCTTTTTTTGCTAAATTGCGGAATTTTTCGTAATTTTGCAAATCATTTTGCGATACCCCTTTTGTCGCAGTGCAAATAATTTGATATCAAATCATTATCATAAGTTTTATGAATATTTCATATAGCTGGTTAAAGCAATATATCGATTTCTCGCTCACTCCCGATGAGCTTGCTGCCGCCCTCACATCTGTAGGTTTGGAGACAGGTGGAGTGGAGCGTGTGGAGAGTATACGCGGCGGTCTGCGCGGTATCGTAATCGGAAAGGTGCTTACTTGTGTCGAGCACCCGGATAGTGACCACCTCCACATCACTACCGTTGATCTCGGCGACGGAAAAGCCACTCAGATCGTGTGCGGCGCGCCGAATGTAGCTGCAGGGCAGACGGTGGTTGTGGCCACTGTAGGCACCACCCTCTACGACGGTGACAAGGAATTCAATATCAAAAAATCGAAAATCCGCGGCGTGGAGTCGTTCGGCATGATTTGTGCTGAGGACGAAATCGGAGTGGGCACATCGCACGATGGCATTATCGTAATTCAGGATGAGAATCTTCCTGCTCCGGGTACTCCGGCTGCTGAATATTATCAGCTGCAGGACGACTACGTGCTTGAAGTGGATCTTACGCCCAACCGTATTGACGCTGCCTCACATTACGGTGTGGCCCGTGACCTCAGCGCATGGCTTTGCGCTCATGCCACCCCCGCCTCTCCCCACCGCCCCTCGGTGGAGGATTTCAAAATCGATGATGTCTCGGCAGAGGGGATAAGCGTAGTCGTAGATGATACTCAAGGATGCCCGAGATATTGCGGTATCACCATCAAGGACGTGAAGGTGGCAGAAAGTCCAGATTGGCTTAAAAACAGACTCACATCCATTGGCCTGCATCCGATCAACAATGTGGTGGATATCACCAACTATATCCTTCACTCATTCTGCCAGCCTATGCACTGCTTCGATGCGGATAAAATCAAGGGCAATCGCATAGTGGTTCGCACTTGCCCCCAAGGCACCGAATTCGTTACGCTCGATGGCGTACAGCGTAAACTCGACTCTGCCGATCTGATGATATGCAATGCTGAGGAACCCATGTGTATAGCCGGAGTGTTCGGCGGTCTTGACTCCGGTGTCACAGAGTCCGCCACCACCATCTTCCTCGAGAGTGCCTATTTCAATCCCACTCGTGTGCGTAAGACGGCTCGTCGCCATGGTCTGTCTACCGACGCCTCTTTCCGCTATGAACGCGGCATCGACCCTAACGGGTGCATGTATGCCCTTAAGCTTGCCGCCTTATTGGTGAAAGAGCTGTGCGGAGGCACTATTGTTGGTCAGCTTCAGGATATTAAGGCTCACGATTTCCCGCCGTTCGATGTTACTTTAGGCTATAAGCAGATTTGCGGTCTTGTGGGTAAGGATATACCTGCCGAGACCATCGATAAGATACTCGACTCTCTCGAGATTAAGACAGTTGATGTGAACGATGGGGTGATGAAGCTTCAAGTACCCACTTACCGCACTGACGTGCAGCGCCCGTGTGATGTGATTGAGGATTTCCTTCGTATCTACGGATATAATAATGTGGAGATGCCTACAGCCGTGCATTCGTCGTTGTCATTCAAGACACCCACTGATGCGGCGGATGATATGCGTCGCTCTATAGCCAATCAGCTTACCGCTGTCGGATTCAGCGAAATTCTCAACAATTCACTGTCAGCCGAGGCATACTATAGCAATCTCGAATGTTATCCAGCAGAGCGGTGCGTGCGTTTGCTGAACCCTCTAAGTCAGGATCTCAACGTAATGCGTCAGACTCTTCTTTTCGGAGGCCTGGAGACAATCTCACACAATATCAACCGCAAGATGCCCGACTTGCTGCTCTATGAGTTCGGCAATGTCTACTTCTTCAATAAGGATGCAGAATCCACAGCCGAGAAGCCTACCGCTCCATATAGCGAAGAGTCGCATTTGGCACTTTGGCTCAGCGGCAACATGCGTACCCCCAACTGGTACCGCACTGCCGAAGAGGCATCATACTTCGACCTTAAAGCCGTGGTTGATAATATATTCGCGCGTCTTGGTATCAGCCAAAAAGAATTGACCGCTAAGAAGAGCGACCTTTGTATCTTTGATGCTTCGATGGAGATATGCACGCGTTCGGGCAAGCATCTTGCCTATCTGGGCATACTTAAGAAGTCGGTGGCAAAGAAAGCTGATGTGAAGGTGCCGGTGATTTATGCCGAGCTTGATTGGGGCACTATCACCAAGCTTGCCCTTTCCAAGAAAATCACTTTCGCTCCCCTGCCAAAGACACTTCCCGTGAAGCGCGACCTCGCCCTCTTGATCGACAATGCCGTGACTATGGAGCAGATTGAGGCTGTAGTGCGCGAATCAGAAAGAAAGCTTCTTAAGGATGTCACTCTCTTTGACGTGTACGAGGGCAAAAATCTTCCGGAGGGCAAAAAGTCATATGCCATATCCATGACGATTCAGGATCCGGAGAAGACCCTGCAGGATAAGCAGATCGATCAGATAATGAGTAAGATTATAGCCAATCTCCAAAAGAAGGTTAATGCGGAGTTGCGCTGAAAATCTTAAATCAGGCAAATTGGAGTTCCCTCAAAGTTTTTGAGGCAGTGTAAGGGCTTTGGCTCGCAAATCAGAAAAATCAAAATAATAAAAATCAATAAATAAAACCATAATACAATGGGAAGAGCTTTTGAATACCGCAAAGCAAGAAAACTGAAACGCTGGGGCAACATGTCGCGTACATTCACCCGCATAGGTAAGGAAATCACTATCGCTGTGAAGAACGGCGGACCGGACCCCTCGGCCAACCCCCGTCTGCGTATACTCATGCAGAACGCCAAGGCTCAGAATATGCCTAAGGATACAGTAGAGCGCGCTATCAAAAAAGCCACTGATAAGGACGCAAGCGATTTCAAGGAAATCACCTATGAGGGATACGGACCCCACGGCATCGCCATCTTCGTGGAGGCTGCTACCGACAATAACACCCGCACCGTGGCCAATGTGCGTTCTTACTTCACCAAACATGGTGGCTCGCTCGGCACTCAGGGTTCGCTCACTTTCCTTTTTGACCACAAATGTGTATTCCACATCCTGCCGAAAGAGGGCGTGAGCCTTGAAGACCTCGAGCTTGAACTCATCGACTGCGGCGTGGAGGAAATTGAGCAGGACGAAGAGAACATCGTGCTTTATGGCGCTTTCGAGGATTATTCTAATATCCAAAGCTATCTCGAAGATAACGGCTACGAAATAGTCAGCGCGGAATTCGAGCGTATACCCAACGACCTTAAGGACGTGACCCCGGAGCAGCGCGAGACTATCAATAAGCTCCTTGAAAAAATCGAGGAGGACGATGATGTGCAGAACGTGTTCCATAATATGCGCGAAGACGATTCCGAAGAGTAAGAGACTTTGTTGAAATAATTTGTTTTTGGTGGCCGGATGATTTTCAAATGGCCACTTTTTTAGTAATGTAAAGAATTAATAGGCCTATGAATATAGTAGAAGCCCATAATATAGTAAAAGACTTCACCGGACACCGCGCTCTCGATGATGTCTCTATTGATGTGCCGCGAGGTACAGTATATGGTCTGCTCGGTCCTAATGGCGCCGGCAAAACCACTCTTATACGTATCATCAACCATATCACCGCACCGGATTCGGGCACAGTGCTTTTCGACGGTCATACGCTTGTGCAGGACGATGTGCGCCAGATTGGTTATCTGCCTGAGGAACGCGGTCTTTACAAGAAGATGAAGGTGGGGGAGCAGGCCATGTTTTTCGCTCAGCTAAAGGGGCTGTCGCGCACACAGGCCCGCGAAATGCTCAAACAGTGGTTTGAGAAATTCGAAATCATGGATTGGTGGAATAAGAAGGTGGAAGAGCTGTCGAAAGGTATGGCACAGAAAGTGCAGTTTATCGTCACTGTGCTGCATCGCCCCAAACTTCTTATCTTCGACGAGCCTTTCTCCGGTTTCGACCCGATTAACGCGCAATTGCTGAAGAACGAGATTCTGAAGCTTCGCGATGAGGGCAGTACTGTTATATTCTCAACCCACAATATGAGTAGTGTGGAGGAAATTTGCGACCGTATTACACTTATCAACCGTTCGCATAATATCCTTACCGGCGATGTGGACGCGCTTCGTCAGCGTTACGGACATAACAGGTATGAGATTGCATACACGGGCGATCGTTCAGTCCTTACTTCCGCATTGCAACCGTCGTGCGAACATATTTCCGTTCTTGATGACGATAAATTCGGCAATCAGCGCCTTGAGGTGAAGCTTGTTGCCGATGACGCACGCCGTGCGGCTATTGCTGCTGCCAACGACAATTCGGCTCTTATAAGCTTCAAGCCGATGCTTATGTCGATGTCGGATATATTCATTAAGGCCGTTCAGGAGTCAAATGATACTGTGCCCCCGGAGTTTAACCCTGATAATATCGATACTTTATGATTTCTAATCTATATATCATCATTCGTAGAGAATTTCTCGAGCGCGTGCAGCGCAAGAGTTTCATTATCGTCACTCTGCTTACACCGCTTCTGATGATTGCTCTTATGGCTCTTCCCACTTTGATAATGATTATGTCAGGTCCGGAGAGTAAGACTATCGCTGTAATTGACCATACCGGGCAGATAGCACAGAAAATGGACGGTGATGACGAACTCAAATTTGTGGCTTTGGATGCTAATAGCGTCACGCTTGATTCCGTCAGAAGCAATCTCGATTATGATGCTATCCTTATAATAGGCTCCGATGTGGTGGATAATCCCGATAATGTGCAGTTGTACACCCAAAGTGCGCCCTCTATACAGACAGAGACATATATCCGCTCTCAGATTGAGGATCAGATAGAGCATCAGCGTATCAAAAAGTATGATATAGAAAATCTTGCCAAGATTGTCAACGAGCTGCAGGTGGATGTGAAGATGAGTACCTACCGCCTTGATAAGGAAGAGACTGAAAAAACGTCCTCTATAGTCTCTTATCTTATTGGTATCGCTGTGTCTATGCTCCTTTATTTCTTCATCCTGATTTATGGACAAATGGTGATGAACTCCATTATAGAGGAGAAAAACAACCGAGTGCTTGAAATCATAGTGTCATCGGTTAAGCCTACCACTCTTATGCTCGGTAAGATTCTCGGTGTGGGGCTTGTGGCTATAACTCAAATACTTATATGGGCTTTGTTGATGGGCACTTTCACTCGCTGGCTTATGCCTATACTTTCGGCTAAGGTCACCACTGAAGATGCCGACTTGCTCGTGGCTTTGAGTCAGCTCGGCGATTTCGGATATATGATGATGATTTTCGGCTTTATAGCCTTGTTTCTTATCTTCGGATATCTTTTCTATTCGTCTATTTTCGCCGCTATCGGTTCGTCAGTGGATAATATACAGGATGCTTCGCAGCTCACATCCATAGCTATGGTGCCTATAATACTTGGCATGATATTTTCCATGACGGTGGTCAACGATCCCAATTCTTCGCTCGCCTTTTGGCTGTCGATCATCCCGTTCACTTCTCCTATGGTGATGATGGCTCGTATTCCTTTCGGCATACCGGGCTGGGAGATTGTGCTCTCTTTGGTGATTCTTGCTCTATCCGTGCTTTTTATGGTATGGCTTGCCGCCAAGATTTACCGTGTGGGCATATTCATGTACGGCAAAAAGCCTTCGGTAAAGGATCTCATCCGTTGGGCTCGATATAAGTAAGTTTGCCCTTAGGCATAAGCCTTTTTTAAAGCTTTTATCAGCGGCGCGTCCGCATTGACATGTATTTGGTGTCGGTGTGTCCGCGCTGCTGCCTTATCACATTTGTAGTATAGGTTCGTCAGAGGGTACGTCGTTTTTCTTCGATTGGGTATCCTGCGTGTTTGTCGTTTCCTCTTCAGCCGGAGTCACTTCTTCGCTTTCCTCTGCCGGAGCTTCAGGGGCAATCTGGGTGGCTTCGTTCATTATATCCTGAGGAGTGATTTCATAGCCGTAAGTCTCCTCGCTTTCGTTAGAGAATGGCTGGTCAATGGCTGTGCCCGCTTGCTGCAACGCTTCATCCTCGCGTATGAAGAGTGAGTACAGCAGCATGAGTATTGACATCAGAGCTATGAAACTTAACAGGAAAATCAGAGGCAGTGATACCCGTGTATCTGAGACTTGTTCTTTTTTCATGCCGTTATGGGTGTTTGGGGTTGTATCTATGTCTATGTCTTGGAATGTGTGTATGTTGTCGTTGGCTTCTCGTGTTACCTCTATTATATTCACTATTATCGCGGAGCGATTGTCCACGCTGTCTGATGAGGCTTTTTCGAGAAGTGCGCGTTTGTTGCGCATGTTGCCTCCGTCATGCGAGAACACGTATCTTATGTATTCATTGTCGATATTCTCGTACATACCGTCGGTACAGAGATAGAAATAGTCGCCGGCGCGTATGTCGGTTATCCTGTGTATATCTGCGATACATCTTTTCTCCATTTTGGGCAGCATCACTCTGGTCAGTGCGTTTCGCCTGGGGTTGGCGGCTGCCTCTTGGGGTGTGCATTGTCCTCGCTGCACCAGCAGATTGCCATAGGTATGGTCGGCCGTTGCAAAAAGTATTTCGGTGGTGTCGCTCGTGTGTCCGGGGCGTATGTGGTACACTCTGCCGTTGCCTATGTTGGCTGTCACAGCCCCGTTGCGGTATAGCTTTAGCAGTGTCAGTGTAGTGCCGGTGTGCTGTTGGTCGGTGCCGGGGTGTATGCGGTCAAGCGATGTATAGGCTTCGGAGATGGCTTTGCTGAGTAATCTGTCGGAGAGAGTGCCGTCTTCCTCTCCTAAGCTGTGTACTATAGAGTCGCATACGGCTGCCGATGCGGCATGGCCGTATCCGTCAGGCCCCATGCCGTCGCACACTACAAATATGGTAGAGTCAGCCGTGTCCGACCCTTCTGGAGGATAGATGCTGTCGTCTTGTCGCGGATTGCCATTAAGGTCTGTTATCGTACCTGCATCCGCAAAACTATATTCTTTCAGCCGAAATTGCATATCGTGGGGTTGCTATAGTTTGTTAATTTCGCTTCAAAATTACTTATAATTTTCCACAACATAAAATTTTTATAATATTTTCAGCATAATGTTCTTTTAATTCGACTTTTTTTATTAACTTTGCCACTCCTAATCATGATTCACAGTAATAATTACATGAAAACGATAAAACTGCTCATTATTGTGGCTCTACTTATGCCACTCGTTGCCAATGCCCAGTCAAGCCGTAGTGCTTCGTCTGCTGCTCAGACCGAAGACTCCAAGTACCCCAGATACAATGACTCTGAGGCTGCTCAGTTATGGATGAAATGGAAAAGAAACGAGCCTTTCACACAATCCAACTATGCAAGGGTAATCGACCTTTGCGATGCCTCATTTGAATATCTGGCCGATGAGATACAGAATATAATCGCCACCTCTACTACTCAAACCCAGCGTAATAAGAAAGCTCTCACGCTTGACACCGGTATCACAAGCAACATGTCAAACTTCTCCCGCACTTTCGCTATAAGGGTGCAGAATCTTGCCGCTAAGGGTAAACTCAATCCTGAAAATACTCATCTTGTGGCGGAGATGCTCAAAAAGAAGAAAAGATACATGGAGCTTAACCAGCAGATGTATCATCCGAATTAATGTTTATCAAATACTGTTACGAAAAAGCCACCGCAATGCATCATGCGGTGGCTTTTTCGTGATGTGTTAGTAATGAGTTCGGGAGATCTCGGATTCTGCGGCTTAGGATTTATTTGTGATTCTTCTGTATTCCTGTTCGAAATTAGGAGTGAGTATGCCTTTACCCATGGCTTCCTCTATCTCTTCCTTGCTCCAGAATCTGCCTCCGTCAAGCTCTTCGCTTGGGCGTATTTCTCCGTCGTAGGTGGTGCGGAACACATACACAAGCTCGCGCTCTCTGGGGCTCTCGAATACATATCGCATCAGAAAATGGGGCTTGAAATCGATGATGCCGAGTTCTTCTGACGCCTCCCTCCATAAAGCGGTGCCCACATCCTCACCGTAGTCCACATGTCCGCCCACGGAGGTATCCCATTTTCCGGGCTGTATGTCTTTCCACTCAGGGCGCTTTTGCAGATATAGCTCGCCTTTGCTATTGTATACGTGCAGGTGCACCACGGGATGCAGAAATATTGCGGATCCGCTATGGCATTCGCCTCGCGTGACTATGCCTATCACATTGCCTTCGGTGTCCACTATAGGCAGTGGCTCTCGGCTGTTGTCTTTTTTCATTGCTTTTATTTTAGTTACGGTTCAGCATCTGGGGCTTAAGCAGATTTTGGTATTTTTCCTCGCTTATCATGCCGGATATGGCAAAAATCCTTATGCGATGCAGGTAATTCTGCAGCGACATGCTGTCTTTCGATAGCATGTAGTCAATGGCGGTGAGGTTGCCTTTTTCACGATTGCAGTCGCGGCAGGAGCAAGCGAGATTTTCCAGCTTGGAGTAGCCTCCAAGTGCGCGCGGTATAATATGCTCTATGTCCGAGTCGAGTCCGGCCACGAAATTGCGGGCTAATATTGGTCTGCCGCAATAGATGCAGGTGCCGCGGGTTTCTTCCCATAGCTTCATCTTGCGTCGGCAGGCCTTGCTGGATTCAAGCATATCGTTGAGCGATGCGTTTTCATGATCGCAGCCTGCTTCATCCCCTGGGGTATCACATTCTTGCGGATTGGCAGGCGCCGTGGCTGCGGCATCATCAGCGTTATCCGTGGGGCGCGAGAGAAACATATGCACATACCACATGTAATCCATTACTCACTCTCGGTGTCAGCGTTTATTCTTCGGGTAGGAGATTAAGCTCCGGCTGTTTGTTTCCCTCTTCTTCCACTTTCCATCCGTAGCGGCGGGAGTCCAGTGTGATTTCCTTGTTATTGAATATCGCCTTTACTATTATGGCACCGTTGGATTGCTTGCGCATTGACTTTACTGTCACCGTATCTCCCACTTTAAAGGTCTTGGCTGCGCTTTTGTTGCGTCCGTGGTAATCGGTGAGAGTGATTTTCTCGCCTTTTTTTGCCATTGGCTGTGCCGGTATCTGCTTTTCTATCTTCGACGCTTCGTCAGCGGCGGCCACTACCGGCGCGGCCTCCTCTATTAATATCTCGTCGATGTTGTCGTCATCTTCGAGCGCTTCGTCAATGGCTTTGTCGATATCCGGCACCATTTCTTCGATAGTGGCAGCTTCCTGGGCCGAAGCCTCTTCGTCTTCATCGTCAAGGTCATCGTCAAGGTCATCATTGTTGTCGGCGCTGTCAGTCGCATCGTATTTTTTAATTGGGGTGTATGCCGGTGTCTCTTCTTCATGTAGGGTGGAGATAGAGGTATCTTTGTTTGCGCACTTATCTGTCGAGGGTGTATATTTGTCTTTTTCGTACTCGGCCATGAAGGCATCGGCAGCCTCTATTATCTCACGCATCAAATCCGAGGCTTCGCGCCCGCCGCTGGTTAGCATACCGGCCTGTGCGTAGGCGTTGAGTATATTGTTGGCCACAAAGAAGCGTCTTTCGTCGTTTTTGCTTATGGGGGCTTTTGCCTGTGATGTCGGTGTGGTGTTAGTGTTGCCGGGGGCTGATTCGCCTATGCCCGTAAGCTGGCGGTAAATGTTGCGGTATTGGTTCTGAAAGCGTCGTAGTGCGTTTACCACTTTGGGGTTAACGCCTTTCCAATCTGCGGGATTGATTTCCATGATGTCGCGAAATGTCTTTGCCCGGCATATTACCAAGCGGGTATGTAGTCTCTGGTGGAGTCCGAATTCTTCAATTTTTGTGTCTAATGTTGGTTGTAGTTGCATAGTGGCAAATCGGTAAAAGATTTCTTTGCAAAGTTAAGCTTTTTTGCATTATCTTCATATATCAGCCATTATACGAATGTGTTAATAATTTATAATTGATTTGTTGCACTTTGTGTTGGACCTAAATGTTCATTATTACAAATCCTTCCAATGGCATAATTGTACGCTTAAATTTTTATATGTATGTCTATAGCGAATTTATAAACACTTGCTCATCATCTTTATAAAAGAAAGGTAATTCCTCTACTCCCATAGTTTCGTTCCTTAACCAGTACAGTGTGTTAGATGGTACGCTATCAAACTCAATAAAATTATACTTCGCTGTTCCTCGTCCATGCAGTCTCCAAACGCCTTTTTGGTAGTAATACAATGCGTATTGATTCCCTTTTGTGATGCCGTTATCACTGTTTTTAGGAAGTAGTAGTAACCCATTAATGGCATTAGGGGCATGTGTGTCTATTATGATGTAAGGAGACTCACATACCGTTTTATCATTATTGTCAAACGCTAAGTCCGTCGTGCTGTCAACATCTATTAGTGACCCCGAATAATATCATTACAGCAAGTACAGTCAGAATATGAGTATAACGTATGCGATGAACCACCAATAAGCTAATTACGAAAAGTGAATATGCAACAATGGCTCCTTTTGAAAATGATATTAGAACACAAAGAGTAAGAAGCAGTAGTGACTTATGAGTTATACGTCTTGCCGCATAACTCATTGTAAATAAACTGACGGCAATGAGAGTATAGCCATTATTAATAAACCCCCACGGCCTATTTAGGTGTCTAAGATGGTATATGCTGTCAAATCCGCATATAATCGACTCATATTTAAGTAGAAGAAAGTTGATTATGCACCATATGACAAATATCAATGTTATGATTTGTAGATATTTATCTAATAAATGTTTATACGTCTTTTCCCGACTGTAATAAATCACGATAAAGTAAATAACGTACAGAAGAATATATGAATATATGATATTGTACGATTTTATTGGAGTAGTATGGATTTGGCATATGCAACGTATTACTACAGAACCTAAAAACAAAAAAACTGCTTTGTCTGCAGCTGTCAATTGAAGATATATACGCCTTGGTAGTAATAAAACGAGAGCAAGTGAAAACGAATAGGATATATATAAGGATGTCTGATTAAACAAAGCTATATAGGCTATAATCCCCACAACAAGAAGTATTGGCAACGCCTTATTCTGTAATAATTGAAACATAAAAAGTTCTTTCATTAAAGATAAAGCTAAACTCGTCTTATGATAGTACGTATCATGCCATATAACAAATAACACACTGTTGACACAAATATTAGATAAGAAAGGACATTCTTAACGATGGAGAATGGCGGCGTTACAAGATGTGTTATGTATGAAATCATAAGTGTTAGATCATCAAAAAACATACTACCGTTGGTGATAATAATGTATGGTATAATGTAAAAAAAGTAAGCCAGCATAAAAGCCGTACTACAGATTGAGTATACCATGAATAAGAGCAATTTAGTTTTCGACAACCTTGTGAGTAAGGACGCTTGTTGATGTGCGATTTTACTTTTCCCAAAACGGCTTTTCAGCCAAACATATGTGTGTTCACGCAGATTGGGTATATCCAGGATGTCAGAGATAATCCAATACCCATCAAATTTAAAAAATGGATTCAGTGTGACTATAAAGCTAAGCATAGTAGTGAGTATGATGAATTTCACTATTTCGTTGCCAAATGTAAAATATAAAGGTAACAAAATACACAGCAGAATACACTGAAAGTATACACCTGCAAAATTTATTGCGTGTCTTTGTCTTGAAGGCAATGTCCAAATCTTGGTCACATCAGTATAAAACAAAGGAAAATTAAGATATATCCCGAATCCTATGTGCCCGGGACTTATACCGTAATTAATACATGCAGCAGCATGTCCAAGCTCATGAATCAACGATGAGATAACTGTGACTAAAGCAATTACCAATATTCCCTCAAGGCTTATGCGGCTGTTATATGTTAAAACATCAGGCTGTAACAGATATGCAATGCTGAGTATAGCAGAAAAAACACATATGAGCAATATAACGAATCTGTTGAACAGAAAAGAGAGCTTTCCGGAGATAAGCTTGACTGCATTTTCTGGTATTAGGGCTTTCTTTAATAAGAATCCTAATGGTCTTGACGGCATTTCTTTCTTTGCAAAAAGCGGATTTATCGCGTTATTGACAATAAATAGCACCTGATTGTCATTATAAGGGGTAGGACTCGCCTTTATGAAAGCTTGAATGGCTTCCTCAATCGTCTCCGATGAATGGAGGCATCGGATAAGAAGTATGGTGCGCGGACTTACTTTGTAGTATTTTTCGTTTATTGTAATAATACCATCCTCTGACGGCAATTTACCGTCAGAGGATGGTATTATGGTTATATTATCGTATGGAGCCATCAGCGTATTTTAATCATTGTATCTTCGGTCTGCTCCTTGTCGTATTTCAGCTCAGTGCGTTGTAGCTTCTTACCTCCGTTGAAGGCAAAGGAGGCTTTAATAAAACCGTAGCATCCGGCTGACCGTGACTTGAGGCTGTATCCATAGTTATACACAGAATTAAACGACTCAAATCTATAACTATTGCCTTTAATGAACGGATTGTTGACTCCGGCTTCAAACTTCCATGACGAGACTGAGTAACCTACCGCCAAGCCATATTGCCAAGGCGTACGCACTTTGGCTAAGTCCATACCCATCACTCTCTGAGGAGAATTGATGTTAGCTGATATTGCGAAGTCTCGCCAAAAATACATGACCTCAAATCTGCCGTCAAAACCAGCAGCGCAGCCTGACTGGTAGCCGGTGTAATCATATCGGTTGTATCCTCCGGATAGCATCAGTGAAATGGTCTGGATCGGACGATAAGTCATTGAGATGTTCGAGTTGAAATATCCCGCATTCTCATCAGTAGTCCAGCTTTCAATGATATGACTGTCCTCTGTAGTATAGCAACTGACCGGTATATGGTGATTGTACTGATACTGTGCCATCAGCTGCAGTCCAAAAGACTGCGTATTCCAACCGTATACCCACATCGTATTGTAAAGCTTCGTGTTCTTTATTTCGGGATTGCCACGCATTATAAGATACTCGTTAACAACCCTCTCTGCCGTAGTTAAACTCGCTATGTTGGGGAAGGAGTTTCCGATGTTTACCGTACCCATGAGGTACATGTTTCGGGGTAGCATTACCGAACATCTGATTTGCAGCCTTGGCGAGAAAACCGAAATTCTGTCCCTACCTTCCTGCTTGTATTGGAGTGCGGATAAACCCGGTTGTACGGTAAGTCTCACAGCCTTCGACAGCGAGTGCAGATACTGCACAAAGAATATTTCTTCGTTGCTCCATAGCTTAGAGTGGTCAATATTTGAGTTCTCGTAATTTACGTGGCTGTTCTTGTATAAGTCTATAAATTTCACGGCTAAGGAATTGCCATGGTTGAATCGCTTGCTGTAAGTGGCCGTGATGTCTACATTCCATAGTTTGTTTAACGACTCGTTGAATATCATTGACCGGACATCTCCATATGTGTATGAGTAATCATTGTGAGTGAATGAAGCTCCGGCATTGAACTCTATCGTCTGCTTGTTGCGGAAGTTGTATTTCGAGAATAAGCGCATTCCACCTCGGTAAAGCTTGTCCACAACTTTTCTATTGCGTTCAAGATCGTTAATCGACTCGTACTGTGTGGAATGAGGAGAGTTGTCAACATTAAACCATGCTGCACCGCGAAGTGTGCGCCCATCCTTGTTATTAGTAACATCGACATATATGTTACCATTGTCCTTTTTGTTATGACCTCCAAGCCCGACAATATTTTCGCGTACCAACCCGTCGGTCATATTATAGTCGGTATATCCGATTTTCTTGTCTGACGGGGCGCTCGTGAAATTATAGTCGGCAATCAGCTGTACGGAGGTATTTTTGCGAGCCAGTTTGGACGCAATGCCGTATTCTCCGTTCCAGTAGCCCAGTTTCTGGTCTGCGGTGATTTCGCCGAAGTATCCTGATGTGTGTGTGTTTACCACGTAGTTCACCGTGGCGTTGTCACCGACATATACTCCAGTGGGGGAATCGTAGTACTCTATGCGGATCACGTCTCCGACAGGTATCGCCTTTATTTCCTGAAGTGTGGCCTTAATACCGTTGATGTATAGTGTGGCTTCCCCAAAGACTGCTGATACCTGTCCCGATGTGCGGTCAACAGTTACACCGGGAATCATCATGTTTGCCAGCAGATTAATACCTCCAAACGAATGTCGCTTTTCTTCTTTCGTGGGAATTGCGACCACGTGCCCGTCTGTGTGCTTCATGATTCTGCTGCCGTTGACTACCACCTCGTTGAGCTGCTCTGATATAGGCTTTAGCCGAAAATCAAGCTTTATCCCCCCATTGGTAAAGTTGATTTCTTGAAGTGCGGGTTCATACCCGAGTGATGACACATGGATTAATCCATTGCTGACACCTATGTTATCTATTTCGTAGTGCCCGATTGAATCGGTCATGACATGCGCTATTAAAGCGGAATCAAGACTTAGCACTCTTACAATTGCGCAGTCAAGGGTATCAAGGGTATTGGACAGTACATAGCCGCTTACTCTGTTTTGTGCTACACATAACAAAGGGAGGAGGCAAGATAGAGACGATAAATATTTAATTATTAAGGAATTCACCGCAATGGAAGCAAATAGTGTAAGTAAAGCATTCTGTGTCCAGTTGCATTGCGGAATCGACAGCGGATCCGAATACTATGGGATCTGTTTCAAGGCGTTCTTCAAGTTCGGTGATGGAGAACTCTGTCAGGAGATTCTCATTGAGAGATTTAATCTCTGGTTTGTCTTCTTTTTTCATAATGGTATTTTATTAATAAGTATATTGGTTATTCCTGTTAATCTTGCTTGGAAATCGTTGCAGCAAAATTGATTTTTGGTAATGATGGATCGAGCACCACAGCCACCACCACAAAGGAGTGCATATTTACAGTGGGAGCAATTGTCGATTTGAAGAGCTTGTCGTTTATGCCAAGCATCCAAAACCGAGCAATTCCACTTTATATCTGGCATATAGCTACCTATAATTTGTTCCCGACTTCCTACGAATTCATGGCACGCATATATGTTCCCATCCGGGTCAAGGATATATGATTGGGAATTTGCTCCACAATGTTGAGGATTAAATGCCAAAGCCTTACCTCTTAATATGGCATTGAAAAGATTTGAATATAAAGACAATGAATAAGGCACATTCGGAGATAATTTTGCCAATGTATATATAAAAGGCTTTATTTCTTGCTCTGTATTCCTATTTTTATAGTTCTCGGGACAAAAGTTTCCTGCTCCACTAATGTATTCAACATAAATTTTAAAATTAGGGTGGTCGAGTATTTGTTCTGTCCGAAGATAAAATAGGAGATCCTGAAGTTCATCTATATTACTGGCATCAATATTGACTCTAACCTTAATTAGCGCACCAACCTGTAGTACCGATTTGATGTTTGCTATTATTTTGCTGAAAGTGTCATTCTCTGAATGATGCTTTCTTCTTTGGTTATGGGTCTCTTTTGTTCCGTCAATTGTTATCTGTACTCCATATATCATATTTTGACTTAGGAGATGCAGATAATTGTCTAAATCATAGCCATTAGTCGTTGCGGTAAATCGGTATCCCAGTTCTTTTCCTTTTGCTACAATATATTCCACAAGAGCAACATTTGCTTTTAGCAATGGCTCTCCACCGAATAAAGTAATGACATCGTTATGAAGTTGCCTATTAGGCTCGATTTTCAGCATTGCCTCAAACATAAAATCAACGATGTCGGTTGTCAGGGCAACATGAGATGGTTGATTTAATCTATTGTTTTCAAAACAATATGGACATCTGAAGTTACAATTATAGGAAACAATGAATGTGAAGTCTTTTTTTAATCGGGCATTGCGCATCATCATAACTTTGGCTATGCGCCGTACGTATGCATTTTCCTCTTCAGCAGTCTTATTTGTTATATATCCTCGTTCTTGTAATTTTATTACTTGTTCCGAGGGGAGGTCCAAAATGCCGTCTCTGAGACGCTGATATGTGCTTTCCGGCACAATATCAATAGCACCGGTATAACCATGCATTAGCACTTCCTGAGAAGAGGATGTGTGTAATGGTATTTGAATCGTGTAGTCAGAGCAGCGCATAAGCAATAAATAATTTTTGCAAAATTATGAATTTTATTTTAAATAAAAAATTGCAATGATAAATAATGTTAATTTTATATGGATTCGTATACTTTTCAAGTCGGCAAAAGATAGATGGCTGCTTTGGTCTCCACCGTTGTAGACAAAAGCAGCCATAACTTAAAAGTCAATAGTCAAGAGATAAATGTAAAATATAGTAACGATAGTTTAATATCAAAAGTTAATTTAAATGACCATGATTGCGTAAATAGTGTGAATATATGCATTAATTTACTTCATGGCTCATACGGTTAATCATCCTCCACCGGGTCGGGAGCCACACCCTTAGGCAGAGTCAAGTGCAGGATGATGAATCCGGCAATACCTGATATTAGTGACCCTACCACAATGCCGAGTTTGGCATGATTCAGCAGATAAAGCTCTGCCGGGTTGTCGCCGTATGATAAGGTGGCGATGAAGAGCGACACTGTGAATCCGATACCGCCAAGCAGTGCTACCGAAGCCATCATTTTCCAGTCGCTGTGTGCAGGCATCGGCGCAAGCTTGAGTTTTACGGTAACCCACGAGAATAGGAATATGCCGAGGAATTTGCCAAAGACAAGAGCAAGAATGATAGCTAATGAAATGCCCTCTACTATACTTGCCGGGTTGGTGTCAAGCAGAAATATACCGGCGTTGGCAAACGCAAAGAGCGGTAGTATGAAGTAGTTGACTATCGGATGGAGAGAGTCTTCGAGTTCCTGAAGCGGTGATATCACTTTATCGGATGCCGACTCCACTTCTTTCAGCCAGTCCATCTGATCTTTGGTGAGGATGGATTTTTTTGACAGGAGTTCGTCATCTTCGTTGCGGAAGTGAGCTATTGAGCTACGTATTATTTTTACGTATTTCTTCGGGGCGAACACCGGGGTGGCAGGTACGCAGAAAGCCACGAGCACGCCTGCGATGGTGGGGTGGATGCCCGAGTTGAGGAATAGGAACCACACGATGCCGCCAATGCCGAGATAGAACACCTTGCTTTTGATTTTCAGAGCCGACCCTAACATCAGCACTCCGAGCAGAATAGCCGCGTATACAAGCAGCATGATATTGATATCGGTGGAGTAAAATGCGGCTATTACTATGATGCCGCCTATATCGTCAACCACGGCAAGGGTAGTAAGGAATATTTTAAGCGAGAGGGGTACTCGCTTGCCGAGCATGGCCAGCACACCCAGTGAAAAGGCGATATCGGTGGCCATAGGTATGGCGGCTCCTCCTGAATAGTCGGTGCCATGGGCCATGCACAGAAATATAAGCACGGGCACCACCATGCCGCCCACAGCCGCAAGTATGGGCAGGAGCGCCTGCTTGAACGATGAAAGTTCGCCCACCAATATCTCGCGCTTTATCTCAAGACCGATTGAAAAGAAGAATATTGCCATCAGTGCGTCATTGATGAATTGTATGAGATCCATCGGATGCCCATGGTGGCTGAAGAAATTAAATGACCCTAACTGAAGCCGCACATCCTGATCCCAGAAATCAAAATATATGTTGTTTAGACCGGGAATGTTTGCCACGATTAGCGCCAACACAGTTGCGGCTATCAGAATATTACCACCGGAAGCATGGCGGCGTAAGGCCTGGCGAGCGGCATAGAATACCTTGCTTGCGAAAATGCCCTGACTTTCTTCGTTCCTCGTACTCATAAAATATGTTTTTTATAGTTTTTTTGTGTATATTATACTATAAAAAACACCACATTCGTTTTTTAGTTCACGTCAGCTGGCTTTATCGCTCTCCGTTTTGGTCAGTTTCCCCACCGCTGCTGATAGCGCTGCTGCATCTGCGCCTCCTGCGGATTGTCGCATGGATGCCAGAACTTCATGCCTACCAGGCTGTCGGGCATGAACTGCTGCACCACGAAATTGCCGGGATAGTCATGCGCGTATTTATAGTTTTTGCCGTAGCCGAGGTCTTTCATCAGCGATGTGGGCGCATTGCGTATATGCAGCGGCACGGGCAGATTGCCCGTCTCCTTCACTTTCGCTAAAGCTGTGTCAATGGCCATGTAGGCGGAGTTGCTTTTGGGAGAGTTGGCGAGATATACCGTACATTCGGCGAGTGGGATCCGGCCTTCCGGCATACCGATTTTCTGTATGGTGTCAAAGCAGGCGTTGGCCAGTAGCAATGCGTTGGGGTTGGCGAGTCCGATATCCTCGGCGGAGAGTATAACAAGGCGGCGTGCTATGAATTCGGGATCCTCGCCCCCGGCTATCATGCGGGCAAGCCAATAGATAGCCGCGTCGGGGTCGCTGCCCCGTATGCTTTTGATGAATGCCGATATTATGTCGTAGTGCATCTCTCCCTCTTTGTCGTAGGCCATTGGATTCTCCTGAAGCCGTTCTGTCACTTCCTTGTCGTTGATCACTATCGGTTCGCCATGCGGTGTTGATTGCTCTAAGAGTTCGAGTATGTTGAGGAGTTTGCGCGCGTCGCCGCCGGCGTATCTGAATAGGGCTGTTGTGCTTTCAATCTTCACCTGGCGTTTGCTCAGTATCTCGTCCTTGGCAAGGGTGTGGTTGAGCAGCGATAGCAGCTCTGCCTCTTCAAGCGGTCGGAGCGTGTACACCTGCGCGCGTGATAAGAGAGGACGTATCACCTCAAACGACGGATTTTCAGTGGTGGCTCCGATAAGGGTCACGATTCCGCTTTCCACGGCTCCCAGCAGACTGTCCTGCTGGCTCTTGCTGAAACGGTGGATTTCGTCGATGAACAGTATTGGCCTGCCTTCGCTGAACATACTGCGCGCTTCGGCCTTGCATTGCTCTATCACCTCGCGCACGTCCTTTACGCCTGATGTCACGGCCGAGAGGGTAAAGAATTTGCTTTTGGTGCTGTTGGCTATGATTTTGGCGATGGTGGTCTTGCCCACTCCGGGTGGGCCCCACAGTATGAACGATGCCACACGCCCCTGTTCGATCATACGGCGCAGTATGCCTCCCGGCCCCACGAGATGTGTCTGTCCTATATAGTCGTCAAGCGTCTGTGGACGCATTCTTTCTGCCAACGGTGCTAATGCCATGTCTATGTGTATTTTTTTCTCTTGATGAAATCGTAAATAAAGATGATATGCGATTGCAATATGCCAAACGCATGAGTATGCGCGGCCATTATGGCGATACATATCGCGCTTGCTACTGCAAAGGTAATGAAATTTCGCGATATTTCATATATTGTGAGCAGTAAATTCGTTTATGTCCCGGGATTGGTGCCATAGGTCGTGAAACATCCATAAGTCGCCACATGCTATATATAACCGCAATGTGGTATATCGGATTGGTATATTAGTCAAATGGTCGAATGAAACTAAAGCGGAACAATAAAAATCGCTAAATTTGCGATATGAAAAACGAATTGGAATATCAGTCATACAATATCGACGCTTTGTCATTTGATAGGTTGCTCTCGGTAAGTGAGATACTTAAGAATTCTACATTTTACGGAGATTTTTGTTGTATGAACGAAGTGAACGTCCATACAGATACATATTTATTCAAATTTCCGGTCAGGATAAAGGCATTCATATTTGTTGTGTGTTCAGAGGGCTTGGTCGAAATTTCTTATGATTCCTATCATATCATGCTTTCGTCCAACAGTATGTTCGTCTATGTTCCTGAAGCGATATTGCAAATGAAGGTTTTGGAGAAAAGCCGGCTAAATATAATGGTGTTCACCCGCGGGCTTGTCGACGAGTTTGGACTTAAAATGGACAATATACCATTGCTGTATAAATTAGTGAAGGAAAAGCATATTTTCAGAATGTCGGCAGAAACATGTGATGAGGTAGGCATGATTATGAATTATACCTCCGCGTTTATCGGCAAAGACAGAACGAATCCGTATTATACCGAGACGATAAAGTCGCTCTTCAAATCGTTTATATATCGTGCGTTGTATGAAATCAAGGAGCTGCATAGTGTATCCACCGACGGAGTCCTATCTATTCAGGATAATGTCCATTTCGACGGATTCATTCGGCTTTTGGAGGCAAATTACAAAAAGCACAGATCGATAAAGTTCTATGCCGAGAATATGAACCTTACCCCTAAATATCTGAGTCTGCTGATAAAGAATTTAAGCGGAAAGCTTGCCACCGAATGGATAGACGAATACGTGATTCTGGAGGCTAAGAATCTGATCAAGTACTCATCTCTGAGCATTCAGGAAATATCATATGCCCTTAATTTCCCAAACCAGTCTTTTTTCGGCAAATACTTCAAACGTCATACCGGCATGTCGCCTAAAGCATACCGACAGCTGCCTTGAATATTATTCCTAAATCATTTGCCTTTATGAATAGATGTATAAATATAGCATACAAATTCACCGCTCTGATTGTCAGCACCCTGATTCTGATGTGTCTGGTCAATTGCACTAATGTCAATGCTCAGTCCCGACCACAACTGGTATTCTTGGATAGCAATATATCACAACTTAAAGATCACCTAAAGAACAAATCCGAATATAAGGAAGCTTATTCGGGAGTAAAGACTATAGCTGAGAATGTAATGAGCGAGAAATTGCCTTATGATAAATTGGAGTATCTCGCGGTAGTGTACCTCGTGGAAAAGGACAGAAAAGCGTTGGATAAGATAATCAGCGTCATTACCCAACTGCCCCTACACGGCTCTTTGGAGCCTCAGGATATGTTGCATCGACAGCCGGCATGGCGTTCGCAGCTTGCCACCGCTAAAGCCAATTATAATATGGCTGTGGCTTTTGATGCCATATATCCGGATATCAACGACGAGATGCGTACCAATCTCGCCAAATGCATTTATGAGGCCGGTATCGTCCCCACCATACATGATTGGCTTGACCCTACGACAAGACATCATACCATTAATTCTATGGGGCATAACTATTGGATGGCTTGTATAGGCAATTGTGCTATAGCATGTATGTCTATAATTGGCGAGATGCCCGATGTGAAGCGATGGATTGAAGCTGCTGACCGCGCGGTGACGGAATGGTGTGCTTTTGATGGCGATATGTATCAGAATAAGCCTAAGTCCATCGATAAAGGCGCATATTATGAAAGTGTGAACTATGCCAATTACGGGATGTCGCAATATCTGCTGTACAGATATGCTAAGGGCAATTATTATGGAGGGGAGTATGACCTCACTGATGATGACAGACTGATTGCTGAATATTTCATGCATGCATGTTACCCCGTGTCCGACGGGAAAATGCCTTCGCTCTATTTTGGCGACGGTGACGAATATTCGAATGGCGAGATGTGCGTGAAGTTATTGTATGAGATGGGCATAAGGGATGATAATATGCTATGGTATCTCTCAAAAATTACCCCTAATCAGCATCGTGAGGGGTTGGCTCTTGACTCTCCTCTTGGTATACTCATTACTCCTGATTTCGATGATATGCCTGCCTGTCCGCATCTTCCCAAAAGTATTGCCTATCTCAGCAACGGATGGGCGTCTGTGCGTGATTCATGGGACGATAACAGCACTATGCTCGGGGTGAAATGCGGACACACATGGAATCATGCCCATGCCGATGCCGGCTCATTCATTATCTATCATAACGGATACCCTGTGGTGAAAGATGCCGGGAATTGTTGGTATCCGAATGAGAATTACCGAAAATATTTTTTCCAAAGTGAGGCTCACAATGTGCTGATGCTTGACGGAAGGGCGCAGCCGACCGAGCAGCAGTATCAAGGGTCTTATTGCGATGGTAAAATCAGTGAAGTTACCGAAGGGGATAATATCCGTTTTGTTTCAGCCGACGCAACGGGTCCCACCGGAAAATATTTCCATAGGAATATTCGGAGTTTCCTTTGGATTGATAACGTGGTTTTGGTGATTGATGACGCGCGTTCGTATGAATACGGTGAATATTCATGGTGTCTGCACCCGGGTATGGCATCGCGCAAGAAAGGTATAGATATAATGATTGATAACGGCGGATATGAAGCGGCTGTACGTCCTTTGTGGCCGGAATATCTCACAGAGAGCGATTTCGAGCATGATTTCCCCTTCAACCTCAAATTAGCCGTGCATCAAGCGCCTAAAGCCAAACAATTGTCGGAAACAGAGTCGTATTATACAATTAGTGACCCGCAAAAAAGAAATGAGGAGAAATTCGTCACTGCCATCATCCTTCCGGATGCTAATGGCAAGAGACCTGATGTGACACGTGTCGAGATGATTGATGGGTGTGGAGTGCGGATAGAGGATGGCGAAATGGTGACGGATGTGTTTATAAACAAACGTGCCGACGGACACATAATGCACCGCAACTCTTGTCATACTTTGGGTGCATTTGATACTGACGCATATATATTAGCTTATTCTTATCATAAGGATTGCGAGCCGGAATGTAAGGATATCAGTCGTTGCCTGATTGTATATGGAAGCTATCTGCGCGACCATACCGGTGGCAAATCGCTTCTGGATTCGTATACTAAGCAGACTATGATTCTTAAATCGTTTAAATAGAAGTTAATGAGATCTTATACATTACGCATTTTGCTTTTTGCCATTTGTTTGATAGTGGTAGGTAAAATATGGTCGAATACTGTCTCTGACCCTGTGTGCATTGCACCGGGAGTATGGAAATTCTCGTTAGGGGTACCTGACTCCATCACTCCGGTGAAAGTACATCCTCAATATCTGAAAGCTGATATGCCTGAATATGGCGAAGATGGTGATGTTTGTCCTGTCACACCATCTTTTCATGTCACGCATCGCGGTGTGTTGGTCTCATTGCCGCTACATGCCGGGGAAGCGGTATATGGTCTTGGCGAGCAATTTGGCTCGTTTAATCATCGTGGTACGATGAAGACGCTTCGTGTGAATGCTGACCCTAAATTGGATACGGGGGATTCTCATGCTCCCGTTCCTTTCTATGTCACGACCGGAGGGTATGGGGTATTGGTGGATAATGCGCGCAACATCACATTTTACTGTGGAAATAAGGAACGTGTATCGCAAGATTCAGATTCACCAAATTTCGATACTGATAGTAATGATGCCTGGAATGCGACTATGAGCAAATATCAGCGTACGGGAATGCATAAGGAGTCGGAAATGCTTATCGAGATTCCAATGGCTAAGGGGGTGGATATTTATGTGTTCGGCGGTCCGGGTATGATTGATGCGGTTGCTCGTTATAATATGTTTGCAGGTGGGGGAGCTGTGCCGCCGCGCTGGGGATTGGGCTTTTGGTATAGAGGCAACTCAAATTTTTCGTCTGACCGTTATCTGGCGCTTTCTGATAGTCTAAATAGTGAAAGAGTGGCATGTGATGTATTTGGCCTTGAGACACATTGGCAGACTCATGCCTATTCAAGTTCATTGGATTGGGATAATGATAAATTTCCCCAGCCTGAGGATTTTATCGCAAAACTTAATGCAAGGGGCATCCACCTTAATATGTGGCTGCAGGCTTTCGTACATCCATCGGCCTCTGCTTGGAGTGAACTTAAAGAATGGTCGGGCGATTTTACGGTATGGGAGGGTCTTGTGCCTGATTTCATCACATCGGAGGGGCGTAGAATATATGGGTCGCAGGTTGAGAGGTATATAGAATGGGGATTGTCCGGATTTAAGGCTGACGAATGTGATAATTCGGATTTTACAGGTAATTGGTCTTTTCCTTATATCTCTAAATTCCCCTCGGGAGCTGATGGCGAGCAGATGCACAATTTAATGGGTATAAAATTCCAGCAGACGCTTAACGAGCTTTTCAGAGCTAAGAATTTACGTACATATAGTCTGGTGCGAAGTTCTGGCGCAATGGCTTCTTCTTATCCATTTGTGCTTTATAGCGATTTGTACGATCATCGCACATTTATAAAAGGAATTGCTCAATCAGGATTCTCCGGTCTGCTTTGGTGTCCTGAATTACGTGATACCAAGAGTTGTAAGGAGATGTTAAGCCGACTGAAAACCGCGGTGTTTTCGCCTTTGTGCATGTATAATGGGTGGTATCTCGATAAATTGCCATGGGCTGCGTCGTTTACGGATAGTGGTGATGCAAAAAAAATGTTCAGAGATTTGATAAATGTACGTATGTCATTGATTCCATATTTGCATGCCGCTTTCGTAAAATACCACAATGAAGGGATTCCCCCTTTCAGGGCTTTGATTCTTGACTATCCTGAGGAATCCGAAAATTTATTGTATCTCGACAATCAGTACATGATGGGTGATGCGATTATGGTGGCTCCTCAATATAATATGAATTCAGATGTGGCAAAAGTGTATTTCCCCAAAGGTCGCTGGCATGATTTTTTTAGCGGAAGAGTGATAGATAGTGAAGGGGAAACTATTGAGGTTGCGCTCTCTGATGATACGTGTCCTGTTTTTGTCAAGGATGGCACTTTGTTGCCGTTAGCTAATATAACATTGAATACCGCCGATCCCAAGTCTCGTTCTTTGTGTTTCCGCTTGTTTGGTAATTCGGAATCAATGGAGTGCACGGTCTATGACGACCCTTTAGAGTCGGATGCGCCTTTTACCCCTCAATCTTTTCGTTTTGATTCTGTTGCGCATAAAGTCATTGGAGAGGATGGATTTTATAAGGTTTCAAATCAGGATATCGTAGGCATAAAATGAACAAATATTTTATTTGCAACCTATAATCTGTCTCAATTTTTTTTAACGATTACTAAACATTTTTGTGTTTATTGCGTCATATTATAATAACCATATCAAAAAAAAATTAATATGACCATTAGACAAATTACATTGAAAGCCATGCTAATGCTTGGCATCATTTGTTCTGTTTCTGTCACAGCATCGTCATGCAGTGGTGGCAATGGCTCGACTGATAAACAAACGCAGGTAAACGAGAATGAACAAAAAAAGGGCGGCAGAGTAGGCGGTCCACAGCTCGGCACACCCGGTGGAGGTCCGGTGATTGATAAATCAGGTGATGCCGTATTGCAGGCAATGATAAAGACAGAGGTGCCGGAGTTCAAGCAATTTGAATTTAAAGATGCCGAAACCGGCAAAACGATGAAATACAACCTCTTTTCACCTGCAAATGCTGTTGAGAACAAGAAATATCCGCTTGTGCTTTTCATGGCAGATGCAAGCACACCTGGCTCTGATGTGGCTCTGCCGCTAACCCAGGGCTACGGCGCTTTGGTATGGGCTACTAAGGAGTCACAGGCTAAGAATCCCTGTTATGTCCTTGTGCCTCAATTCTCTGGTGTGGCTGTAAATGACGCCTATGAGCATACTGATGAGGTGGACATCGTGATAAGAATGCTTAAGAGCATTGTTGCTGATAAGAATGTTGATTCCGACAGAATTTATACTACGGGGCAGTCGATGGGTGGTATGATTTCTATGTACTACAATGTGGCTTATCCTGATATCTTTGCGGCATCAATATTTGTCGATTGCCATTGGGATAATGCTACTTTCGATTCTTTGGTGAAGCATAAATTCGTTTACTTCATAGCTGGCAATAAGGGTGGCGCATACAAGTGTCTGGAGCCGCTTGAGGAGGCTGCACGCAAGGAGAATGTACAGTACACTTTCGCCGAATGGAGCGCCAAACTTCCTGAGAGCCGTCAGAGCGAACTTGCGGCTACCATGCTTGAAAAGGGTGCCCCGGTCAACATTTTTGAGTTTGAAGCCGGAACGGTACTTCCTGAGGATGGAAAGGGCAGCGAACATATGTATTCATTTGATTACGCATACAAGGTTACGGCCGTCCGCGATTGGCTTTTCAGACAATCAAAGTAAGGTAACGCAGCCACGTATTAAAGATTCGCGTACTATCCGACGCATCCGTATTTATCCGCACACATGTTCTTCTCTGATGCATTATTATTGTACGCTTACAGTAGATACTGATCAGAGCATAGTGCTTGTGCATACTGCTACAGAGACCATCAAAGTAAGAAGATAAATTTCCTAAATATTCGATACGGCATTGCGTCATTTAGGCGTGATGCCGTTTTTTTATTCAGAAAAATTGTATAATAAGATTTGCTAATATGGAATTTTATTTGTAATTTTGCAACGATATTAAATGTCATAAAAAATGAGAATTTTAAAAAGAACAACACTACAAGCATATTATGAGCAAAATCCTAAATCTAAAACGGCTCTATTATCTTGGTATGAAATTGCGAGAAAAGCTAATTGGAGTAATTTCGCTGATGTTAGAAAGACATTTAATTCTGTTGACTATGTAGGAAATCAAAGATATGTTTTTAATATTAAAGGAAACGATTTTAGGTTAGTGGTTGTTATTCAATATACTCATCAAACAATTTATATTAGATTTGTAGGCACGCATGAAGAATATGACAAAATCAATTGTTCCACCATATAATAAAATTAATATGACAAAGATAGAAACAGAAGATCAGTACAATTGGGCAATGCAGAGGATAGAAGAATTACTTCCATTAGTAGATGATGATACACCGATAACCGATCAAAACTCAATTGAGTTGGGGTTGCTTTCTAACTTGGCAGCGGATTATGAGGATGAGCATTATCCTATTGAATCACCTTCATTAATTGATATAATAAAGCTGCGTATGTATGAAATGGGGCTTACTCAGGCTGCTCTTTCAAAACTGCTTGGCATCAACCCCTCCCGCATATGCGAATATCTCTCCGGAAAGAGGGAACCCACGCTCAAACAGGCAAGAGAAATAAGCAGAAAATTGAATATCGACCCTGCCATTGTATTGGGGGTGTAATAGAAGGCTATAAATAAGAATGTAGTGACATGCCTTTGGCATGTGAAACAAATATGCCTATATATTAGGCAATTAAATGTCTATTTGCCACACATGCCAAAGGCATGTCACTACATTTTGAGAGATTTTGCACATTTACTTTTTGTCTTGCCTATAAAAGATGATGTTAAATAAATCTCGCATCGGCTATTCGAGCACCGCGCAAAAAATCGGCGGTGGGCATGGCCTTCTTGCCTTGTGGCTGTAGACGTAATATTTCAAGGTATCCGTCGGAAGTGCGTGCCCAAAGGCGTGAATTTTCCACCACTATCGTTCCCGGAATATCACTATTGTGTGTAGCCGATGGAGATGAGATAGCGGTCTCAAAAACCTTTATGCTTAAAGTATCATCCCCTTCGCGCGTTAGTTCGGCCCATGCCGCAGGGTAGGGCGACAGCCCTCGTACAAGATTATGTATCGATTCCGACGTATTATGCCAGTCGATACGGCATGTATCCTTGAATATCTTCGGTGCCGGTGCCGGGTTCAATCCCTTAATCAATGAATCCTGTGGTAGCGGCTTCAGGTCGCCTGCGAGTATATGATTTACGGTGTCGAGTGTGAGTTCGGCGCCAAGGTGCATCAGCTTATCATGCACGGCACCCACATTATCGTCGGGCAATATGTCGATTTGTTCTTGCCGTAAAATATCGCCTGTGTCTATCTCGTGTTTCAGAAAGAATGTGGTCACTCCCGTGATGGTGTCGCCATTAATCACGGCCCAATTTATAGGGGCGGCTCCGCGATATTTAGGCAATAAGGAAGCGTGCAGGTTGAAAGTGCCGAGTCGGGGCATCTGCCACACCACCTCCGGGAGCATCCTGAATGCTATCACTATGAAAAGGTCAGCATTAAGCGAGCGTAGCTGCTCCACAAACTCCGGGTCTTTGAGTTTTACCGGCTGCATTATGTTCAGATTATGCGCCAAAGCATACTCCTTTACCGGTGACTGAAACATCTTGTGCCCGCGTCCGGCAGGTTTGTCAGGCATTGTCACTACCCCCACTATATTGAAACCTTCTCTCACAAGACGGTCAAGACTCTCCACGGCAAAATCGGGTGTGCCGAGAAACACTATCCTTAAATCTTCCTTATTCATCAGTTGCTGTTATTTTTAGTTATTGCCGATATTGGCTTCAAGAGCTTTCCATAGCGTATCGTCGGGCACGGGAGCCGTCACGTCAATCATTTCATGCGACACCGGATGCTCAAACTGCACTCTACGAGCCATCAGCGATATACTGCCATCGGGATTGCTACGCTTATCACCGTATTTAAGGTCACCCTTTACCGGGCATCCTATCGACGAGAGCTGCACTCGTATCTGGTGCTTTCTGCCAGTGAGCAGATTCACTTCAAGCAAGTGATAATGGTCGCTATCGGCTATCACTTTGTATTTAAGCTTCGACTCTTTCGCTCCCTCCTTAGGTGTGAGTGATGCGTAGCTTTTATTGTTGCGCTCTACGGTGGTGATATAGTGTGTGAGCAGTGCTTCCTGCTTTTCGGGCATGTTGCGTGTGATGGCCCAATAAGTCTTGTGCACTTGTCCGTTGCGGAACATATCGTTGAGCCTTGCGCAAGCTTTCGAAGTCTTGGCAAACACCACTATACCGCCTACGGGGCGGTCAAGGCGATGCACCACACCGATGTATACATTGCCGGGTTTGCCATATCTCTGTCTTATCCACTCTTGCACAATCTCGCTCAGGGGAGTGTCGCCGGTCTTGTCGCCTTGCACTATCTCTCCGGGCTCTTTGTTTACTATTATTATGTGATTGTCTTCGTAGAGTACTTCCATAGATACATATAATGTTCACGACGAGATTTTAATCTCGCCGTGAACGGGGAATGCGATTAGTCAGTTAGTTGTGGTTTAGAGGTTAGGATTGATATCCTTCCATGTGTCGATGGCGGGAAGAACACCCATACCTATTACCTGGTCGCGGAGTTCGCAGAGGTGTCCGTAGCTCTTCTCGAGGTCGGCCATTTCGGATGCTGTGCCGGTCACAACCTTGGTGTACACGCCGTCGTTGGTGAGGCGTGAGGGCATAGCCATCATGATGTGGTGGTATTTCTCGCTTGCCACATAGCAGCCTACAGGCCAGTTGAACTCTGCACCGCCCATAGCTGCGGCAATCATTTCCACGCTCATGTATGACGGGCTCTGGAAAGAAGAACGTCCGCGGAGCTTGATGATAGCGGATCCGCCTTGTGTCACAGCCTTTTTCATTGCTTCCCATTCCTCAGTGCTGAGGGCCACACCGTTTACGGTCTTGCCTGTACCGATGATGTCGAGAAGCGGAGTGCCGTCTACAGTCACGGGTGAAGCGAATACTGCCATCTGTTCGCCGTGTCCGCCGAATGTGCAGCAGTTCTTTACCTTGTACTGCTCCACACCGAAGTGCTTGGCAAGCGCGCTTTGCAGACGCGAGCTGTCAAGGGCAGCGAGAGTGGTGAGCTGGTTGGGTTTGAGACCGGAGTAGAGAAGTGTCACGAGGCCGGTGATGTCAGCGGGGTTGAAGATGATAACAACGTGCTTGCAGTCGGGGCAGTATTTCTTGATGTTCTCGCCGAGCTCTTTAGCTACCTTGGCGTTGCCGGCGAGGAGATCCTCACGGGTCATGCCGTCCTTACGGGGTGCGCCGCCTGAAGATATGATGTATTTGGCATCTTTGAATGCCACTTCGGGGTCTGTGGTGGCTGTGATATTGATGTGGCCGAAACCGCATTGACGAAGTTCCTCAGCCACACCCTCGGGTGAGAATACGTCATAGAGACAGATGTTAGGAGTCAAGCCCATCATACATGCGCACTGGGCCATGTTGGAGCCGATCATGCCGGCTGCGCCGACGATGGTAAGTTTGTCGTTTGTTAAAAATTCCATTTCAAATATTTGATTTTAAGAATTTATTGTGATGTCTTAGATACTTATGATTTAGATACCAAGTTCTTTCTTGATTGCCTCTATCTTAGCGTGAGCCTTAGCTGTGAGTTCATCGTATTTGTCGGCAGAGGGCAGAGTGTCGTGTACCTCCATATAAAATTTGATCTTAGGCTCTGTACCCGATGGACGTACAGAAATCTTTGTGCCGTCGGCAGTGAACCACTGTAGCACGTTGGAAGTGGTGGGCATATCCATCTTATCCACTTTGCCTGAAGCCACATCCGTGACATTAAGGTCAGCGTAGTCCTTTATTTTCACCACGGGGCTTCCACCGAGCGATTTGGGCGGGTTGGCACGGAAGTCGCGCATCATCTGCTGTATTTCGTCAGCACCGGTTTTACCCTTACGTACCACCGATACGCCTTCTTCGAGAGAGAATCCGTTGTTCACATAGATTTCTTGAAGCATATGCAGATAGTCGGTGCCGCGGTCCTTGGCCCATGCTGCTATCTCTGCCATAAGCGAGATGGCTGATACAGAGTCCTTATCGCGCACGAAGTCTTCGGCAAGGAATCCGTAGCTCTCTTCGCCGCCGCCGAGGTAGCGTTCGCGTCCTTCAAGCTCGCGTATCACTGCTGCGATCCATTTGAATCCGGTGTAGCAGTCATACATCTTCACGTTGTTGTTGTTGGCGATGGCTTTTATTGTCTCTGTGGTTACGATTGTCTTTACGATAAATTCGTTGCCTTTGAGCAGACCGAGCTCGCGGTTGCGCACAAGGATGTAGTTGAGGAGGATCATCACAATCTGGTTGCCGTTGAGCAGCTGGTATTCTCCGTTTTCGAGACGTACCACGCAACCGATACGATCGGCATCAGGGTCGGAGGCGAAGATTACGTCAGCGTTGGTCTCCTTAGCTTTAGCGATAGCCATTGCCATTGCCGAGGGCACGTTTGGTGTGGGAGATTGCACGGTGCTGAAATTGCCGTCGGGGATATCCTGCTCGGGCACATGTATG
>N._stephensi_709_foregut__coassemble_18_pt1 | contig 65143 bp, 56 predicted proteins | sample N__stephensi_709_foregut__metabat2_low_PE_014 | metagenome-assembled genome bin N | reverse complement strand
CTGCAATTCGAGGGCGACAGCAAATATATGTACAGAATACTGCGCGCCATAAAAAACAGATTCGGCAACACGTCAGAACTCGGCATCTACGAGATGGGGCAGCGCGGACTCCGCGAGGTGAAGAATCCGTCGGAGCTGCTGCTCTCGCACCCCGACGAACAGCTGTCGGGCACCTCGATAGGAGTGACGATAGAGGGGCTTAGGCCTTTTCTGATCGAGGTGCAAGCACTGGTGAGCACGGCGGCCTACGGCACGCCGCAAAGGTCGGTGACCGGCTTTGACGGACGACGCCTGAATATGCTCCTTGCCGTGCTTGAGAAGCGCGTGGGCTTCAAGTTAGGGCAGAAGGATGTGTTTCTCAATATAGCCGGAGGCCTGAAAGTGAACGACCCGGCGCTGGACCTCGCCGTGATATGCGCCATACTGTCGAGCAACGTGGACATGACCATCGACCATAGCACATGCTTTACCGGCGAAGTGGGTCTGTCGGGCGAGATACGCACAGTGACGCGCATCGAACAGAGAATCTCAGAGGCCGAAAAACTCGGCATGAAAAAAATACTGATACCTAAGCATAACCTTAAAGGAATAGACAAATCAAAACTCGCTATCGAAATCATCGAAGTGTCAAAGGTGGAGGAGGCGTTCAGAGCCCTTTTCGTATGACTTGAAAAATGCTCTCGTACAGGCATGTTTCAACAAAAGACTTACATAACTCTACGAAATAGCTAAAATAAATTACGAAACTGTAAGAAAATTTTGTGTGAGACAAATATTTTTTCGTAATTTTGCAGCGGAAAACCTCAACGCTTCAACCATGAGCACAAACACAAACACAGTCTTTGATGCCAATGACATCAGGGACAAACGGGAAAAAGATAAAGTGTTGCCACACATATATGCCTTAATCACAGTGACTTGCTGGGCATTATCATTCGTGGCGACAAAAATCATTATGGAGGGTGGACTTACCGAAAGCCCTGACAATGTGACGATGAGCCCCACGGAGGCTTATCTGTACCGCTTCATAGTGGCTTATTTCGTGATACTTGTAATCAACCATAAGCGTATGTTCTGCCGCAATCTCCGCGACGAGATGCTCATGGCTCTTTGCGGATTAAGCGCCGGCTCAATTTACTTCATTGCCGAGAATACAGCTCTCGAACTCACTTATACTTCAAATGTGTCGCTTCTTTCGGCAACATCTCCTCTTATCACCATTCTCATTGTGGGCATACTTTACAAAAGCGAACGGCCCGGACGGGGCGTTATCATAGGGTCGCTTGTGGCTTTCGCGGGGGTGGGATGCGTGATTCTAAATAGTAGCACCTGTATCGATATACGTCCTATCGGCGACCTTCTGGCTTTGTCCACCGCGTTCTGCTGGGCTTTCTATTCATTGATTCTGAAGAAGCTCGACGTGACGTATGACGCGATGTTCATCACCCGCAAGACTTTTTTCTACGGCGTGGTCACGGCTTTCCCGTTCTTGCTCATGGAGCCTACCGTGAGCAATCCCATAGATGTGCTTACCCACGGATGGCCTTCGGTGGATATCAGTCTTATGTTTCTTGTGGCCGGGCCGTCAATATTGGCATTTTATCTATGGGCGGTGGTAGTGCACCGTCTCGGCGCCGTGACGAGCAACAACTATCTATACCTGCAGCCGGTAATCACCGTCATTGCCTCCGCCATCATCTTAGGCGAGAGGATTTCGCTGTTCGGCTACTTCGGATTCGCCCTGATTCTCGTGGGTTTGTGGCTCGGCTACGTGCTTGACCAGCGTATGAGCATGAGCCAAAAGAAAGCATAAACATAATCACTGCAATTCAAGAAATTATCATAGCTGAATAGCTTCAAATAATCGCCGCAACTACTCAGTCGCGTAACTATTTAGTCGCCCTTAAATAGTTAATCGAGGTTAATTTTTCAAAAAAAACATTATTGTATTTTTTTGAAAAAATCTTTCTGTACATTTGCAAAAAAATTCGGGAATGATTCTCAAATTTCATATTATACTTTATACCATGAAACAAACATATAGATTAGGGATTCTTTTACAGCTGCTATTCTGCGTATGCTTTACTAATAACGCCTACGCGGCTGACAACATTATTATAGAGGGAACTGTCTATGATAGAGCTACCGACACCCAACTGTTTGGGGCAAACGTAAAACTTCTCAATGCATCTGACAGCACAATATGCGTGGAGGCTATAGCTGATGGAGAACGAGAAACCGGAGTAGGTAAAGAGTCTGTGAGAATGTCAATGTTTACTATTTCTGATATTGCCAGATCAGGAAAATATATTCTGAAAATCACACATGCTGATTACCAGTCATTATATTTGGACATAGATCCGGCATCACTCTCGAAACGCGCCAATAAGATGGAGCTTGGAAAGCTATATTTAAAAAGGAAGACAAAGACCCTTAATGAAGTAGTGGTAAAGGCATCCAAAGTGATGTTCTACAATAAGGGCGACACGATTATCTACAATGCCGATGCATTCGTGCTTGCCGAGGGCAGTATGCTTGATGCACTTATACGGCAAATGCCGGGTGTAGAACTGAAAGAAAACGGACAAATCTTCGTCAACGGTCGGTTCGTGGAGAATCTACTGCTTAACGGTAAAGACTTCTTTAAGGGCAACAGGCAGATGATGCTTGACAATTTAGGCGCATATACCGTAAAGGATATAGCCGTATACGAGCGTCAGGATGAGATGGATCGTATTATGGGTGCGGATTACGGACGGAAACAGCTTTCGATGGACGTGCGCCTAAAAAAGGAATACAATCAGGGACTGCTTGCAAATGCCGAAGCCGGATATGGGTCAAGCGACCGCTATCTTGGACGATTGTTCGGACTTTGGTATTCGGATAATGTCCGTCTCTCGCTCTATGGTAACGCAAATAATCTGAGCGACAACCGTAAACCCGGAGAGTACACCGAATTCACCCCGGGTTCTATGCAGTCAGGCGACTTTAAGACATATCAGGGTGGTTTCGATTATATGGCGAAAATCCCATACAAGGACGTGTCTTTCGCGGGAGATGTAATCCTATCCCACCAAACAGTGGATGATGATAAAAGCGTGCTTACCACCAATTTCCTCCCCGATGGCTATACATACGGATACTCATACAACCAATCCCGTAACAAATCCCTGTCACTTACCACATCGCACTCCTTAGAAGTCATCAGACAGAAATGGAATTTAAAAGCTGCGCCCAACTTTAAATATCATAAGAATAACGACTTGTCAAACTTGTCATCAGCCGTATTTTCTAAAGAGTGGGAAGATATGGGTAAGGATTTTATTGACAATCTATACAGCGGGGCATCATCAGACGTACTACGCTCCATACTTAACAGAAACAAGGATGACAATAAAAGAATCGGGCATACTATAGATGCCGATCTTACTGTCAACGGTAAAATAAAACTGCCTAACGAAGCTGACGCTATGACATATCTCGCCTCGGGGAGCTACAGACGCCGCCACTTTGACCAATTCCAGCGGTATATCCTTAATTTCGGGAATAATCCGGAGCCCACTGATTATTATGACAGATATTTCGACAATTCGCCTAACTACCGATGGACGACAGCAGGCGCATTAGGCTATGTTTGGGCGATTAAGTCAGGGATGTATCTTGACTCCTGGTATCAGTACGACCATGTTTATAGCCACGAGGTATCAGAGCTATATCGCCTTGAAAACATCTATGACACCGATTCGGAATACAGGCCTCTTGGCTACCTGCCGTCCAAAACAGAGTATGACTCCACATTAGACCCCAACAACAGCTTCAACAGCACCAAGACCGAAAACAGACATGCTCTTAACTTCAGCTGGACATGGTTGCCCTCCAGCATCACGTATATTTATTGTAAAGTGCCAATATTGTATAGAAACCAACATCTGCGCTACATACGCGGTGAAGTCAACACATCTTTTTCAAGAAACAGATTCTTCGTGGGTAATGCCTCATTCGGTATCAACTACTTTGGAAGACCTCACTTTATATATGCTGAATACGACAGAAAGGTATCCTCACCTGATCTTGTTGATATGGTGGAATTTAAGAATGATCTTGACCCCCTTAATGTGCGTCTCGGGAATCCGGGACTAAAGGATTCAGAAACACATATGTTGCGTCTATCATACAGATACGATGCTGAAAGCATCTCACAATCGTACAGAATAAACGGAACGTTGTATCGAAATTCGCTTGCGTATGGATACAACTATGATTCTGCTACCGGTATCAAAACCGGAAGAATGTACAACATCAATGGAAATTACGAATTAGGTCTTTTCCAAAGTTTATTTATAAGGCTCGGCTCTTCCAAACAATTCACATTCGGGAATACCACCACGGCAAATTATCGCCAAAGCGTGGATCTCGTAAGCGAAAATTCTGTCACGCCACAAAAAAACAAGGTAGAGAGCCCATCTGTCAGTGAAACACTTGAATTCACATTCAGATTCGGCGAAAATAAAATATCCATGAAGGGAGAAGGCAGGATAAGCAGATACGAGAGCAAGCTGACCAATTTCCGGAATTTTACCGCGCAGGACTATAATTGTGGATTAAAAGGCAACTTTAAGCTGCCCGCCGGATTTGGCATCAACACGGATTTCACAATATACACACGTAGAGGATACTCCGAGGATACCTTAAACAAAACAAATTTCGTATGGAATGTGCAGGCAAGCTATACAACCTTAAAAGGGCAGCTGACTTTTATGGTTGACGGCTTTGATATCCTCCACAATCTCAGCAATGTATTCTATAGCGTCAACGCTCAGGCCAGAACGGAAACGTATACTAATGTGCTTCCTCGATATGTGATGTTTCATGTGCAGTGGAAATTCCATAAAGCTCCTAAAAAGAAACAATATTAATGGACTCCATCCTCTAAAATCAACAAACCTTATATAATAGAATGGATTAAGTCAAAGCAATAATACGATAGTGGTCCTTCACGTACACTCATACTCTGACATACTCTGACACATACTCTGATACATACTCAAAATTGAGTATTCGCAGTATCAGGAATTATTCGTAACTTCGCGTACTCAATGGCTTCCTCAAGCCACCAACAGTGTGTTTTGACTATGAAATTATCAGATTTGAAGACAGGCGATGAAGCCGTAATAATAAAAATACTCGGTCACGGGGCCTTCAGGAAACGATGCATAGAGATGGGCTTCGTAAAAGGCCGCAAGGTAAAGGCAGAGCTGTGTGCCCCGCTTAACGACCCTGTGAAGTACTCGATAATGGGGTATGAAGTGTCGCTGCGCCTTTCAGAGGCAAGTCTGATAGAAGTGGAGCCGATCTCAAGCATCAGCGACAACGGCAGCGCATCGCAAGACAAAAGCAAAGAATACGACATCACCGGGCAAGGCGAGACAATCAACCTCGCGCTGATCGGCAACCCCAACTGCGGCAAAACCTCACTCTTCAATATAGCATCAGGCGCCCACGAGCATGTGGGCAACTACAGCGGAGTCACGGTCGACGCCAAAATGGGCCGATTCAAATACCGCGGCTACAAATTCAATATCGTTGACCTGCCCGGCACCTACTCCCTGGCTTCATACTCACCGGAAGAGGTGTACGTGCGCCGGTACTTGCAAGAAGAGACACCCGATGTGATAGTGAACGTGGTGGACGCCTCCAACCTTGAACGCAACCTCTACCTCACCACCGAACTCATCGACATGGACCGCAGCATGGTCATTGCCCTTAACATGTACGACGAGGTGATGTCATCAGGGGCCAAACTCGACCACAAAATGCTTGGCGGCATGATAGGCGTGCCCATGGTGCCCATAGTGGCACGCACCGGCGAAGGCGTGAACCACCTTTTCGACAGCATAATATCAGTGTATGAGGGCAAGAACTCCGAGGTAAGGCATGTGCATGTGGTGCCGGGCCAGGATATAGAGCACCTGCTACGCACACTTATCGACCAGATCAAAGAGCAAGGCGACATGCCTCGTCATTTCTCGCCGCGCTATATAGCGCTAAAGCTTCTCGAAGGCGACAAGATGGCAGAGGAGACCGTGATGAGAAGTGCGGACGGAAAGGAGATAATAGCCCTTCGCGACCAGCTCGTGAAGGAATTTGACACCTATCACCCCGATGAGGACATCACGTCAAGCATAGCCGCTGAAAAATACGGATTCATACAGGGCGCCTTGGCCGAAACATACACGTCTGGTAAGCAAAGCCAATTGGGGGCTACACGCGTGATCGACGCGTTCGTCACCAATAAGCTGTTCGGATTCCCAATTTTCCTGGCCATAATGTTCTTCATCTTCTGGGCCACATTCTCCATAGGCCAATATCCTATGGATTGGATTGAGGAAGGGGTGGAACTGATAAGTACCCTTGTAAAGCGGTACATGCCCGAAGGCATACTGAAAGATATGGTGGCCGACGGCATCATAGGCGGTGTAGGCGGCGTGATCGTGTTCCTGCCCAACATACTTATATTATACTTCTGCATATCATTCATGGAGGACTCGGGCTATATGGCCCGCGCCGCCTTCATCATGGACAAACTCATGCACCGCATAGGGCTGCATGGCAAGTCGTTCATACCTATGGTGATGGGGTTCGGATGCAATGTGCCGGCCATCATGGCCACAAGAGCCATAGAAAGCACATCGAGCCGCTTGATCACCATACTCATCAACCCCTTCATGTCATGTTCGGCGCGTCTGCCCATTTATGTGCTTCTCATAGGCACATTCTTCCCTTCACACGCCACCTTAGTGTTTATGGGTCTGTATATCACAGGCATACTCATGGCTATAATCACGGCCAAGATACTCAGAAAATTTTATTTCAAGGCCGACGAGACACCATTCGTGATGGAACTGCCCCCGTATCGTATCCCCACCATGAAGGCTTCGCTAAGGCACACGTGGGCCAAAGGCGAACAGTACCTGCGCAAAATGGGAGGTATCATACTATTCGCCAGCATCATAGTGTGGGAGCTCAATTACTTCCCCATCCGCAACGGAGAGGCTACGCCTGCCGATACCGCCAAAGCCACAGAAGGCGACTCATACCTTGAAATGGCCGGTAAAATGGTGAACCCCATAATGGAGCCTTTAGGATTTCACTGGCGCGCGTCAGTGGCCGCCCTCGCCGGCGTACCTGCCAAGGAAATCGTGGTGTCAACGCTCGGAGTGCTCTACACCAACGACGAGGCCGTGGATGACCAGCGTCTGGGACAACGTCTGTCAGCCCCTATGCCGCCAACAGGCAAGCCCGACTTTGACATGGCCAGCGCCTTAAGCTTTATGGTGTTCATTCTGCTTTACTGCCCATGCATAGCCACCATCACCGCCATAGTGCGCGAGACAGGGCATTGGCGATACGGCTTATTCAGCATGGTATACAATACCGCTCTGGCATGGATAGTGGCTTTTGCCGTGTATCAAATAGCCAATCTGTTCTGATCGCAAACCAAAAGCCTTAACCACCTCGATAAAACGCGACGGCAAGTACCCTACAAAGCTTCAAAAGGCAAAATTTGCCGTTAAATCAATTAAAAAAAACGTAAATACGCTTATTTATGTTAACGGCATTATGCCAATTCAATTTTTAATTCGTAATTTTGGGGCAACAAAAAAAGAATATCTACATGAACTCACAAACTACGATTGCCGGAATACCTGAAGAATTCAGAGACATCGCCCCCTACGGCGATGCCGAATTCAAAGAGAAAATGCGTCAATTGGTCAACGAGCCAGGTTTTGAGCACGCCATAAAATACGTAAATCCAAACATCGACTACAAGGCTTTCGCTGCTACGCTGCTTAACGTGGACTCGCAGCACGTGTTTCAGTCAGTGATTATGCGTAAATTCCTTGAAGAACTTGAAGCCACCACCACCGACGGCATATCGGCCGACGGTCTGGAGAATGTGGAGGAAGGCAAAAGCTACACCTTCATCACCAATCACCGTGACATAGTGCTGGACGCATCCTTCCTCAACCTCTGCTTCATACGCGCCAACATGCCCATTACCCAGGTGGCCATAGGCAACAACCTGCTTATTTACGAGTGGATAAGCGACCTGGTGAAGCTCAACCGCAGCTTCATAGTAAAGCGCGACGTGAAGATGAAAGCCGCACTTGATGCCGCCAAGCAGCTGTCGGCCTACATTCACTATACCATCAATACCCTTAAGGAATCGGTGTGGATAGCCCAGCGCGAGGGCCGCGCCAAGGACTCCAACGACCTCACACAGGACAGCCTGATAAAAATGCTTTCGCTTGCCGGCGGCGGTACCGTGAAGGAAAATGTGTTGTCAGCCAACCTGTGCCCGGTATCAATATCCTACGAGTACGACCCCAACGACTATCTGAAAGCACGAGAGTTTCTGCTAAAGCGCCGCGACCCGCTATTCAGGAAGTCGAAGCGCGACGACCTCTTCAGCATGGAGACGGGTATGTTGAAGCGCAAGGGCAAGATAATGTTCCGCATCGGCAGATGTATAAATCCGCAGCTTGCCTCCCTCGATTCCGACAATCGCATAGAGGTGATACGCCGCACATGCCAGATAATCGATAAGTCGATACACTGTGGCTACGAGATATACCCATGCAACTACATTTCGCATGACGAGATAAACCATTCGCGCCAATTCGCCTCGCAATACACCGATGAGGATGTAAAGCGTTTCGACTCCTACATATCGGCACAGCTTGCCAAAGTGGACGTGCCGGACATCACCAAAGAAGAATACGAATTTATGAGACATATGATGCTTATGATGTACGCCAATCCTCTGCGCAACAAGATGTCAGCCACCTGCACCGACTTATGAGATTCCCTATACTGCCTGCGCTAATGATATTATTAGTCAACGGCGTGGTGGATTTCCTAATCTACCACATAATCAAAAAATCAAAATTCAGCCGTCCGTGGGCCAAGATACAGCTATGGAGCGCCTTGGCATTGGCATTGTTTATGATAGTGATGGCATGTATGCCCAAGCGCAACGGCAGCGACACGCAGCTGCTTGTGCTGATGTGGAGCCTATACGCATATGCTTCAGTGTATGTGCCTAAATTCATATATCTGCTTTTCAGGCTCTTATCGAGACTCCCGATTTTGGCAAGGAAGAAACCTTGGCGTGCATTAGGGCGCACCGGTCTGATTCTTGCGTTAGTAACATTTGTACTGATGTGGTGGGGCGCGCTAATCAACCGCTTCAACATACAGACGCGCTATGTGGAGATACCCGTGCCGCAATTGCCCGCCGGGTTTGACGGACTGCGGATAGCCCAGATATCCGACCTCCATGTGGGCACATATGGGCACGATGACTCTTTCGTGCGCGAGCTTGTGGACAGCGTGAACGCCCTGCACCCCGACCTTATTGTATTCACCGGTGATATGGTAAACCGCAGATCCGAGGAGTTCAAGCCTTTCATCGACGCCGTTTCAGGACTTAAAGCCCCGCTGGGTGTATACTCGATAATGGGCAACCATGATTACGGCGACTACTCCGACTGGCCCACTCCCCAGGATAAGGATGCCGACGTGCAGGCCATAAAATCCATGCAGGCCAAAGCCGGACTCAAGATGCTTAACAACGACACCGATTGGATAAGGATCAACGGCGATTCGATAGCTCTTATCGGCGTGGAGAATATCGGCGACCCTCCATTTAAAATATACGGCGACCTTAAAACCGCCTACCCTAATCTCGGCGACAAAAACGTGAAGATATTACTCACGCACAACCCGGCGCACTGGGAAAACGAGATTGAGGACCACGACACCAACATAGCCCTTACACTCGCCGGGCATACGCATGCAATGCAGATGGAGCTATTCGGCATATCGCCCGCGGCTCTGCGCTATGACAAATGGGGAGGTCTGTACACCGACTCTAAAGGACAAAACCTGTATGTAAATATCGGAGCCGGCGCTGTGGGGCTGCCTTACCGCATAGGCGCCACACCGGAAATCACTCTCTTCACCCTTAAAAAAGATAAATAAATGATAAACATACCCGAAGAAATCGCAAGGCAGCTTGACCTTAACGTGCGCAACGTGGAGGCTACACTATCGCTGCTCGACGAGGGATGCACAATACCGTTCATCAGCCGATACAGGAAAGAATGCACGGGATCGCTCAATGAGGTGCAGATACGCGACATCGAGACTCTATACCATGAATTCCAGGCTTTGGAAAAACGCAAAGCATACGTGCTACAGACCATCGAGGCCGCCGGGGCTTTGACACCAGAACTTAAAGAACAGATAGAATCAACCATTGACGCTAACAAGCTTGAAGACTTATACCTGCCTTACAAACCCAAACGACGCACTCGCGCCACCGTGGCCAGAGAAAACGGTCTTGAGCCTCTCGCTAAAATAATCATGGCTCAAAACTCGCGCGACGTGGAGGCTTCGGCCAAGAAATTCGTGACGGAGAATGTGCCCGACACCGATTCCGCAATAGCCGGAGCTTGCGATATCATAGCCGAATGGGTAAACGAAAGCCAGAAAGCGCGCCATTCGGTGAGAACAAGACTACAACGCAACGCCAAAATCACGGCAAAGACCATAAAGGGGAAAGAGCAAGAGGCCGGCAAATACCGCAACTACGAAAACTTCTCCGGATTGGCACGCCGCTGCCCCTCTCACCAGTATCTGGCCCTACGACGCGCAGAGCGTGAAGGCGTGATGCGCGTAAGCCTTGCGATAGATGACGACGAGGCTCTCGGAAATCTCGACAAGATGTTTGTGCGCAAAGGCACATCGCCGGCCAATGCCCAATTAATATCGTCGGCCGTGGAGGACAGCTATAATCGCCTAATGCTGCCGTCGCTCGAAAACGAGGTATCGGCGGAATGGAAAAAGAAGGCCGATGAAGAGGCAATCAAGCTTTTCGCCGACAATCTGCGCCAATTGCTAATGTCGCCTCCTTTGGGCCCTAAGCGCGTGATGGGCATCGACCCCGGATTCCGCACGGGATGCAAAGTGGTGTGTCTCGACCAGCAAGGCAATCTGCTGCACCACGACGTAATATACCCGCAGCGCGAACGCACCACATCGGCGCTGAAGATAAGCAAGCTCATCAACGAATATCTCATCGATGCCATAGCCTTGGGCAATGGCACAGCCAGCCGCGAGACGGAGCAGTTTCTGCGCGTGGTGCATTTCCCGCGCGAGGTAAGCGTAATAGTGGTGAACGAAAGCGGAGCTTCGGTGTATTCGGCTTCTGATGTGGCTCGCAGGGAGTTCCCTGACCACGACGTGACGGTGCGCGGGGCTGTTTCGATAGGCCGGCGCCTCATCGACCCACTGGCCGAACTTGTGAAAATCGACCCGAAATCAATAGGCGTGGGACAATACCAGCACGATGTGGACCAAAGCGCTCTAAAAGACTCACTGGACTATACGGTGATGAGCTGCGTTAACTCTGTGGGCGTGAACGTGAATACGGCATCGCGCGAACTGTTGTCGTACATCTCCGGCATAGGTCCGGCTCTCGCCGATAATATAGTGGAATACCGTGCTGCCAACGGCGACTTCACCTCCCGCCGACAGCTTCTTAAAGTAAAGCGCATGGGTGATAAGGCATACCAGCAGTGCGCGGGATTCCTGCGCATACCGCATGGCACGCATCCGCTCGACAACACATCTGTACACCCGGAAAGCTATGGGGTGGTAGAGCGAATGGCAGCTGACCTTGGGGCGGATACGGCTCAACTGCTATCCAACAAAGAACTTATCGACTCGATAGACATCACAAAATATGTGACCGACACTATAGGCTTACCCACTCTGCAAGATATAATAGAAGAACTTCGCCGACCGGGACGCGACCCCAGAGCCGAAGCCGAGGCATGGGAGTTCGACCCCACGATTACAGATATCGAGGACCTCAAACCAGGCATGGAACTCAACGGCATAGTCAACAATATCACCGCATTCGGGGCATTCGTGGATATAGGCGTGCACGAAAGCGGACTCGTGCATATATCGCAAATATCCGACAAGAGGATAACCAATGTGTCGGATGTGCTGAAAATCAACCAGCACGTGCGCGTGAAAGTGCTTGATGTGGACATCGACCGCCGCAGAATATCGCTCACCATGAGAGGACTTCAGTAAACCCATTAACCGGAAGCAACCCAAAAGCAATGCATACATCTTATATCGGCATAGGATCCAACGTGGCCGACGCAGAAGCCATGATACTGCAGGCTTGCAGAAAACTTCAAGACGAAGGATGCGAGATACTGCGTACATCGGGTATTTACGAAGTAAGCTCACCTTACAGCAATCTGGTGGCTCGCGCAAAAAGCGACTGTACTTACGAAAAGCTCAACGCTATGGCCAAACAAATTGAGGCCGACATGGGACGCACCCGGGAGATGAAACCTCTCGGCATCGTGCCTATAGATATCGATGTGGTGGTGTTCGACGGCAAAGTCACGCGTCCGCACGATTACGAAGCCGAATATTTCGCGAAAGGCTACCGTGAAATATCCGACATATAAAACGCCTAAACATCTATCACTCTGATATTATATGTGTTGCGGCATCGCACATTAATATTAAAAAATATTAATCAGAAAAACTAAGCCAATTTTTGACATAAAAAATTTTGGTTAATACGTAAAAAAAACGTAATTTTGCACTCGATTTGAAAAATCATTAACACATTAACTAACTCATTTAACGATGAAGTACGAAACCGTTTTCATTTTAACTCCCGTTTTGTCTGATGACCAGATGAAGGAAGCGGTGGCAAAATTCCAGAAAGTACTCGTTGATGGTGGCGCAAATATCGTCAACACCGAGGAGTGGGGATTACGCAAACTTGCATATCCCATCCAGAAGAAATCCACCGGATTTTATACTCTGATAGAGTTCGATGCCGACCCACAGCTTATCAAAAAGCTTGAGACAGCTTATCGCCGCGACGAGCGCGTGATCCGCTTCCTCACCTTCCGTCTTGACAAGTACGCTGCAGAATACGCAGAAAAGCGTCGCAGCCTCAAGGCCAACAAAGCTAATAACCAACCCGTAGAAGTAAAGGAGGACTAAATCATGGCACAGACACCATCAGAAATTCGCTATCTCACTCCTATGTCGGTAGACGTAAAGAAGAAGAAATACTGCCGTTTTAAACGTAGCGGCATCAAATATATCGACTACAAGGATCCCGAATTCCTTAAGAAATTCCTCAACGAGCAGGGTAAGATACTTCCCCGCCGCATTACCGGCACATCGCTGAAATTCCAGCGCCGCGTGGCTCAGGCCGTAAAGCGCGCACGCCATCTCGCATTGCTGCCATTCGTAACCGACTTGATGAAATAACCAGCTTAAGGAATAACAACATTATGAAGATCATACTAAAAGAAGATATTGCACGCCTTGGATACAAGGACGATGTAGTGGAAGTACGTGACGGCTATGGCCGTAACTACCTCATTCCCACCGGTAAGGCTGTTGTTGCCACTCCTTCTGCTCTTAAGGTACTCGCAGAGAACCAGCGCCAGCGCGCCCACAAGCTCGAGAAGATTAAGGCCGATGCACAGGCCGTGGCCGAAGCTTTGGCAGATGTAGCTCTTACCATCGGAGCAAAGACGAGCTCCACAGGCACAATCTTCGGCTCTGTCAACAGCTTGCAGATTGCCGAGGCTCTCGAGAAGCTTGGTCACAACATCGACCGCAAGCTTATCGTGCTTGACCCGATTAAGGAAGTTGGCGAATACAAAGCTACTATCAATCTCCACAAAGAAGTGGTAGTGACAATACCTTTCACCGTGGTAGCAGAATAATATATTATTAGCATATTCATTCCCAATACATCTATAAAACCCCTGTTGAATAGGCAGTGTCGTGAGACACTGCCTATTTACGTTATATAAGTTTTATCATACTTCATAACTAATAACTAATACTTTTCACATACTTAAAGGCTATAGATTTGGGAGGGCTGACCTCGAAGCCTGCTCTATGCGCTTATTGCGCCAGCACTTTCGGCATACTGCCACATAGCGGTCATCGCCGCCTATTTCCACCTGTGCGCCCTCTTCCACAAAATCGCCGTTGGCGTCGATACGCGCGTTGATAATTGTTTTCCGTCCGCAATTACACGTGGATTTAATCTCATCGATGGTATCGGCTATTTCGAAAAGTCGTCGCGAGCCCTCAAACAGATTGCTCTTGAAGTCGGTGCGCAGTCCATAGCAAATCACGTTGCTGCCGAAATCATCGACTATGCGCGCCAGTTGGTCGATTTGCTGTGCGCTTAGAAACTGGGCCTCGTCGATAAGAAACCAATCGACAATCTGCTGCTTGTCGGCAAAAATCTCCTTTGCCATTTCGTAGATATTGGAATCCTGATATATCCAGCGGCACTCCCTCTTGATGCCTATACGCGAACATATCACATTTTCAGAGTCGCGGGTATCGATTACAGGCTTCATGCACACGTAGCACAAATTCCTCTCTTCGAAATTATATGCGGTGGTGAGCAGAATAGCGGTTTTGGCCGACCCCATTGTGCCGTATCTGAAGTAGAGTTTTCCTCTTTTTTCCATTTGCAGAATGATATATGATTATTGATTTCAAATTATCATCAAAGGTAGGCAAAAAAATAGATACACACAAATGAAAATATGTTTTTATTAGTCAAAAAAAAGTATTAATTTTGCGGAAAATTTCTAAGGCAAAAAAATACTAAAACATGGAATTTTTAGGTGAACTTTTCTTGCCCGGCAATATGTCAATTGCCAGCACGCTTGTGCTATATTCATTTGTGATAGCATTCGGCATGTATTTAGGCAAAATCAAGGTGAAAGGAGTGTCGCTCGGCGTCACCTTTGTATTGTTTGTGGGCATAATCATGGGACATTTCGGCTATGTGGTCGATGACAATGTGTTAAAATTTCTTCGTGAGTTCGGTCTCATCCTCTTTATTTTTGCTATAGGCATACAGGTGGGTCCCGGTTTCTTTTCATCCTTCAAAGAGGGGGGCATGAGGCTAAATCTGCTTGCCGTGATGATTATTGTGCTTAATGTGGTGATAGTGCTTTGCGTATACTACTTCGGCAACATCGGGGATATCAGTGCCCTTGTGGGTGTGATGAGCGGTGCGGTGACCAACACCCCTGGCCTTGCGGCGGCCCAGCAGACGGTATCAACGATGGGAATGGCCGACAAGGTGAATGTTATGGCCCAAGGCTACGCTGCAGCCTACCCTTTAGGCGTGGTGGGAATCATAGCTGTGATGCTTGTCATAAAAGCCATCTTTAAAATCAAGGTTGACGATGAGATCAAAGAGATTGAGGACGAGCAGGAGAAATCGCAGCTCAAGCCCTTTATGATATCATTGGAGGTGACCAACAAACTCGTGGACGGGCGCACACTGCTGCAGCTACATAATGTGATAGACTGCAACTTCGTAGTATCCAGAATGATGGTGGCCGACGGGCATATAGAGATACCTAAATCGAGTTCGGAAATACATCTCGGCGACAAGCTGCTGATAGTGGCCTCAATGCAAGATGCCGACAAATTTTATGCGGTGCTCGGTCCGGAAAGCGACGTGAATTGGGAGTCAGCCCCCACCCCGGTGTACTCACGGCGCATACTCGTTACAAAAAGTGAATTTAACGGCGTGGCCCTCGGCTCTCTGCGGCTGCACCGCGGATACCAGCTCAATGCCACGCGTGTCAACCGCGCGGGAGTGGACCTTATCGCCTCCCCCAACCTCAGGCTTCAGATCGGCGACCGCATCACCGTGGTGGGCAATCTTGGCGACATAGAGCGTCTCGCCACCAGATTAGGCAACTCCATGAAGCGCCTTGAGCAGCCCAACCTTATCACCATCTTCGTGGGCATAGTACTTGGCATAGTGCTTGGCTCCATCAATATCGGTTTCGGCATGAAGTTAGGGCTTGCCGGCGGTCCGCTGGTAGTGGCTATACTGCTGAGCCGATTCGGCTATAAATTCAAGCTCGTGACCTACACCTCATCATCGGCATCCATGATGCTTCGCGAATTGGGCATCTGCCTGTTCCTTGCCTCAGTGGGCATATCGGCGGGCAAGGGATTCGCTGCGGCGGTGTTCAACACCACCGGTATGTGGTGGGTAATATGGGGCTTCTGCATCACATTTGTGCCTATGCTCATAGTAGGATGCTACGCGCGAGCAAAATACAAAATCAACTATCTGAGCATCATGGGTCTACTGTCGGGCAGCTATACCGATCCGCCGGCTCTTGCCTATGCCAACAACTCTACCGCCAACGATGCTCCAGCCGTGGCCTACTCCACCGTGTACCCGCTCACGATGTTCTTGCGAGTGGTGGCGGCACAGACACTAATACTGCTGCTTGCCTGACGATACGCTGATACACACCATATGGCCATGTATCTCACACTTCAATAGAGAGCCCGTCGTAGGCAAGCCGCACGCCCTCAGGCAATCTTACTTCGCTATGTATCCCCATGCCGTGACTCATATGAGTGAGATAAGCGGCACGGGGTTTGATTTTTTCAATCAGTGCGAGAGTCTCCGCGAGGCTTAGATGCGACATGTGCGGCTCTATGCGCAGCGAATTGATCACAAGCGTGTGCACGCCTTTCAAAGCGTCGATGGTAGCCTGCGGCATGGTCTTGCAATCGGTGATGTAGGCCAATGAGCCTATGCGAAACCCCAAAATCTGCAGCTTATAGTGCATCACCGGCAACGGCACAATCCGGGTGGACCCGACACTGAAAGGCTCATAAGGCCTGAGCGTATGGAACGAGAATGTGGGCACACCGGGATACAAATCCTCGACAAAGCAATAAGGGAAGAACTCTCTAACCTCCCTCTCCACATCCGACTGGCAATATATGGGGAAAGAGTCAGGGTAGCAGTACGAACGCAAGTCGATGAGACCGCCTATATGGTCGAAGTGACTGTGTGTCACCAGCAGAGCGTCAAGAGACGGCGAACCGGCCCTGATAAGCTGGGTACGCAGATCCGGACCTGCATCAATGAGGATATTCTCTTTCCCGGTAAAAAGTATAGCAGATGCTCGAAGCCTTTTGTCGCGTGTGTCCGACGATGCGCACACACGGCACCCACACCCTATCTGCGGCACTCCGGTGGATGTGCCTGTACCTAAAAATCGTAGTTCCATTGAGTCAATTCTTATCTGATTACGGCGAGGTATCCTTCCTCAAACAACAGGTATCTGCCGTCGCTATATTGCCAATATTCCACCATTCCGGCGGTGGTGGGCCGTACGCCCTGCATCTTTGGCGCGCCGAGAGCCAGGCGACATTCGTCCTTGGTCATACCCGGCGTCACACGCGAATGCACTATAAGATTCCAGTTGGCATCTGTGATGTTTTTATATTTTATGCGAGGATTCTCAAATTCGAAAAGGGTATCGAAATTGCGGGTGGAAGTGCGCTTATCACCCACCGTCATCAACACCGATCCCCTATCTGTGCTCCCGGTGCGTGCAAACACCACACGGATCGGATAGTTACTGTCGCCGGGGACCACATCAGTCACCTGCACCTCCACATGGCGCAAGCCATGCTTCTGCGCACTGCCGCTCTCGTCATACCACGCCGGAGTCTTTATGTAAAAACTCCTACCGTCGATACGATGCTTCACCGAATCCACAAGCGCCATATCCACAGCAAAGGGCAAGTCGAAAGTGGCCTTATCCATAAATTCCGCATAAGGCACCTCCGAGCGGTAGCCGTACCGCTTTCCGTCCTGCGAAAGAAACGACACTATAGCCACATCCTCACCCGTCACGGCAAGGGCCGACGACACATCATCAAAGGCCACGTACTGGCCTTTTGATAGTGAGATGCCCGACTTATCCTCCGGTGCCAGCACAAGATTAATCTTATCATCGGTAACGAAAAACACGCGCCCTTTATGCCACACGCTTGGATTAGGCGTGTTCAGATCAGAAAGGTATCCCGACTCGGCTGTGGCATGTATGTTCTCTCTCTTAACATCAGCTTTTGTGATTCGCGGCGTACTCTCCACTCCCGTGAAACATCCCGTAAGAGCAAATAGCGGTAATATTATATATAACAAAGATATAGAATTTTTCATACTGATTACTAAAGCGCGCTGCAGCGCGTGTGAAATGCAAAATTAGTGATTTTTTTTAGTATAATAAGTGCTATATGCTTTAAATTTTGTAATTTTGTGTTGCCAAAAGTGCAAAAACCACAAAACGACAAGCTAAAGACAACCAAAACAAACAGGTACAAGCATCCACAATGGATCAGATACTCTACATATTACCGCGCGGCCTGGCCATAGGCATACTCATATCGGCGCCTATGGGCCCGATAGGTATGCTCGTGATACAGCGCACACTCAGCAAAGGGCGCCGGCCCGCATTCTATACCGGTGTAGGCGCGGCTTTCAGCGACCTCGTGTACTGTCTTCTCACGGGGTTCTGCCTTAGTTTTATCACCGGATTCATCGAGACATACAAATTCTGGATTCAGATAGTGGGCGGCATAGTGCTGGCCATTTTCGGACTGTATCTTTTCAGGAAAAATCCCACCAGGGCATTAAAGAAAGCCGAGGATTCCGACCAGTCCATCACCGTATGGAAGGATATCGGCACAGGATTCCTGCTCACATTCTCTAATCCGCTCATCCTCTTCTTCATCATAGGTCTATTTTCCCAGTTTGATTTCCTCGATCCGGGCTTTCTGATACTCCATTATATATGGGCATACTTCACCCTATTCGCCGGCGCTATATTATGGTGGTATCTTGTGACCCTGCTTGTGAGTATGCTGCGTTCGCGCTTCAACGTGCGTTCGCTATGGCTCATCAACCGCATTATCGGCAGCATACTTATAGCCATGGCCCTGATAGGTGTAATCGACGCATTCTTCCATATCCTTTAAAAAACAGATTTTAAACACTACTAAAATAAATCAGCATGAAAAACCCTACCTCACAGCGCATTGCGGCCCTAAGGACTGAAATGCACCTACATGGCATCGATGCCGTGATAATACCGCAGACCGATCCTCACCAAAGCGAATACATATCCGGTCACTGGCAAGTGCGCCGCTATTTCAGCGGATTCACCGGGTCGGCAGGCACACTCGTGGTGACAGCTGACCAGGCTCTGCTGTGGACCGACTCCCGCTACTTCATTCAGGCCGCGCAGCAGCTCGCGGGTTCAGAAATAAAGCTTATGAAGGACGGCCTGTCCGATACCCCCTCCATCGAAAGCTATCTTATCGATAACCTGCCATCAGGGGCTACCGTGGGTATCGATGGTATGCTCTTTTCGGCAAAAAGCGCTAAATCACTTAAAAAGGATATGGAAGCGCACAACCTTAAACTCGTCACCGACTTTGATGTGGTGGACAATGTGTGGACCGACCGACCGGCATTGCCGAAAGATAAGATATTCGAGCACGATACCAAATACGCCGGGGCTTCGGCAAAAAGCAAATTAGAGGGGATACTTGATGATGCCAAACGCCAAATGGCCGACACCGCACTCATCTCGCCCCTCGACGAGATAGCGTGGGCACTGAACATACGTAGCCGCGACGTGAAATACAACCCCGTGGCCACGGCTTATCTGTATGTGGCTCCCGGTAAATCCACTCTGTTTATCGACCCCGACAAACTCACGCCCGCCGTCATAGAATATCTCAGCGAGGAAGGCGTGGACACACTGCCTTACTCTGATATCAAGGAGTTTGTGGGTAATCTGCCTTCTGATGTAAAGGTACTCGCCGAAGAGGCCCGCACATCCACCACCCTTGCCTCGCTGTTGGGCAATAGGGCTGTGTACGGCACATCTCCCGTATCCATCCCTAAGGCTTGCAAAAATGATGTGCAGGTGCAGGGAATGCGCGACGCGATGACACGCGACGGCGTGGCATTAGTGAAAGCTTTCAAAGAGATTGAGGAAGCAATGGCTAATGGGACGCGCCTCACCGAACTCGACGTGGATGCGGCTCTGCGTAAATACCGCAGCCAAATGGACTTGTTTTTTGACGAGAGCTTCGGCACTATAGCCGGATACGGACCACACGGGGCAATTGTGCATTATGAGCCCGACGATGAGTCGAATGCGGTAATCAAACCTAACGGTCTGCTTTTGGTGGACTCCGGAGCACAATATCTCGACGGCACCACCGACATCACCCGCACTGTGGCCATGGGCGAACCCACCGCTATGGAGAAGCACGATTTCACACTGGTGATGAAAGGGCATATCGCACTGGCTATGATGGTGTTCCCCGAGGGTACGCGTGGTGCCCAGCTTGACGTGGAAGCCCGCAAATATCTTTGGCGTGAGGGTCTGTCGTATCTGCATGGCACAGGGCATGGCGTAGGGCATTTCCTTAATGTGCATGAGGGTCCGCAGTCGATTCGTCTCAACGATGTGCCCACTCCTCTGATGCCCGGCATGATCACATCCAACGAGCCCGGACTATACCGGGAGGGTATACACGGCATACGGTGCGAAAACCTCGTGCTGTGCGTTGAGGACATGACCACCGATTTCGGGAAGTTCCTTAAATTCGAGACTCTTACGCTCTTCCCATTTGACCTCAAACTCTTTGAGACGGAAATAATGACACCGGAGGAGATAGCTTGGGTGAATGATTACCACAAGCAGGTGCGCAAGGCTTTATCGCCCTATCTCGACGAATCAGAGCGCGCATGGCTTGAGAATAAGACGGCAGAACTGTAAAAAATTAACATTTTAAATTATAATGGCAATAATAATCCCTTTGAGAGGCAAGACGCCTCAGATAGGCGAGGAGTGTTTCCTTGCCGAAAACGCGGCCGTGATAGGCGATGTGGTGATGGGCGACAAGTGCAGCATTTGGTTCAGCACTGTACTCCGCGGCGACGTCAACTCTATACGCTTAGGCAATTGCGTAAATGTGCAGGACGGCTCAGTGCTTCACACTCTATTCCGCAAGTCCACCATCGAAATCGGCGATTATGTGTCAATAGGCCATAATGTGACGATACACGGCGCTAAGATACACGACTATGCGCTCATAGGCATGGGGGCTGTGGTGATGGATGATGCAGAAGTGGGTGAGGGGGCTATTGTGGCTGCCGGCTCCACAGTGCTGTCACGCACAAAAATCGGCGCACACGAACTGTGGGCGGGGTCTCCGGCCAAATTCATCAAGATGGTGGATCCGGCGCAGAGCAAAGAGATGAACCAAAAGATAGCCCATAACTATCTTCTTTACTCTAAATGGTATACCGAACCCGACACGCCTAATCCTCTCGACCGGGAATAGCCCGTAGGCGTATATCAAGAAAAAACGCTTTTTACGGCCGCGCTCAGCCTTAGTGCGGCCGTATTTTTGTCGAGCGGCAACTCCGGATAGAATCTGGTGGTAGATATCACGGTATCGCTCTCCAGTGCTGGTGTCACTGTGCCACCGAAGGCTATCACCGGTATGCCGAGTTCGTCGCCTTTGGCATGAAGCACCGACACTACCTTGCCTTGTGATGTCTGGGTGTCAATCGACCCCTCCCCGGTGATAATCAGGGATATTTCCTGCCATGATATATCGTAATTGTCGAGTACGTATTTAGCACCGTCGCGGCACTCCGCGCCTATCACGGAGGCTATGGCGAATCCGAGTCCGCCGCCTGCACCGTCAAAGGGTGATCGCCATCCGGGGTATTCGCGGTATATTTCTGTAAGACGTCGATGAAGCACGTCGATATCTATGTCGGTGGCTCCTTTTTGTCGGGCGAACATCAGTGCAGAGGGTTGGCCTATTGGAGCCACCAATGGCACACGCACGTCGCTAAGTCCGATTAATGCATCGCGGTATAGGTGTAGTTTGTCGCGGTCGAGTGCGTCGAGAAATCCCATGCCGCCGTCGCATGTGCGTGTGCCGCCTATGCCTATGATTACTTTTTTGCATCCTCCTTTAAGTATCTCTCTCACTTTCAAGCCCAAAGCGTAGGATGTGTCGCGCAGTATGTCGTGGTGTGCGGGGTCAATGCCCGACATGCCTATCACAGCGCTGCTGTCGATTACGGCTGTGCGGGTGTGGGGGTTCACAAAATAGCAGTCGCGTGGTTGCCATGATAGGTCTCTGCATAGGATTCTGGCGGTGCCTTCGCCACCGTCGGCCATAGGGGCTTTGATGACGTCGTGTCTGTCCAAAGCTTCTTTTATTATCTCCGCGGCTTCGGCAGCGGAGAGAGTGCCTTTGTATTTGTCGGGTGCTATCAGTATCATAATTTCTATTGTTTTGTATCAGCTTTTCTTTTATTATAACGCTAAATCGGGCTGAAATGATATGTATAATTGACACTGCTTCGGATTTTTGAGCATTTTTATATCACGACCTTACTGTCAACTTGTTATCGGTACCGAATGCCGCTGAAAGTCCTTCTTCCATTACGTCATTATCGACAACTACTATTCCAAATGCTCGTGAATTATTATTTATCAAATATTCTATTTTGGTATATTCCATAATCGAATAGTAATTTTGCACATTTTAATAATGAAATCAATTCACGACAAGGCATATCTTAGAATGCTTGAGCTACTCCGCGCCAAACGCATAGAGAAAGGTATAACTCAAGAGCAACTGGCATCTGCATTAGGTGTTAGGCAAGGTATTGTGAGTAAAATCGAAACTCACGAACGTAGACTTGACATAATAGAACTCAGAACTATATGTGGAATAATAGGAGTGCCGTTCACTGATTTTATAAGCGAATTGGACGAATGTTTAATCATCAAGCAAAATTTAGAAAATGAAAAAAATAAAAATCTCGAACAGTGATATAGAGAAACTGTCTAATGCCAGCCAATATCCGTTTCCAAAGTATTCCACACAAATTATAAATTTGCTCAACAGTAACGCTCAAGGCACTCGTCCAGTGGTAGTAGGTCAGATGTCTGAACTCATCCAAGAATTCGAAGGGAAAACCTTGGAAGAGTGGATAGAGTGGTATACATCTAAACAACCGGATGCTGTGGCAAAGGCAACTGACAAAATTTTCAGCATGTATCAGTTGATGAGCGAAGCATTTACGGCAATTGACCGACCGATGATTGAAGCATGGGTGAAGGATTTGGTATACAACAAAACATTCTGTGGGCTTAAATTCCAAAGCGCAATTATCGCTTTTTTAGCAGGTCAGTATAATAAGGACTGGCGTTTTGCGAATGTTGAAGAGGAGGCGCAAGGAATTGATGGCTTTGTTGGAGATACCCCTGTGCAGATAAAATCATCTACGTATAAATTGGAAGCGAGACTCGGAGAAAACATAGAAATCCCAATCGTATACTATGACAAGAAGAAAGACGGCATATCTATTGAGTTTGACCCTACTCTATTTTCTTAGTGGACCAAAATCTTCAATCGGAAGAATCTTTGTTATATAAGTTCCTTTCTTCATTAAGAGGCGAGGAACTTTTTCATATTTAATGGGCTTATCTGCTTGAAATTGTAGTACGGCATAATAAGGTGCTGATCTTGGTGAGAATCCATGTTCAAACAACGTTTCTCTCGTCCATATTTGGAATGAACCTTTTTTCTTCAGTTTGAAAAGCCTTGGATTTGAGCCTGCTGTATGTAGTAAAATATAGCTTAATTGAGCAAATCCCGAAGTAACCGTTAGAGAACCCTTAACCTCCCCAATCCGAACGTAAGATATTCCTGTAGCCAACATTTGCTCATAGCTTTCAGCACTGACATGATTGATTAACACAGTGGAAGTATTGACCAATGCGTTGACGGTATTATCGAACAACGGCACCTCATATAGATTCTCAAGATTATTTTGAGAGATAGAATTTACTGAACCGTAATTATTTAGTGCAGCAATATCATTTCTCACAAGTTTTGATGCATCAGTGAACAAATATGGTAGCCTCTTCCTAAGATCCTCAACATTGACACTACTGCCCCCATCTTCAATCTTTTCAAATCTCATCACTCCATGTGGGAATTTAGACAATACTTTATCTCCATAGAATTTGAAAAATTCAGGATTAAGTTCATAACCTACAGCACTTCTCCCATTTTTAAGAGCGGCCAATGCTGTGGTGCCGCTGCCCATAAACGGATCTAAAACAATATCACCGCAATAGGAGAACATTCTTATTAATCTATACGGTAACTCTTCCGGAAAGACGGCTATGTGCTTATCTTGCTTGTCGCCACTAAAAGTCCAATGTGTATTGAAGAACGATTGCCACTCCTCTTTAGTCAGGATTGACGCTTCCTTAGCTTCTTGCTCTGGAATATCGGTCTTGCCCAACTTTTTAAAAATAAGGATATTTTCGTAGTCGATCTTTAGGATACCACCCTTTGGATAAGGAAAGCTGCCCATTACGCAACCTCCACCGGAAGGGTGCATATTAGTTTGTTTTTGCCAAATGATACTACCCATATAATCAAATCCGACAGTTTCACAAAAACGGATAATTTCGGAATGAATGGGTACCACCTTGTAACGTCCATAATATGCAGCTCGAGCAAATTGATCACCGATATTGATACACAATCGGCTACCAGGCTTTAATACACGAAAACATTCAAGCCATACCATATTGAGGCTATTGATATAATCTTCGTAGGTCTGCCCAAAACCAATTTGTGAATCCACGCCATAATCCTTTAACTGCCAATAGGGCGGAGAGGTTACTACCAGGTGAACGGATTCATTGGGAATCCGTTTCATCTCTCGGCAATCTCCGATAATGTATTTGTGTCGAGGTGCATCCATGTTTAGTTTGCAAATAAGCCATCTAACATTTTCATTGGAGGCGTTGCCAAATTTAGAGCAGGCAGATAGGAAGAAACAAAAGACAGTTTTTCGGGTGTATCCAATGTTTCTTTTACCTCATCGATAAAATGAAAGATCATATCAGACTCTTGCCCAGTCATTACCTTACATCCCAACTTTTCGTTGAAATGCTTTACCTCCTTCTTATTAGATTCTCTTTCAGCAATGAAGGCTAGATGTTTAAGGTAACGTTCCGAGATTAGCGTATTTGCTCTATTTACGTCAAAGGATGATATTGCTGTTTGGAGTATATCATGAAGCTTAGCGTCTATTTCATATCCAACACTATCGCGTTCGCACAATATAGCAGCCAGTGTGGTAGTCCCTAAACCCAAGAATGGGTCGAGAACCACATCCCCTCGTTGTGAGAACATATTGATGAGTCGATATGGGAGTTCTAAGGGATAGGAAGCATTTCTTTCTCTTGTAGGTGATTTGTCTATCTTTTGTTTAACTCCTTTCAATTCCCATATATCCGAAAACCAGACATTACGTTCTTCCCAGAAAAAAGAGCTCTCTCTGCGACTCATTTTGTCGATATTTGTTTTGAAAGGGCGCTTAGACCCTTTTCTGAAAATAAGAACCCATTCATGCTCCAATGTGACGTAGGCCCCGCATGGCAACATTCCGCTTCCCATAAATTTATTGGGCGCATTTGTGGCTTTCCGCCAAAGGATATTAGGCAGATTGATGAGACCTAACTTCTCACAAGCAGATATGATGCGGGTATTATTATTATAAAGAGCAAACTCCCCATCCACTGTCCTTGTAGCATCTCCAATGTTGATACAAAGGAACGCTCCATCCTTCATCACACGCCAGCATTCACACCAAACTTTATCAAGCTCGGAGTGCATCAGTTCAAAGGCTGTCCGAGGATTATTCGCATTAAGAGCTAGTGTAATGTCCGGATTTTGTTTACCTAAAATCTCATCCCACATCTCAATCATCGGATACGGAGGCGACGTTACAACCAAATCGACTGAATTGTCTGCCAATTCAGCCATTTGCTGCGAAGCATGAAAATAAATATTATGCGTTATCATCAAAAAGGTGTCTTTTCTTAAGTCTATTTACAATGCAAATTTACGATAAAATTTTGTTTTTTACACCGACTGCATAAAAACTTTTTTTGAGGAAAGATAGCCGTTGTTGCTTTGGCGCAAATTTTTTTGATTCTTCACAACACCTCTGATTTTTGAAAATAGTTGTCATTTGTGACTTATCCATTTCGTAATAACTACTATGGAGGGGTGAAGTTCCATATCTAATAGCAGAAGCGGTGATACCGCATATTGGATACCACCGCTTTTGTACATTTATTTTGATTCGCAGCCTATTTCACAAGGATTTTCTCTGCTTTGTTGCCCTGACGCTTGATATAAATGCCGGGGGTGAGGCTGTCACCGTTAATGCGGAGTCCGTTGAGATTGTAGTATTCTATGGTGGCGTTATCGGAGTCGATGCCAATGGCAGAGATGCCGGAAGTATTGGATACATTCACTAAGCATGTCTCTGTGTGCGACAACCCATATCCATCTACCACCGTGAATGTTATTTTGGCTTCTCCTGCAGCAATAGCATTAACGAAACCAGCTTCTACTGTGGCAACATCAGGATTGGATGTTGACCATACTTCGTATTCGACAAACACGTCATCGTCTTTATCGATTGTGGCTCCAATAATGGCGGTACCTCCGAGATCAAGCGAGAGGTTGGATTCGCTCAAAGACATGGCGAAATTGCCCATCTCGCGGAAATCGGAGAATTTGTTCCATCCCTCAGCTGTGGAATATAATTCTAATGTGCCTTTAGGAATATATACGGTTGCATCCGATGGAACATCTCTGAATGTGGATTCACCATGTATGGTTGGGGGTGTTTCGGAGAGGACAAAGAGTTTACGCAATTTAAGACATCTGTATAAAGCATATTCACCAATATCCGAAACAGATTCCGGTATAATATATGAAGTAAGACTTAGGCAACCACTGAAAGTCCATTGACCAATTGAGGTAAGTGAACCTGGAATGTTTATAGAGGTCAGATTACTGCAAAGATAAAATGCAGCATAGCCCATTTCTGTCACCGATTCGGGTATGGTTACAGAGGTTAGAGCTTCGCATTTGTAGAAAGCCCAATCTCCAATTTTAGTCACCGATTCGGGGATGGTTACGGAAATCAAGCCGCTACACTCGGAAAATGTACTATGGCTTATTTCCGTTAATGACTCAGGGATGTTTATAGAAGTCAGACTACTACAATTATGGAAAGCATATTCTCCGATTGAAATCACAGTCTTGGGGATGATTACAGAGATTAAACCGCTACACTCTTGGAACACATGACCTCCGATTGTGACCACTGATTCCGGGATAGTTACTGAGGTCAAACTACTACAACCATGGAATACGTAATTACCTATTGAGGTCATAGCTTCAGGGATGCTTATAGCAGTCAGACCACTACAGCCCTGGAATGCATACTCTCCGATTGAAGTCACAGATTCAGGCAAGATTACAGTAGCCAAGGTATTACATCCCTGGAATGCATACTCATCGATTGAAGTCACAGATTCAGGGATAACTACGGAGGTCAAATCGCTATAACCTTGGAATGCTCCTGATCCGATTTTATACACTGGATAGCTCTCTGAATTATATTCCACTTCTGAAGGTATGATTACTTCGCCAGATTTACCTTTTGTAACAGACACAGACCTACCTTTAAGCACTGTATAGGTCAAGCCGTCCACAACGAATGTGGTGCCGACTGCAGCCCATCCTGGCAATTTAGACAAATCGTCCAACTCAAAGAAATCGGTAAATTTGCTCCATCCCTCAGCTTTGGAATACTGTTCCAATGTGCCTTTAGGAATATATATGGTTGCATCGGCAGGGACATCGCCGAATGCAGATGCATCATATATGCTTGGGGGCGTTTCGGATGGGACAAGGAAAGTACGCAAATTTAAGCATCTATAAAAAGTAAAGGCACCAATTTCTGTCACTAACTCAGGAACAGAAAAAGAAGTGAGACCAAGGCAACCGCTAAATGCCCATTCGCCAATCGTGGTTACCGATTTGGAAATATTTACAGAGGTCAGACCACTACAACCATAAAATGCAGCATAGCCTATTTCTGTCACCGATTCGGGTATGGTTACTGATGTCAGAGCTTTACAGTCGTGGAAAGCCCATCCTCCAATTTTAGTCACCGTCATAGGAATGGATATAGAAGTCAGACTGCTACATCCGTCAAATGCACCTTGGCTTATTTCTGTCAATAATTCGGGAATAGTTATAGAAGTCAGACTGCTACATCCTTGAAAAGCCCATTCGCAAATTGCGTTCACATTTTCGGGAACGTTTACTGAAGTTAAAGCTTTGCAGTCGAAGAATGCCCATTTACCAATTGCTGTCACAGTTTCAGGGAGAGTTGCTAAATTCAAACTGCTACATCCATAGAATGTACTTTCTTCGATTTCTGTCACTGATTCAGGTATTTTAACAGAAATCAGACCGTTACAGCCATAAAAAGCTCTATTTTCTATTTTAACTACTGTATTGGGGATGTCTACAGAGATTAAATCAGAACAGCCTTCGAAAGCCCCGGACCCGATTTTAGTTACTGCGTAGCCCTCTGAATTATATTCCACTTCTGAAGGTATGATTACTTCGCCAAACTTTCCCTTTGTAACGGACACTGACCTATCTTTAAGCACTGTATAGGTCAAGCCGTCCACTACGAATGTGTTGCCGACTACAGCAGCCCATCCTGGCAATTTAGACAAATCGTCCAACTCAAAGAAATCGGTAAATTTGCTCCATCCCTCAGCTTTGGAATACTGTTCCAATGTGCCTTTAGGAATATATATGGTTGCATCGGCAGGGACATCGCCGAATGCTGATGCATCATATATGCTTGGGGGCGTTTCGGATGAAACAAGGAGAACTCTTAAATTAGAACATCTATTAAAAGCTTCGGGGCCAATTTCTTTTATTGATGCTGGAATAATTACAGAGGTCAAACCACTACAACCATAGAAAACTTTATTGCCAATAGTGGCTACCGATTCTGAAATGGTTACAGAGGCTAGACCACTACAACCATAGAAAGCACTGTTACCGATTGAAATCACAGATCCAGGGATGGTTATGGCAGTCAGACCACTACAGTTCCAGAATGCTTGCTCTCCGATTGAAGTCACAGACTCAGGAATGGTTATAGAGGTCAGACCTTTACAACCATAGAAAGCATTATTACCGATTACCGTCACCGATCCAGGAATTATAAAATTTTCTATTTTTGTGGGACATCGTACTAATAATGTCATCTCTTTATTGAAAAGTACACCTCCAGAAGATGTAAAATTTGGATTATCATTAGGCACTGATATCTGTTCAAGAGAGTTAAGGTTTGAGAAAGCATCATCGCCAATTTCAATCATTGATTCAGGAATAGTGATCGTCGTTAATTTACTACATCCATAAAAAACCTTATCGCCTATTTTCGTCACCGAGTTAGGGATGTCTAATGAAGTCAGTCTGCTGCAATTATAGAAAGCACAATTGCCAATTGTCGTCACCGAGTTAGGGATGTCTACAGACAATAAAGACGAACAACTCATGAAAGCCGAATCGCTAATTGTTGTCATCGTATTGGGGATAGCGATTGTCACAGGAGAAACTCCGCGTTGAACTCTGAAAGCCTGTGCCCCAATTTTAGTCACCGAATAGCTCACTGAATTATATGTAACCTCAGAAGGAATGATTATATCGCCAGATTTACCTTTAGTAACTGATACAGTGCTATCTGTAAGAACTGTATAAGTCAGACCATCTTCGACGAATGTATCTCCGATGGCAGCCCGACCGGGCAATACTGCCATAACCGCGAGCAGGAGAAGCAGCCAACGCGCGGCACCATGTTTTAGTAAAAATCTTTTCATGATGATTTTTGATTGATTTATTTGACCGCCGGGCCCACTCGATGGTGCGATAAGTGATTTATTATAAGCAAAAAAGCGTGAGAGCCGTATCTGTTGCTCGCTCCGCTTTCAGAGGCTCTCGCATTGCCCGAATCAGTAGAACGAGCAACGGTTCGAGGCCTCACGCAAATATGCACAAATCGAATCGGAGGGTGCCAATCACCATTCGATTCGGATATAGCATATCCACTTAAGCCATCTACCGTTGCGTCATTCTTGACTGATTCTAAGAAATTTGCGAGATTTCTGAAAGCCAAGATTGCGCGTCGATAAACGCTTTTCTAAAATGTATGTGCCATGGCATTAAGCCAAGGCTATAGCTGCTGCCCACACCCTCACCCCCATGACCGGGGCCTCGAATATCGGTCAGCGACCGCAAAGTTATAGAAAATGTTTCTATTTTTCACTATGTCCCGGATTTTTTAACACTTATATCGCTAATTTTTTATGAATTCGCCCCTCCATGCCGCCTGGTGTGCCTCTAATCTTGGATCGTATATACTTTGGTATTTTGTGGGAAATATACCACCTGCTCGCACTTTTAACCATTTTTCACAAAATATGGAGCGAGATTTGTCGTTATAGTGTATGTAAGTAATATTATACATGCATACAAACGAAATATCTAACCAATAATCATAGAAAGTAATGAATTCAGATTTCAGGAACTACGCTGTGAAGCATCTCGGCATGAACGGTCTTGCCATAGACCAGTACATGTCGAGCATCTCACCCGTAACGGCAAGCTATATCTGGCCTACCATTATAGAAGAGCGTCAGCTCAATGTGGCACAGATGGATGTGTTCTCCCGACTTATGATGGACCGCATCATATTTCTCGGCACAGAAGTCAACGACTACACCGCCAACGTGATACAGGCGCAGCTGCTATATCTCGACTCGGCCGACCCCGGCAAGGACGTGTCGATTTACATCAACTCGCCCGGCGGATCGGTATATGCAGGCTTAGGCATATATGACACCATGCAATACATATCGAGCGACGTGTCGACCATATGCACCGGCATAGCCGCATCCATGGCAGCCGTACTGCTTGTGGCCGGAGCCAAGGACAAGAGATTCGCCCTTAAGCACTCGCGCATAATGATACACCAGCCCATGGGCGGCGCACAAGGTCAGGCCACCGATATGGAAATCACCGTACGCGAAATCCAGAAGCTGAAAAAAGAACTCTACAACATCATAGCCGAGCACTCCGGACAGCCATTCGACAAAGTATGGGCCGACAGCGACCGCGACTACTGGATGACCGCCGAAGAAGCCAAAGAATACGGCATGATCGATCAGGTGCTTATCAAAGCCGCACACTAAAAATTGCCGGTATTCGGGCGAATGAATTCGCTCCCACACGGCGGCTTCTGTAATATTATCAGTACGCATAAAAAAGCAGCCTTATACGAGGCTGCTTTTTTATGCGTACTGATTTTGGCATATTGGCATATTTTGGTTAACTTTGCACACAAATTCTAACAAATGATTACAACAGCAAGTATGAAACCTACATTATTGGTGCTGGCAGCCGGAATGGGCAGCCGCTACGGAGGTCTCAAGCAGCTTGACGGCGTAGGCCCTCACGGCGAGACAATCATGGACTATTCAATCTATAACGCCAAACAAGCCGGATTCGGCAAGGTGGTATTCGTGATAAGAAAAGACTTCGAAAAGGACTTCAACGAGAAGATACTATCCAAATACAAAGGTCATATACCTGTAGAGGTAGTATTCCAGAGTCTCGACGACCTGCCCGAGGGCTTCACTGTGCCGGAGGGACGCACCAAGCCCTGGGGCACCAATCATGCCGTAAGAGCCGCACGCAATGTAATAAACGAGCCATTCGCTGTAATAAACGCCGATGACTTCTACGGCCGCCAGGCTTTCGACGTGATAGCCAAGCAGCTGATGGGTCAAAAAGACGAGTATTCAATGGTAGGATTTCACGTGGGCAACACCATGACAGAAAACGGCACCGTATCGCGCGGAGTATGCACGGTGGACGCCAACGGCAACCTCCAGACAGTGGTGGAACGCACAGCCATCGGATTCGACAAGAACCATGATATAAAATTCACCGACGAGAACGGCGCGGAGCAGCAGCTTGCCCCCAATACACCTGTATCCATGAACCTCTGGGGCCTCAACCCCGACTACTTCGGCTACACTGAGCGCGAATTCATCAAATTCCTCACAGAGAAAGGCAAAGAGATGAAGAGCGAATTTTATATACCCTCGGTGGTGGACACACTCATAAAGAACGGCGAGAAGACAGTGAAGGTGCTTGAGACTCCTTCTCAGTGGTTTGGCGTGACCTATTCTGAAGACCGCCCCGGTGTGGTGGAACGCCTCGCCCGGCTTCATGCCGAAGGAGAATATCCCGAAAAATTATTCTAAACACCATATCATGCGGCATACCGAAACAAGGGTATGCCGCATTTCAATCTACAAGAAATGGAATTCAGACTTTTGTCAACCGATCCATGCGGAAAAGCCCGCGCCGGAGAAATCACCACCGCCCACGGCAAGATAGAGACACCTATATTTATGCCGGTAGGCACGGTGGGGAGTGTGAAAGCCGTGCATTTCCGCGAACTCCGCGACGACATCAACGCCCAGATAATACTGGGCAACACCTATCACCTATACCTGCGCCCCGGCACAGAGATACTGCACAAAGCCGGAGGTCTGCACAAATTCATAGGATGGGAACGCCCTATCCTCACCGATAGCGGCGGATTTCAGGTGTTCTCACTGTCTGAAAACCGTAAACTCACAGAAGAAGGCGCGCATTTCCGCAGCCACATCGACGGCAGCAAGCACCTATTCACCCCCGAAAACGTGGTGGACATACAGCGCATGATAGGCTCTGATATCATGATGGCTCTTGACGAGTGCCCTCCAGGCACCTCCGACTACAAATATGCCCGAAAATCGCTCGATCTCACCCTGCGGTGGCTCGACCGCGGCTGGCAACATTATAGCGCGACCGAAGGGCTATACGGATACACGCAAGCATTCTTCCCGATAGTGCAAGGATGCACATATCCGGAACTACGCAAAGAGTCGGCGGCGCATGTGGCCGCGCTCGGAGCGCCAGGCAACGCTATCGGCGGTCTTGCCGTAGGCGAACCTGCCGAAGTGATGTACGAGATGATAGAAGTGGTGAATGATATCCTGCCCGCCGACCGTCCGCGCTATCTTATGGGCGTGGGCACACCCGTGAATATCCTTGAGGCTATAGACCGCGGTGTGGATATGATGGATTGTGTGATGCCTACACGCAACGGCCGCAACGGTATGCTGTTCACTCCGCGCGGCACCATGAATATGCGCAACAAGAAATGGGCCGACGACTTCACGCCGCTGCAGGAGGACGGACCATCGTTTGTGGACCACGTTTACACCAAGGCCTATGTGCGCCACCTCTTTATCTCCAACGAACTGCTGGCTCTGGAGATAGCTTCAATCCACAACCTCGCTTTCTACCTATGGCTTGTGCGTGAGGCAAGAAAGCACATCATAGCCGGAGATTTCCACTCATGGAAAACCGAAATGGTGGAGGTGCTAAACACACGATTGTAAGGAATCAAGAATATGGCCTGAGGGCCGATTACGCTTTTAAAATTAATTTGGGCGAAGAAAAATATGCTAAAGATACTCGACCGGTACATAATAAGGAAGTTTCTGGGAACGTATATATTCTCAATCATCCTGCTATTGGCGATAGTGCTGGTGTTTGACTTCAACGAAAAGCTTGACGCTTTTCTCAACGCGCCGGTAAAGGAAACGATATTTGACTATATCGTGAACTTCCTGCCGTACTTCGCCAACCAGTTTGCACCGCTATTCACGTTCATAGCGGTGATATTCTTCACATCAAAGCTCGCCGGCAACTCCGAGATTATAGCCATCCTCGCAGCCGGTGTAAGCTTCAACAGGCTCTTGCGCCCCTACATGATTTCAGCTCTTGTGATAGCTATATTCTCCTATGTGCTGGCAGCCTATGTGATACCACCGGCCAATGTGAAGCGCATACACTACACCAACACATATGTGAAGAACAAATCAGTGGATTACGGCTCAAACATAATGCTGATGGTGGCTCCGGGCGAGATTGCCTATATGAGCCGCTACGACAAGAACACAAAAATGGGTATGCGCTTTTCGCTCGAATCCTTTGATGAGGACAAGAAGCTCATATCCCGCATGACCGCGAAATCGGTGAAATGGGATACGCTATATTTATGGAAAGCCTACGACTATGTGATACGCAACTTTGAAGGTGACCGCGAGACCATCACCAAAGGGGCACAGATCGACACTATGATACCTTTCGAACCGCGTGATTTCCTTATCGCGGTCAACGACCACGAGACCCTCACCACCCCTGACCTTGCCGAATACATCGACAGGCAAAAGACGCGCGGCGTGGCCAACATACAATCGTTTCAGGTAGAGTACCAGCGCAGGTTTGCCATCACGGCGGCGGCCTTTATACTTACCGTAATCGGCATGTCGCTATCATCAAAAAAGACAAAGGGGGGCATGGGACTTAATATCGGCATAGGCCTGGTGCTGAGTTTCAGCTACATCCTGTTCATGACCATCACTCAATCCTTCGCCATCTCCGGTATGACATCGCCTTTCGTGGCTATGTGGATACCCAACGTGATATATATCATAATCGCGATACTGCTGTACCGGAAAGCGCTGCACTGAAAAGTATTTTGGACAATATATAAGGCGGCAAATAAGACGGCGCGGCAAAAAAACGCCGCGCCGCTATGCTCCGCATACAGGGGGAATTCAGTAGATTTCTTTTGCCACCTTATATACGCTATCAGAGGCCATGAGAGTATAGAAATGGAGGGATGGCACACCGGCTGCTATAAGCTCCTTGCACTGCTGTATGCACCACTCCACGCCTACCTGCTTCACCTGATCGTCATTCTCGCATTTGGCTATTTCCGAAGCGAACGGTTCGGGTATATCGGTGTGGAACACGCGCGGCAGCACCGTGAGTTGGCTTTTGAATACCACCGGTTTTATACCGGGGATAATGGGCACAGTGATGCCCTCGGCACGACAGCGGTCAACAAACTCGAAATACTTGGAATTGTCGAAGAACATCTGCGTGACAAGATACTTGGCTCCGTTATCCACCTTCTCCTTGGCATGGCGCATGTCAGAAACCATATTAGGCGCCTCCTCATGCTTTTCAGGATAGCAAGCCATACCATACTCAAAAGGTGTCTTGATGCCTTCAAGCCGAGTGCCGTCCAGCCCAATGCCTTTGTTGAAATCATTCACCTGATTTTGCAGATCGGTAGCGTATTGGTTGTAAATTTCGGGGTTGCCTGCATTGGGGATATCCAGATTCTTGGAGTCGCCCCTCAGCAAGAAAAGATTTGTGATGCCGAGAAAATTGAGGTCGAGGAGAGCGTACTCCGTCTCTTCCTTGGTGAACCCCTTACAGATAAGATGCGGCACGGCAGTAATGCCATAGCGATACTGAATGGCAGCAGCCACAGCCACAGTGCCCGGACGCTTCACCACGCTTATGCGCTTATGTGTGCCGTCGGCAAGGGGTTTGTACATATACTCGCTGTGATGCGATGTGATATTTATATTTTTAGGATTAAACTCGCGCAACTTATCAATCACTCTATACACGCTCTCAATGCTATTGCCTTTGAGTGGCGGCAGAATCTCGAAAGAAAAACCTGTAGAAACCATATGTTGAAGTATTAGGTATGAAGTATGAGTTATAAAGTAATCCGAAACATCATGCTATTATGCTTATGGGGATTATTTATTAAATTCTTTATTGTTAACTTTTCTTAGCCAAGAATTGAGGGAGTCGCAAAGAGACACATTATCCTTACGCACAGCCCACGACTGAAACTGAGAGAACGATATGGGCACACTGATATCCACATTGTCAAACTCGGGGAGCAACTCCAGGGCCACGTCCTCGTTGATCACAGCATACTTTATTTTACCGGTAGCGACAAGGATAAACAGGGCTTCGGCCGAATAGTCGGGCGAAGACTTTACGATAATCGTATCTCCTATCTCCTCAGAGAGATTATCGATACGGCCTCTGAACGAGGAATGAGGCGGCAACCACACTGTGTCGCCTCCCAAATCCATCTGTGAAGAAATGGGAGCGGAAGAAATGTCGGAACGCTGCACGAGTATCTGGCGGTCGATATACACGGGATTGGTCATAAGATACCTATCCTTAATTGAGGCATTAGAGGCAAGAGTGGTCACCACCACATCCACCACCCCATCGTCAAGAGCTTTTAGAGCCATGTCGAGAGGCACAAAAGGATGATACTTCACAGGTATGCCGTACTCACCGGATATGGCCTGCATTATGGCATAGTCACGCCCTATGATTGTGTCGGCCGTAAGCTGGTAGACCGAGGGATTAAGTTCGATAGCCACATTGAGTGTATCGCCTGAGGCTGGTACAAAACCCGAATAAAAAGGATTGGGACGGCGGTGACGGTCATGCGAGCACTTCATCATCATAGCCATCAAAGCCACAACAATCATAAGCAGCAGAATCAGCGATACCAGCTGACCTTTGCGAGGTTTGAATCCGTTCTTCAGCATAAGGGTCTCCTGAAAACATTAAGTGCGTAAATCCCTAATTCCAGAAATCCACCGACAATCCCATCTGGAATCTTCGCGGATTTAGGGGGTAATGCGGGAGGGAGAAGAAATCGTCGTTGCCGAATAGCCCCTGACTCACGTGAGTCATCATCACATAAAATCTTGTGCGTCCAAGCTTCATGTTGGCATAAGCCGTCATAAACGGATAGTTGCCGCATTTGATTTCATGCTGGTTGTGGAAGGTGGCAGTGGCGGGCTGATACCCCGGGGCATAATATCTCGTGTAATAATCGCAATCCACACCAAGCTGCAAATGCAGGGTAGCTATATTACAGGAAATATACAGATTGCTGTAAGCCGCAAACTTAGGGAGCGAAAGCACACGCTCGTCGGTAGAAGTCTGATACGTGAGCTTGTTATCCCAATGCAGGATACCTAACTTGAAATTCTGCTGCAAAGTGGCGGAGAACACCTGTATGGCATCGCTATTCTGCGCAGGGAGACCAAGCTCGTTGAAATAAATATAATTCTGTAGAGTCTCTGTGCCTATATTAATTGAAGTATTCGTCCAAGGGATATTAAGGATGCCACCGAATCTCAGGCGCCGCTCCTTGCTGAAGCTGTTGTGCCAAATGAAGTGGTTGGAGAGATAATTCTGTATTAGGTAAGGAGCTGTGGTATTGAGCAGATGCCCATACCCGGAGACGTGTACAGTATCACCGAACAAAGGTATACGCGTCGATAATTTACCGCGTATTTTCACTTCGCCCACGGCATCGCCGAGCATTCCTATTTCGCCCGATGCCTCATATGTGAGTATCGAACCATGCTGTTTTGAAATCTGTGCGCCCACCCAGGCGAGATTCTGATTCTTGGTGTGAGGTATGGCTGAAATGCCGTCAGGGAACGGAGTCAAGCCCTGTTCTTCCGGATTACTGCGGTCGAGTGTGTCAGGTGTCTGGGTGAATTTGCGTATCTCATAAGTCACATAGGCGGCCATACCGAACTTAGCATACTTATGGAAACCCTCAAGAAGCGACACACCCACCGTATTCTGCAATGACCAATACCGCGTGAGGTCTTGTGTGGTACTGGCCGAAAGATATGTGTTGTCCCAAAAGTCATTGTTTTCTGAAGCATCAGAATCGAGGAAACGCTTTCTCGACTCCTTATAATTGATATTCCATATAAACGACGATACCGGTATATACGTGCGCGAAATCACAGAGTCGGTATCTATAGAGTCATGTTCTTCATGCCAATACCCCACTTTGTATCTATTATTAAGAAACAACTCGCCGCCTATATACCTGTTGGTGGCATGGCGCAGGTTAGTGGGAATCGACTGCGGATTTATGGTGCTTACACCACCCTGAAGCTGTGCGGGGTCGGTGATATAAAGGTCATCGGTGATACCTCCGTTCTCCTTGTTGAGCATGTTATAGTGATACCATGACCCCTGAAACTCGTATCTGTCGCCAAGATACGAGCCGGATAGACCCCAATTGAGATGCTTTGTCGACTGATTGGCATAGCTGCCTTTGGAATACAGATAATCCAGATTAGCCCCGAACTGCGTCTTTTTGTTGAAATTACCGGTGAAAACGGTCTGAAGCCTATCCTGCGAATCGTCTCTCGACCCGCCGGTATTGTAAGACACCTGCGTATGTGGCCAAGAAGTGTTGTAGAACACGTGATTACCGAGATAAGGCAGCCAAGTGCGCATGGCATCCTCAAGGAAAAACTGGCTTATAGGTTTCTGCCCCATCCATAGCATGTCCTTGCCCTCTGCACCGTAATTACCCGTGCATGCATAGGCCGGTGTAATCGTCGAGGGTATGAAATTCTTATAATAATTATATTCAAGGGTATCGAATGGCACAGGTTCGCGCAGCCCTAAAGGCTCTGTGGCCTCCCATGCCGTGGAAGGCACAATCACCTTAGGCAAATCCGAACTGCCCGACGAAGAGCTATTGCTCCGAGAGCCGGGTCGGTTCTGAGCTACGGTCGCAAAGGCAGCCACCGACATCAGTAATATGAAAATACATCTTTTCACAGGCATTTATACATTTGCGATAGACATGATATTGGCAAACACGCCGGCAGCCGTGACACTCGCGCCTGCCCCATATCCTTGGATTATCAACGGGAAATCGCGGTAACGGTCAGTGGTGATCATTACCACATTATTCGACCCCTCCAGACGGAAGAACGGGTGGTCGCTATCCACGGCCTCCAGCCCCACACTGGCCTTGCCATCGTGCATACGCGCTACAAGGCGCAGGCGTTTATTCTCCTTTTCAAGTGATTGGCGGCGCACCTCAAACTCATCATCAATAAGACTAAGCTTATCGATAAAATCATCGATTGACTCCTGAAACATCTCCTTGGGCAGGAAATAATTAAGCTGCACATCGTCGGGCTGCACTTTATATCCGGCCTCACGGGTAAGAATCACGAGTTTGCGCACCACGTCGATACCGCTAAGGTCGATACGCGGGTCTGGCTCGGTAAAGCTCATCTCTCTGGCTCGCTTCACAGCCGTGGAGAACGGCATCATGGAGTTCATGGAATTGAAGATATAGTTGAGCGTGCCACTAAGCACGGCCTCGATGCGCACTATGCGGTCGCCGGAATTTCTGAGGTCGTTGATAGTGCTGATTATCGGAAGCCCGGCACCTACGTTAGTCTCAAAGAGATATTTCACGCCACGGCGCAATGCGGTCTTTTTCAGCTCCTCGTACACCGAATAATCACCGGCCGAAGCTACCTTATTGGCAGCCACAATCGAGATATTATGGTCGAGGAACGTATGATACAATGAAGCGATATCTTCGCTGGCAGTGCAGTCGACGAACACGCTGTTGAATATATTCATGCCGAGTACCCCGTCGCGAATCACATCGTTGCCGCTGGGTCCTGACTCTTCAAGAATCTCCTTATATCTCGCAAGGTCTATGCCATCGCGCGTGAACGCCGCATGTTTGGTATTAGCGAGACCCACTACATTAATTTTCAGCCTGTGGGTACGCATCAGTTCGTCGTGCTGTGCCTGTATCTGCTGTATCAGGTTTCCGCCCACAGCTCCTACCCCGCATATAAAAATATTAAGCTCGTTGTATTCGCTAAGCAAAAGCGAATCGTGAATCACATTGAGCGATTTGCGGAGAAATTTATCCTCCACTATCACAGAAATATTGGTGCGCGATGCCCCCTGAGCCATAGAAAACACACTGATACCGCTGCGACCGAGCGCATTGAAAAGCTTCGAAGGCAGCACAGCCAAATTGCGTATGTTCTCACCGATAATAGCCACAGAGGCCAATCCGGACATTGCCGACATAGGCAGCATGGCCCCTTCGGTGATTTCTTTGGCGAATTCCTCGTTAAGAGCCTCCATAGCATCGGAGCAATCCTTATCGCTCACGCCTATGAGTGTACTGCTCTCCGACGAAGCCTGCGACACGGTGAACACCGACACCCCGCGATTGGCAAGAGCGGTAAATATACGGCGGTTCATGCCTATGACACCTACCATGGCCGGTCCGGCCACCGTGATAAGCGACACACCTTTAATACTCGATATACCCTTGATAGGCTTGCCATCGTTCACTATTTCTTCTTTTATTATGGTGCCGGGGTTGGCAGGGTCAAAAGTGTTTTTTACGAGAATGGGTATTTTCTTATCGCACACCGGATACAGAGTAGGCGGATATATCACCTTGGCGCCGAAGTTGCAAAGTTCCATAGCCTCGTCATAGCTCAACTGGGGTATGGTATAAGCAGTGGGTATCACGCGCGGGTCGGCGGTCATGAATCCGTTGACATCGGTCCATATCTCCAACACATCGGCATCAAGGGCCGCGGCTATTATAGCCGCAGTGTAGTCGCTGCCTCCGCGACCGAGATTGGTGATTTCACCGGTGCGCGTATCGGTGCTGATAAATCCCGGCACGATAGTGATTCGGGGCACATCAGCGAAAGCCTCCTTTATCAAGGTATTGGTAAGTGATATATTCAGTTGGTTTTTACCATGCTTGTATTCTGTCTTGATGAATTTGAGGGAATCGGCCCAACCGGCGTCCTCTATAAGATTTGAGACGATAAGACTGCTCAGACGCTCGCCGTAACTCACGATAGCAGCCTGCGATTTATTACCCATATCGCGGATAAGAAACAAGCCGTAATATATAGAGTCAAGTTCGTCAAAGAGCTTATCGATTTTAAATAGGAGCTTCACGCGCTTATCGCCATCGGTGATTATAGTATTCACCATATCGTGGTGACGCTGTACCATGGACTCGAACTCATCTTTATAGGCGGGATCACCATTCACAGCCATTTTGGACGTGTTGATAAGCTTATCGGTGATACCGCCCAAGGCGCTGACCACCACAATAGCCTGCCCTTTAATCTCTTCTACTATTTTTTTGAGGCTGAGGATGCTCTGCACACTCCCCACCGAAGTGCCTCCGAATTTCAGTACCTTCATTAATCAGTAAATATTTCAACTTGCAAAGTTACAGCTTTTTTTTGAATAATTGCATTTTTTGATTCGGGATTGTGATTTTGACGGTATGCCGATGCTTGCAGCTCAGAGAGCAACGATTTTACGGATCGGCAGTAGCCAGTTGGAAAGAGCAGTCAGAAGACCGCTTTTTTGTTAATGGGGTATCACTTTTTGACCGAGAAGCACTCCGTTGTCAGAAAAGAAAAAATAAGGAAGAAGAATTAGGCGCAAGAATGGGCGTGCAGCGTGCGCAGGTATCAAAGATTGAAAACGGACGCAACCTTACATTCGGCACCATTGCGCAAGCGTTTAAGGCTCTTGGTATTCCTGCCGAACTGTCGGCCGGAGGAATGAAAGTTGCCCTTTGGTAAAGGATATGGCAACCGATAGGATTGGGAGCGCAAGGATATGTTATGGGATTTCTTTCACAAGCAATCTCCATAACCCCGCATCATCATTAGAAGTTGCTCTTTGAAATGTTTTTCTTAACAACTATATTTTTTTGCAAAGTTGGGATGAAAAGTGTTATATTTGTATCCACAAAACTGAAATGACGAATATGACAGAAATAAGAGAAGAAGAAGTGACACGGTTTATGCTGCCTTTGAGAGAGGGCGGATCGCTTCCGGCCTTGGTGGAAGCGGCCGACGGCTTTAAATACGTGCTGAAATTCCGCGGAGCCGGACACGGGGGTAAAGCCCTGATAGCCGAACTAATAGGCGGAGAGATAGCGCGAGCCTTAGGTATGCGCGTCCCCGAACTGGTCTTGCTTGACGTAGGCGAGGACTTCGGGCGCACGGAGCCGGATGAAGAAGTGCAAGACCTGCTTAAAGCCAGCAGAGGCGTAAATCTCGGACTACATTTCCTTTCCGGCGCACTCACCATCGACCCATACGCCAACCCGATAGATGCACTCACCGCATCACAAATAGTGTGGCTCGACTCATACCTCACAAATGTGGACCGGACTACACAGAACACAAATATGCTGCTATGGCACGGTGAAGTATGGCTTATCGACCACGGAGCCTCACTGTATTTCCACCACTCGTGGAGCGACCCACATAAAGCGGCACTTACACCATTTCCGTATATAAAAAGCCATGCACTGCTGCGAAAAGCCTCCATGCTTGAGAAAGTAGACGCCGATTTCTCCCAAAGACTTACACCCGAGAAAATAGCGGAAATAGTGGCAATTATACCCGACTCATGGATAGAAGGCGATGCAGAAGAGGCACGTAAAGTGTACCGCGATTTCCTTACCGAAAGATTATCGAACCATAAAATTTTTGTGGACCATGCAATCGAAGCAAGAAAAGCTCTTATATGAATATGCGGTGGTAAGGTATGTGCCGCGTGTAGAGAGAGAAGAATTCATCAATATAGGGCTGGTGATGCTGTGCAAACGTAAGAAATGGGTAAGATGGCAAATAACCTTGCCCCTCGTCAAAATCACCGCATTTGACTGCGCATTTGACACAGACACGCTGACAAATCAATTGGCAGCTATGGAAGGAATAGCAAAAGGCGAACGCCTATATGGCGAGATAGCCTCTCTCCCTGCCGAAGAACGTTTCCGCTGGCTTACCGCTGTGAAAAGCGCATGTATACAGACATCGCGCCCCCACCCCGGCCTTACTCTCGACCTCGACTCCACTTTTGACAGAATATACCGTGAGCAAGTGCTTTAAAAAATTCTTAAAATCTACCGAAGATTTCCGATTGACTTTCGAAAATCAATCGAGAATCAAAAAAATAATTCCAATCAAAATATAATCATAACATGAAAGATTTTCATTTTTATGCGCCCACCGAAGTGGTGTTCGGCACCAACGCAGAGGAGCAATTGGCGCAACTAATCCGCAAATACGCACCGCAACCTATGGTAATGATACATTACGGCGGTAAATCAGCTATAAAATCAGGACTTATCGGCCGCACGGAAGACAGACTCAAATCGGCCGGCATACCTTATATATTATTAGGAGGCGTACAGCCCAACCCAAGGCTGAAGCTCGTAAAAGAAGGCGTGAGTATCTGCCGGAGCAAGGGTGTCAACATCATTCTTGCCGTAGGCGGAGGCAGCGTGATCGACTCCGCTAAAGCCATAGCCTACGGAGCGGTGTATGAAGGCGAACTATGGGATATATGGACAGGCAAAGCCGTGCCTACCACAGCTCTCCCGGTAGGCTGCATACTCACCTTGCCGGCCGCAGGAAGCGAAATGAGCGACTGCTCTGTGATAAGCAACGATGAAACCAAGCAGAAACTTGGATACTCATCTGACATCGCGCGACCAAAATTCGCGATAATGAATCCGGCGCTCACCACCACACTGCCTCCATACCAGACAGCCTGCGGCGGAGTGGATATAATGATGCACACCATGGAACGCTATTTCACCAAAGAGACAGACATGCTTGCGCATACCGCCATGTCAGAGGCTCTACTTCGCACCGTGGCCGATGCCACCGATGCCCTGATGAACGACCCCACCAATCTGCGCTACCGCGCGGCTATGATGTGGGCTGGAAGCTGGTCGCATAACGACTTTACCGGAACGCGCAACCTTGCCGACTTCGCCACCCATAAAATGGAACACGAACTAAGCGCACTCTTCGATGTGGCCCACGGAGCCGGGCTTGCCGCCCTATGGCCATCATGGGCAAGATACGTGATGCACGAAGACATCAGCAGATTCGTAAGCTTCGCCACAAATGTGATGGGCGTGACATGCGACTACACAGACCCCAAGCAGACAGCGCTTCGGGGCATAGAGGCTATGGAGTCGTGCTACACGCGCTGGGGCATGCCCACCAATATACCGCAACTCATAGGCCGGCCTGCCACTGACGAGGAAATAAAGACAATGACCGAAAAATGCACCAAAGGAGGCACTTTTGCTCCCGGATATTTCAAGAGCCTTAGTCCAGCCGATGTGGAGGCAATATACAAGCTCGCCAACAGCTAAAAACAACGCTAACGGTATTCCGTGAAATGCCCATATTAGGTAAAAAATGCCAAAACCTCTCTATTTAGATAGGTTTTAGCATTTTTTTTTGCTAAAAAAAGTTGATTTTTTTTGCTATTACCGTAAATTTACCGAAATTTGCATCCGTTAAATAAATAACACTTCTAACAATACCCAAAATAATGACAAAAGCAGAAATAGTAAATGAGATTGCACGTGCCACCGGCTTTGAGAGAGCCGACGTGCTTACTACTGTAGAAAAGTTTATGGATGTGGTGAAAGAGAATGTGTCCAAGGGAGAAAACGTGTATCTCCGCGGATTCGGGTCGTTCATCACAAAAACACGTGCTGAAAAGACTGCCCGTAACATTTCGCAGAACACCACCCTTATCATACCCGAGCACAAAATCCCGGCTTTTAAGCCCGCTCAGGTGTTCATGGATGAGGTACGTAAATCATAAACAAACCATCTGACCCTTACGCCAGAAAAAGCGGATTGGATAATTTGTCCAATCCGTTTTTTCTTTAATAGTATCTGTAACGCTACAGTGTACGGAATCGTACATTGCAGCGTTACAGATTTTATTATATATCAACATTTTGGTATTTTGGCACGCTTTATGCACATTAAAATATACACTTAGACATAATACACTTAGATATAATAAACATAGATATAATAAACATAGATATAATGGACAGAGAAATACCCAAAGAAGATATAGCAAGAGACCGCAGGCGCAAATGGGGAATAGTGACAGCTATAGCCATAGGCGCAGCAGCAATCACCGTATGGGGATTAAGTAAGCTATCCCCGTCAGTGAAATCCTCTGACCTGAGATTTGGCAAAGTGGATACAGGCACATTGGAAACCACGGTAAGCGCCACCGGACATGTGGTACCCTCATTCGAGGAAATTATCAACTCGCCTATATCCACACGAATAGTAGAGGTATACCGTAAGGCCGGCGACAGTGTGGACGCAGGCACCCCGCTGCTGCGTCTGGATCTGCAAAGCACAGAGACCGAGATGCAACGCCTTATCGACGAACACTCAATACACCATATAGCAAAGGAAAAAACAATAGCCGCCAACAGTTCGGCAATCTCCAACATGAGGATGCAAATATCCGTGAAAGAAATGGAGGCGGAAAAACTGAGGGAAGATATGGAGAACGAGCAACGACTCGACAGTATAGGCTCCGGTACAGGCGAAAGAATACGCCAAGCCCAACTCGCCTATAAAACCGCACGGCTCGAGCTCGCTCAACTGCATACCCAACTCGACAACACACTAAAGGTACAGCAAGCCGACCTGAAAGAACAGGACCTCAAGATAAGCATCGCCGCAGGAAACATAGAGCAAATGCAGCGAGTACTAAGCGATGCTCAGGTGAAAGCCCCAAGAAGCGCAACACTGACGTATATAATAAACGAGGTGGGCCGACGCGTGAACGAGGGTGAGAAAATAGCAGTGATAGCCGACCTCGACCACTTTAAGGTGGAGGGGGAAATATCCGACACACACGCCCAAAAATTCGGTACAGGCAGCAAAGTCATGATAAAAATCGGCAAAAACAGCCATAGCGGCACCGTAACCCATGTGGAGCCCCTCTCGCAAGGCGGTGTGATAAAATTCACCGTGACTCTCAATGACGATGACAGCAATAATCTAAGGTCAGGACAATCGACCAACACGTATATATATACAGATATAAAAGAAGACGTGAAACGAATGCCATTCGGTCCATACTATATGGGACCCGGCAAATACGCGGTATTCGTGAAAGATGGCGACAAACTTCACAAAAGAGAAGTGCAACTCGGAGAATCGAATTATGACTACGTAGAGGTAATCAGCGGTCTTGAAAACGGCGAAGAGGTGGCTATAAACGATATGAAAAAATACAAAGACAACAAAACCCTAAAAATAAAAGACTTACACCAATAATAACTAATACTACAATGATGATAATCAATCTTAAAGACGTGAACAAGGTGTATCGCACCGACAGAATCGAGACTACCGCGCTTGAAAATGTGAATCTGCAAGTGGAGCAAGGAGAATTCGTAAGCATCATGGGACCATCTGGATGCGGCAAATCCACTCTGCTCAATATAATAGGCCTACTCGACACTCCCACATCCGGCTCTATGACACTGCTTGGAACACCCACGAATAACATGGGCGATGTGCGTCTGTCGGCCTTCCGCAATGAAAATATTGGATTCGTATTCCAAAGCTTTCATCTAATCCCGTCGCTAAACGTTTACGATAACGTGGCTCTCCCTCTCACCTATCGGTCAGGGGTCAGCAAATCAGACACACAGCGTATGGTGAATGAAGTACTCGACCGATTGCAGATGACACACCGTATGCATCATTTGCCATCGCAACTATCAGGAGGACAATGCCAGCGAGTGGCCATAGCGCGTGCTATAGTGGGCAATCCCAAAATACTGCTTGCCGATGAACCTACGGGCAACCTCGATTCTAAAATGGGAGCAGAAGTAATGAATCTTCTTCACGAAATCAACAAAAAAGACGGTCGCACAATAGTGATGGTGACACACAACGAAAGCCAAGCTAAGGAGACCGACCGCATAATAAGATTTTTCGATGGAAGACAAGTTAAATGAAATTTCAATGTGGAATCTGAATGTATCATAAAGAATGTATCATAAAGAACGTATCATAAAGAATGTATCATAAAGAATGTGGCATAATTTATATGAAGTATGAAGATACAAGAGACAATATATGAGATGCGGCATCAGCCGGTGATAACCACTGTGTCGATAATCGGTACGGCCCTGGCGATTTTCTTAATCATGACGGTGGTGATGATGAATCAAGTGATGGTGGCACCATTCGCTCCGGAGAGCAACAGAGACAGATGGCTTGTGAACAGATATTTAAGCTTGAAAGCCGTAAACGAGGAAGGCGATAACAACGCGGCAATGAGCTATCACACAGCTGATGAAATATATCACCGTCTGCCAACCGCAGAGACTGTGACAATATTCGGTTCGAACTACATGACATTATGCAGCGCACCCGGAGGGACGCCAATCAATGTGGAGGCAAAGACAGTGGATGACCAATTCTGGAAAGTGATGGATTTTACGTATATCGACGGAGTGCCTTTTGACAAAGCACAATTCGACGGAGGCGAGCCGTTGGTAGTGATCGACAAGAGTGTGGCACAGCGCCTGTATAACACACCCGAAGCGGCCGGTAAAGATATTAGAATCAATTATGTGGATTACAAAGTGTGCGGAGTAGTAGAAGACGTGAGTCCTATAGCCGATATGGCTTTTTCCGAGATATGGATACCCATCTCATCCACCAACCAGTTAAACTATTCATGGAGAGATGGCATAATGGGGGCATTCCATGCAATCATTCTTGCCAAAACGCCCTCTGATTTTCCACAAATACGCAGAGAATTTGAAGAGTCGCACCGTAAATTTTTTAACGAGTTTGACGGCAAATACGAATACATACAGCGCGAGCGTCCATACGATCAAGAGGTTTCAGCCCACACCATAGGAGCGAATTTAGGGCCGGACATGAAGAGAGTGCGCAATTTCAATTATATTATCTATGCTATCCTTCTCATAGTGCCGGCAATCAACCTTAGCAGCATGACACACAGCCGACTAAGACGGCAAGAAGAGATAATAGGCGTAAAACGCGCGTTTGGAGCCACAAGAGCCAATATCCTTATAGATCTCTTAATCGAAAACTTCTTAATCACGCTAATAGCCGGATGCGTAGGGCTTTTGCTATCAGTGATATTCGCATATTTCGCATCCAATGCGCTTTTTACCCAAGGCTTTATCGATCATAATGTGGACACACAGTTCAGCGCAATAATGATTATGCAATGGAATACATTCGGGTACGCACTGGCATTCTGCTTCATTCTCAACCTCGTAAGCACCGGACTACCCTCAATCTTAGCGGCCCGCACCAATATCGTAAACGCACTGTCAAAGAGATAAATCCAAAGAATAGTTATGAAACGGAAACTACTAGCCCAAATATGCAACGAGTGGCGCAACAACCTATGGCTTGGCTTAGAATTACTAATTGTAAGCACAGTATTATGGTATGTGGCAGATGCCATATACTGCGAGCTGTCAATATACCACGACCCTCTCGGATTTGAATATGACCATACCTACGAGATAGTTTACTCATTCCTTGACTCAAAATCACCCGATTACGTGGAATACGCCACACCGGAAGAAGAAAGTAATGATTTCAGCACTCTATTAGAACGAATAAAGGCACGACCGGAGATGGAGGCCGTAGGCGCAGGGATAAACGCCATAATGTATAACGGCAGCAACAACGGATCATATCTACAGATAGATTCGCTCAGCACAGGCGGCCGATATATAATACAGCGACTTGTGACACCGGACTTCGTGCGCGTATTCAGATACCACGGGGCTAACGGCGAAACGCCCGATGATATAGCCCGAATATTGGAAGAGAACCCAGACGCTTTCTTCGCAAGCGAAGACATTCTAAAAGCTGCCGGCGTAAAAGACCTGAATCCATATGTAGGCAGATACTTTGAGAGTAAGAGCAACGGACTGGGACAGATAGTGCTAAAAGGCGTATTACAAACCGTGAGATACTCTGATTTTACGCCTTCCTGGGGCAGTCCTAGCGTATTACAGCCTTTAACTTCCGACTTCTTACCATATGCCAACGAGATTGTGGTACGCGTAAAAGACAATATGGATAAAGACATAAAAGACAATATAATGAAAGACGCTGCCACATCGCTGAAAGTAGGAAATTACTATGTGACAGATGTGAAAAGCCTGGATGAAAGAAGAGAAACGTTCAACAGATACATGAACAAGAGATTGGCATATTATATAGTGGGAGCCATATTCCTCTCCATAAATGTGTTTTTAGGACTGTTGGGCACTTTCTGGTTACGGACTCAGCAGCGAGAACACGAGATAGCCATCCGCAGGGTGAACGGAGCCACAGGTGCCGACATATTCAGACGCACCATCACCGAAGGCATCATTATACTTACTATAGTGACTCCCTTAGCGCTACTGATCGACTATGCCATAGCCGCCAACGAGCTCAACTCTTATTACAATCCGGGGTATTTTGTAGCCGGCAGGTTCTTTATGCTTGCAGGGGCGGTGTATCTACTTATGGTATTGATAATCATACTTGGCGCTTTCCTTCCGGCAAGAAAAGCCGTAAAAGTGCAACCGGCAACAGCGCTTGCAGAAAATTAAAATTTTCGATATACACCAAAGTATCTAAATATATATGAGATTACAGTATAGTAGTTATTATATGAAGCATTATATGATAATATTACTGATAAGCTTGGTAGTAACGCCAACCACCACAATGGCACAAACACAAGGGCAGCGCACACTGTCCTTGTCGGAAGCCATAGCCATAGCACGCACAAAATCAGTGGACGCATCCGTGGCTCTCAACGAGCTACGCACAGCCTATTGGGAATACCGCACCTACAAGGCCAACCTTTTGCCCGAGCTTAACTTTACCGCCTCACTGCCCTCATATTACAAACAATACTCCCCCTACTTAAACGCAGAAGGATCATACAGCTTCGTGCGCACCAACTACCTTGAGATGTCGGGCGAACTATCCGTAACACAAAAAATATGGGCTACGGGAGGTACACTGTCGCTCAACACAAGTATCGACTTTCTCCGTCAACTCGAGGTCCCGAAATACAACAGATTCATGTCGATACCAGTGGCAATGACCCTCAACCAGCCTCTATTCAGCGTGAACACTGCGAAATGGGACCGCAAAATAGAACCTGTACGTTATGCCGAGGCCAAGGCTGCTTTTTTGAGCGCAACAGAAGAAGTGGCCATGATGGCAATAACCCGATACTTCAACCTGCTCATGGCCATGGAGACACAGAATATCGCAAAGCAGAATCTGTCAAACGCGGAAAAGCTATACGAGGTAGCCAAGGAAAAAAGAGCTATAGGCCAAATATCAAAAAACGACCTGCTGCAAATGGAACTGAATCTGCTGAACGCACGGTCGAAAATGACAGACGCCGACAGTGAACACAAAAGCATGATGTTTCAGCTAAAGGCGTTCCTCGATATTGATGATGCTACGGATATCATACCGGAAGTGCCGGAAGTGCCGCATACCAGACATGTGGCATACGATGACGCCCTGAACAAGGCTCTCGCCAACAACGAATTCTCTCTGAACATACGCCGCCGGCAGCTGCAGGCCGACTACCAAGTGGCACAAGCCAAAGGCAATCTTAGAGAAATATCACTATTTGCCCAAATAGGATTCACCGGCATGGACACAGAATTGTGTGACGCTTATAATCCGCTAAAAGACAATCAAGTGGTAGAGATCGGTCTGAAAATACCCTTGGTGGACTGGGGCAAGCGCCGAGGCAAAGTAAAAGTGGCAGAGAGCAACCGCAAACTCACCCAAGAGCGCATACGCCAGGAAAGGCAGAATTTCAGTCAGGACATATTCATCCTCGTGGAACGATTTAACAACCAGCTCTCGCAAGTGAATCTGGCAATGAGGGCCGACACCATAACGCAGCAACGCTACGACACTAATGTGGAGACATATCTGATAGGACGAATATCCACTCTCGACCTAAACGACTCGCAGGTGTCAAAAGACGAAGCACGACAAACATTCGTGAACGAACTTTACCAATACTGGTATTTCCTATACCAATTAAGGAGCCTCACACTCTGGGATTATGTGGAAAATAAAGGAATCGAAGCTGAAATAGAACTTATATTAAGCCAAAATTAGTAACTTTGCAGCATGATACTGATAGCTGACGATGATAAACTAATACGTATGTCGCTGAAAATAGCCCTTGAGCGCAGCGGATACAAAGTGATAGCCGTACCCGACCAACAACAGGCACTCGAGGCATTGCGCACTACCCCCATAAAACTTGTGATTTCAGATATGAACTTCACTAAGAACACGTCGGGAGAAGAGGGTCTTGAACTATTGCGAAAAATCAAAGTGCTGAATCCGTCGATACCGGTAATCCTTATCACCGCATGGGGAAGCATACCTTTAGCTGTAGAGGGTATGCGTCTCGGAGCCTTTGACTTCGTGACCAAACCTTGGGACAACCGTATGCTACTGCAACAAGTGGCTACGGCCATTTCTCTAACGGAGCCGTCAGCAGATTCAGCCACCGGCACCCGATTTGACAGATGCGGCATAGTAGGCGAATCACCACAAATCAAGGATATATTATCAGTGGTGAAACGCATAGCACCCACCGATGCCTCTGTACTCATCACCGGAGAAAACGGCACCGGCAAAGAACTAATAGCCCAAGCCCTGCATGCCAACAGCCGACGCTCCGACGGTCCTATGGTGAAAGTGAACCTCGGAGGCATCTCCCACTCGCTATTCGAGAGCGAGATGTTCGGCTCTGCCAAAGGCGCATATACCGGCTCGGTACAGGAGCGCAAGGGCAGATTTGAAGTGGCCGACAAAGGCACAATCTTCCTTGACGAAATCGGCGACCTTGACCCGGCAAGTCAGGTGAAGATGCTGCGCGTGCTGCAAGAACACACCTTCGAGCGTCTGGGCGAGACCAAACCGCGGAAAGTGGATATACGCGTAATCTCCGCCACAAACGCCGATTTACCCGCTATGGTACGCAATCATACTTTCCGCGAAGACCTATACTACCGCATATGCCTGATCAACATACATGTGCCTGCTCTGCGCGAGCGTAAAAGCGACATACCTTTACTTATAAGGCATTTCGCAGAAGCATCAGGTAGCAAGGCGCACTTCACGCCTGAAGCCATGGATATGCTCAAAGGCCTTCCTTATCCCGGAAATATCCGCGAACTCCGCAACACTGTAGAGAGGTTGATATTACTTAGTACGGCTGACACAATAGATATTGACCACGTGAAAGCCCACATCACGCATATGGCCGACTTATCAAAGCCCAGGGCACTCGATGCCCTTGAACGTGAGGCTGTGGAAGAGGCACTACGCAAATGCGAAGGCAATGTGGCTCAGGCAGCCGCCCTTTTAGGAATCACACGCCAGACACTGTACCGGCGTATCAGAAAGCATGGGTTATGAAAGGCAAAGCGGTTTTCGCATGTCTCGCTTGTATAGAGATTGGCTGTATCATTTGGTCAGCAATAAGGGGTTATGACTATATTATCATAATATGTCTCGCCGCTATGATTATACTCACGGCGCTGCTGTACTTTATGCTCCTGCGCCCCATTTCAGCCATAGCGGATGGCATGAATCTGCTGCGTTCGCAGGACTATACGAGCCATCTTAGGCAGGTGGGACAATCAGACGCCGACAGTATAGTAGGGCTTTTCAACGAACTTATGGACAGGCTAAAAAACGAGCGAATCACAATTGAGGAAAAGAATCACTTTCTCGACCAACTAATCAAAGCCTCGCTACAGGGCATTGTGATAATGGACTTTGACGGGAAGGACATAATATCATCGAATCCCGCAGCTGCCGCGATGCTCAAAGAAATAGGACTGCCCGAAATATCAGACGGACAATCAGAAACTCTTCGCACCAACAAAGGGGAAGCATATAAGGTGACACGCCAATCGTTTATCGACAAAGGATTTCATCGGCCTTTTTATATCATAGAGAGCCTTACCGAAGAACTGCGCACCGCACAGCGTGACGCTTATGGCAAAATAATACGCATAATAGCACATGAGGTAAACAACACCATCGGCGGGATAGATTCGGTGATGCAGACCGTAAGCGAAGCGTCGGAGGGAGAAATCGCCGAAGCGGTGGAATATTGCAGAGAGAGGTCAAGAAATCTTACCGGCTTCATCTCCTCATACACCGAGTTGGTGAAACTGCCGCAGCCACGACCTATATCCATCTCGCTTTACGAAAGCATCAAACCTCTGAAAGCCATTATCGAAACATACGCATACCGCCACAATGTGAGTATCGAATATGACCTTACCGATACCGGCGAGGTAAACCTTGACCCTGTATTATGGCAACAGGCGATAATAAATATAGTGAAGAACGGTGTGGAAAGCATAATTTCAACCGGACGAACCGACGGTAAAATCTCTATTTCGAGTTGTGGGAAATCCACCCTGCACATCACCGACAACGGCGCAGGGATAACCGACGAGATTTCCCGGCATCTCTTCACTCCATTTTATACCACTAAAGCTTCGGGGCAAGGCATAGGCCTCGCGCTGACAAGCGAGATATTACAGCGCCACGGATGCAAATACTCGCTCTCCACCACAGGAGGACACACCACATTCCGCATCACATTCCCCGACACCGCACAAAAAAAATGAAGCAGACGTGTCAAAAACACTTGTCCGCTTCATCATGCCTAAATTAAACTACTTTCCGTTATTTCACGAGATCATATGATTTGAATACCTTGTGTATCTTTTCGAGGGCTGTCTCCACCTGCTCTTTCGTATGCGTAGCCATAAGGCTGAAACGTATGAGCGTGTCCTGCGGAGCCACAGCGGGCGAAACCACCGGATTGACGAAGATGCCTTCGTTGAACAAGTCGCGAGTGATAGCGAATGTCTTGTTGTTATCGCGTATGTAGAGAGGGATTATGGGAGTAGACGTATTGCCGATTTCGCATCCCATATTACGGAAACCCTCAAGAGCAAAATTAGTGATTTTCCAGAGATGCTCTTGACGCTCGGGCTCTGCCTGCATAATCTCAAGAGCCTTTAGGGCAGCGGCAGTGGATGCCGGGGTGATGCTGGCAGTGAAGATATATGAGCGCGAATGGTGACGGAGGAAATTAGTGATTTCCTTATCTGTGGCGATAAAGCCGCCAAGAGAAGCGAACGACTTCGAGAATGTGCCCATTATCAGGTCAACATCATCAGTAAGCCCAAAATGATTTACTGTGCCGCGACCGCCCTTACCGAACACGCCGATGCCATGAGCCTCATCCACCATCACAGTGGCATTGTACTTCTTGGCGAGACGCACGATTTCAGGAATGTTGGCCACGTCGCCCTCCATAGAGAACACACCGTCAGTGACAATGAGCTTTACCTTATCAGGATCGCACTTCTGAAGCTGCTGCTCCAGAGAAGCCATATCATTATGCTTATATTTATAATGGGTAGAAAACGACAAGCGGCGCCCCTCAATGATAGAAGCATGATCCTGCTCATCCCAAATTATGTAATCCTCGCGACCTGTAAGAGTAGACACCACACCGAGGTTTACCTCAAACCCGGTGGAGTAAATCATCACATCTTCTTTACCTATATATTTAGCGATAGCTGCCTCAAGCTCTTTGTGTATATCAAGAGTACCGTTAAGGAAAGGCGAGCCAGCACATCCGGTGCCATATTTTTTCGTGGCTTCGATAGCGGCTTCCTTTATTCGGGGGTCACTGACGAGACCGGAGTAGCAATTAGAGCCGAACATCAATACCTTTTTGCCATTGATCAACACTTCAGTATCCTGCTCTGAAGAGATAGCTCTGAAATACGGGTAAATGCCGGCAGCCTTAGCTTCCTGAGGCGCTGTGTATTTTGAAAGTTTAGCCTGTAATAGCTTCATAATAGCTTAGGGTTATACTATTTTTTTGGATTAGGCTACAAAGTTAGGTAATTTTTATAAAACGAAGCGCCTTATTAACATCTTTTTTGTGTTTTATTCGATAAATAGGCTAAATAAGCCGACAAACTTCAAACCGCCCCAAAAGACGGCACTGATTATCAATGCAGGCGGGCAGATTACTGATTAGAATCGTCGTTGCGCTTACGGCGCAGGCGTTCTTTATGCTTTAGAGAGAGGTGCAGAAGAAATATCACGAGAAGAGTGGCGGTGATGATACCGAAGTAGTATAAAGGTGAAGTGATGCCGGCCGCATAGTCGGCATATCCGATATAACTCATCACAGCAAGATAAACAAGCAAAAGCAGCGGTATCAGAACAGATTTTTCAGGCAGTTTCATTACAATTTAAAGGTGTTACTCCGTATCGGTGGGATATACGATATAAGGGGAATCCTCCGGGTGGAATTGATTGCTTGTGAGATAATAATAGACACGCAGACAGGTCCATGCGTCAATGGCGGCATATCGCTGCTGCTGGGCCGATAGGGTATGCGCTTCCCAATTAGTAAGTCTTTGGTTCTTGGAGATTTTCTCACCGAAAATTATGGCATAAATTTTCTGAAGAGATATATCCTTGATATGGTAATTTTTCACAAGGTTTTGCAGATCGACAAACCCTTTAGGCTCGACACGGCTCGAACGATGCATCACATGGAAATCGTCATGGATCGAAAGACCGATTTTTGTGATGGCCTGGTCTTCAAGGAGCGAGGCCATATCGTCGGTAATGCCAAGAATGTTGATGCGGAAGAGATAACAATGAGTCAAAGTGGAGAGCTGCATGAGGGCCACCTTATTGACATGCCCTTTCTTAAAAGACGGCTTAGTCTCGGTATCAAACCCGATAAACTTCTCATCCTTCAAGGCGGCCACGGCATCATGTGCAGCCTCAGGGGTATCCACTACTGTAATATCCCCGGGAAAGGTGACAAGCGGCATTGTAGCTACCCGATCTTTGGTTATTGATATTTGATAATCTTCTCGCATAGTGCAAAGGTAGACATTTTTTTTGCACAATGAGTGTTAAATAATACAAAAGGTTATGACTTATAGGTCATAACCCTGTACTTAAGCAACAAATGTAAAGCCATCAATGATAATCCGGCTATAGCATAAGCACCGCCGGGAGGTGCTAATTTAGTATAAGTCCGTGCATATTATCCACCGGGAAATATATGCGGGCAAATTGTCTGATGAAATCAATTGTCTTTTTACTTGGTTTAGCGTTTTTGATGTGCTGCATTTGGTCTGTTTTAGAAGTTTGTTGAGTAGAAGTTTCTTCCATAGGCATCAGTGTTTTTGCGTTTATACATTATAAACGATACACCACCGCATTTTATTGTGAATTAAATAAAAAAAATCTACCAACGGAATATGCGGAAAATAAGGCTCAAGGGATTAAGCGACAGACTGCGGCGCAAAGCATGGCGGGAGATATTATATGCTGCCTCACGCTGATAGCTCACAATCTTGGGATTCTTTCCGTCGCTTACGGACTTACCAAGCACAGCCATAATCTCTCGCTTATCGCCATATCGCGCCGGTTTTTTCTGCAAAATGTCAGTCATCACCTTTTTAATTTTATTCGGACGAATCACAAACACATTGTCATCATCCACCACCACATCCTTGAGCTTACAAGACCCATAGAACACCACCACTGAATAAATAGGTATTCCCCAATTGCGACATAGATTATCACGGATAGCGCGGATATGCCCTCTATTCTGCATCACCGGATTATAGAACCGATGCTTCTCGCGCCCATATGCCAAGGACTGAAGCCAATACTTCTGATGCGAATCGCCATAAATCCATCCACCATAATCCTTTATCTCAAACACTATAAGCCCCGAAGATGTAGCCACCACCAAGTCAGCCTGCGTATAGAATCCTGAGGATTTATAAAAATAGCAGTCATGGAAAATGGCGCGAGGGTCAACACCGAACTTAAGCAGGCGCAACACGGCACGCCGCTCCGACTTCTCGCCTCTTTCAAGCGAAGTGACCGACTTTATAAGCTTACGATCGGTGTATTTACGCCACAACACGCAAGCTAAGACGATTACGATTATGAATAAGAACAAATAATACATGGATACAAAATTACGCAAAAATCACATAATATAAATGAATTTTCGTAATTTAACATATCCAAACACAAGCAGAGCATCCGGCATTACACTTTTATTCCAATTTTTTTCACTTTAGGCAAAAATTATTAGATAAAAAATGAGTAATTTTGCACCTTGAAATAAAAAATATGCAATAAATCCAACTAAATCATAATTTATGAGTGTAAAAAGATTAAAAACAGGAGCACTGGCCATGAGTGTGGCCATGACAGGACTGCTGACATCATGCGGCGGTCAGCAGCAAGGAGGTATGCAACGTACAGCCCCCGAAATCACGGTACTTAAAGTGGAGCCTTCCACATCGGAGCTTCAGGAATCTTACCCTGCTATAATCAAAGGAAAGACAGATATTGAAATACGCCCACAAGTGTCAGGATTCATCACCAAGGTTCACGTTGACGAAGGCCAGCATGTGACAAAGGGGCAGACGCTATTCACCATTGACCAAGTGACATTCCAGGCTGCCGTGGACCAAGCCCAAGCTGCCGTAAACTCCGCCAAAGTGGCAGTGGCCAACGCACAAATCACCGCCGACAACCAAAAACGCCTATACGAGAAAAATATCATCAGCGAATCGCAATATACCACAGCAGCCAACCAGCTGTCGATGGCTAAAGCCCAACTGGCACAAGCACAAGCCGCTCTCGAAAGCGCCAATAAGAATCTATCCTACACAGTGGTTACTGCTCCCTCCACAGGTGTAGTGGGCGCAATACCCAACCGAGAGGGATCGCTCGCTTCGCCCTCGTCGGCTCAGCCCCTTACCACTATCAGCGACAACTCACAGGTATACGCCTACTTCTCGCTCAACGAAAAAGACCTGCTCAAACTCACCGACAACGGACAATACTCACTCAACTCACGCATCAGCGAGATGCCACAAGTGAAACTGCGACTTGCCAACGGGCAAATCTACGGGCTTGAAGGCAAAGTGGCCACAGTGTCGGGAGTGCTCGACAATGCCACAGGCGCCGCACAGGTACGCGCTCTGTTCGATAACCCCAGCGGAATGCTTCGCAGCGGCTCCACCGGACAGGTAATCATACCGGTAAATACCGACAATGCACTCGTGATACCTCAAAAAGCCGTGTTTGAGCTGCAAGACCTCAAATATGTGTACTGCATCAACGACTCCAATAAAGCCGTATCCACACGCATCACCGTGCTTGGCAACGATGACGGCAAGAACTATGTGGTGACATCCGGACTCGAACCCGGACAGACCATAGCCATCGAAGGCGTGGGCACCGTAGTGAAAGACGGCACCACCATCACACCCAAAATGGCAGGACAAGCCACACAAGCACCCCAAGCAGAATAATCTGATTACGCATAAGAGGTAATCGACAACATAAAAATCTATCCAAAATTATGAGATTAGACACGTTTATTAATAGGCCGGTGCTCTCAACCGTGATATCAATCTTCATTGTGCTGCTTGGTATCATTGGTCTCGTGTCGCTGCCTATCACACAATTCCCTGATATAGCGCCGCCTACTATATCTGTGAGTACCACTTACAGCGGCGCCAATGCACAGACCGTGCTCAACTCTGTGATAGCCCCCCTCGAAGAATCAATCAACGGTGCGGAGGGTATGGAATATATCACATCTACAGCCACCAACACCGGTAGCGCCACAATCACAGTGACATTCCGTCAGGGATTCAATCCTGACATGGCAGCCGTGGATGTGCAGAACCGTGTGGCAAAAGCCCAGAACCTGCTGCCCTCAGAGGTGCTTCAGGTGGGTGTGCTTACCCAAAAACGTCAAAGCTCCATGCTCGTGGGTATATCACTATTCGACGAAAATGGCACATATACGGAAGAGTTTCTCGAAAACTACATGAAGATAAACATCGTGCCGCAGCTACAGCGTGTCAACGGTGTGGGCGACGTAATGGTAATGGGCGCCGACTACTCAATGCGTATTTGGCTTAAGCCCGACATGATGGCTCAATACAACCTGATGCCGAGCGATATATCAGCCGCTCTTGCCGAACAGAACATCGAGGCTGCTCCCGGTGCGTTCGGTGAACAAGGCAACCAGACATTCCAGTACACATTAAAATATAAGGGACGCCTCTCCACACCGGAGGAATTCGGCGACATCGTGGTACGCGCCACCAGCAACGGCGAGGTGCTAAGGCTCAAAGAAGTGGCCGACATAGAGCTTGGCCGCGTGACCTACGGCTTCCACTCGAAGCTCAACGGCCGTACCGGCTGTATGTGTATCGTGTTCCAGACCGCAGGCTCTAACGCTACACAGATTATCAACGACTGCTTGGCACTGGTGGACGATATCAAGAAAGACCTGCCATCCGGAATCGGTGTAGCCGTGCCAATGAACAACAACGACTTCCTCTATGCCTCCATCTACAATGTGATAAAGACTCTTATCGAGGCATTCGTGCTTGTGTTCTTCGTGGTGTACCTCTTCCTTCAGGACCTGCGCTCCACCATCATACCCGCAATCGCCATCCCCGTGGCTCTTATCGGTACGTTCTCCGTACTCAACCTTATAGGATTCTCCATCAACCTCATCACCCTTTCAGCACTCGTGCTTGCGATTGCCATTGTGGTGGACGACGCGATAGTGGTGGTAGAGGCGGTGCACGCCAAGCTCGACCTTGGCTACAGCAGCGCTCGCCGAGCCTCTATCGATGCGATGAGCGAAATAGCCGGTGCACTTATCTCCATCACCCTTGTGATGATGCTCGTGTTCATCCCGGTGTCGTTCATGTCGGGTACATCAGGCGTGTTCTATCGCCAGTTCGGTCTCACAATCGCTATTGCCGTGGGCTTCTCTGCTATCAACGCCCTTACCCTATCACCTGCACTGTGTGCCATCTTCCTTAAAGCCAAGGACGACCACCGCCCTGTGGGCCAGCGCGTAGGAGAAGCCATCAGCGCATCGGCACAGGAAATGAAGCGCCAGTACAAGAACCGTTTCTCTCTGAACCTACATCCCGCCATCACCCTCTTGGCACTTGCCGCCACCATCACATTCATGATTCTTGAATGGTATTCGCTCCACAACATCACACATCTTGTGATAGCAATAATAGTGGCATTGATAGCTATCCTGGGTATGTTCAGCCCGCGTTTCCACCGCGCCTTCGAATCAGGGTACAGCAAGCTTCTGTCAGGCTATACCAAACTCACTAAATTCTTCGCGCGCCATAAAATCACATCTTTCAGCATCGTGGGCATAGCAATTGCCGTACTTGTATGGCTTATGACACACACAGCTTCCTCGTTGGTGCCCAACGAGGATACCGGTACATTCTTCGTGATGCTTAACATGCCTCCCGGCACATCGCAGGAACGCACAGGAGAAGAACTCGAAAAAATCAACGCCATATTGATGAAACTTCCCGGTGTGGACATGGTGCAGATGATCAACGGCTATAGCTTCATCGCCGGCCAAGGCCCCACATACGGTACGTTCATCGTAAGAATGAAAGACTGGGCCGAACGAAGCGAGGACGAAAGCGTGGAGAAGACCATATTGAAAGTATATGGGGCTACCCAGCAATACATCAAGGACGGTACAGTGGCAGCATTCGCACCGCCTATGATTACGGGCTACTCGGCCACCAACGGTTTCGAAATCAAGATGCAGGATAAGACCGGCGGTGACATAAATAATTTCTTCAGCATAGTGCAGACATTCCTCGGCGCGCTCAACCAGCAGCCGGAAATCCAAGTGGCATACACCACCTTCAATCCTACCTTCCCGCAATATATGGTGGATATCGACGAGGCTAAGGCCAAACAAGCCGGTATAAGCCCTGCCACCATCCTATCCACATTGCAAGGCTACTACGGCGGTATGTACGTATCCAACTTCAACCGCTTCGGTAAGATTTACCGTGTAATGATGCAGGCCAACCCCGAAGCACGCGTATCACCCGAGACACTCAACTCCATACAGATACGCAATGGCTCGGAAATGGCTCCTATAACACAATTCGTGTCGCTACGCCGCGTATATGGCCCTGACCTTCTCAACCGCTTCAACCTCTTCAACTCTATCAACGTGAACGGACAGCCGGCCGAGGGATATTCGTCAGGCGATGCTATCGCAGCCATAGAGCGCGTGGCAGCAGAGACACTGCCTCAGGGCTTCGGATACGAGTTCTCTGGCATGACGCGTGAAGAGGCATCGCAAAGTTCGGGTTCTACGGCCGTGATTTTCGGTCTGTGTCTGCTCTTCGTGTACCTGCTTCTATCAGCTCAGTATGAGAGCTACATGTTGCCTTTTGCCGTGATTCTCTCAGTACCATTCGGCTTGATGGGCTCGTTTATCTTCGCCAACATTTTCGGCATCGACAACAATATCTACCTGCAAATCGCCCTTATCATGCTTATCGGTCTATTGGCTAAGAATGCCATACTTATCGTAGAGTTCGCCCTCGAACGCCGACGCACCGGCATGTCGATATTCAATTCGGCCATCAACGGTGCATCAGCCCGTCTGCGTCCTATCCTTATGACCTCATTGGCATTGATTATAGGTCTGTTGCCCCTTATGTTTGCCGAAGGCGTAGGCGCCAACGGTAACCGCGCTCTCGGCGCCGGCTCAATCGGCGGTATGCTTATAGGTATGATATTCCAGATATTCATCGTGCCCGCGCTCTTTATAGCCTTCCAGAGCCTTCAGGAGAAGATTTCACCGATTAAGTGGAACGACGAAGAAAAGGGCGGTAACATCGAGAACGAAATCGAGCAGTACGCAAGATAACGCAAAATTGACACAAACGCCGCAGCCGGCATTAACCCCGGCTGCGGATATCAAAGAGACAACAAATGAAAATAACGAACAAAATAATACTTGGCGCACTGCTGGCACCAGCCCTGCTGAGCCTCAGCAGCTGCGGCATCTACACCAAATACCATACGCCCGACAATACAGCGCTTACAGCCGAATACGCCAATGCGCGCCAAGCCGGGCCCGACCAAAACGCCTTCGGCAATCTGCTGTGGGAGAATGTATTCACCGATCCGATACTGGCGGGATACATCAACCAGGCATTAGCCAACAACACATCACTGCGCAATGCTCAGCTCAATATCGACATAGCGCATGCACAGCTCAAAGGCGCCAATTTGGCATTCTTCCCGTCGCTCGCACTCTCGCCCAACGGCGCAGGCTCATCAGTGGCCGGTTCAAAAATGTCATGGACATACGCTCTGCCCCTGCAGGCAAGCTGGGAGGTAGACATCTTCGGCAAACTACGCAACTCCAGAAAATCGGCACAGGCAGCACTATACCAAAGCGAATCGTATGCTCAGGCTGTGAGGTCGCAGATAATATCAGGTGTGGCCACCTGCTACTACTCCATAGCCTCCGTGAAGCAGCAGCTTAAGCTCTACCGCAACACATCAGAGTTATGGAAAGAGTCGGTGGAGATAATGAAGAACATGAAAGAAGCAGGGCGCACCACCGAAGCCGCTGTGGTGCAGAGCACTGCCAACTACTACTCCATACTTGCCGGAATCACCGACCTCGAAGTGAGCCTCACACAGCTGCAGAACACCATGTCGCTGCTGCTCAATGTGATGCCGCAGGAATGGGAAGTGAGCGAAAACGCACAGCTTGCCGAACCGTCATTCCTCACCAAGGGAGTGTCGATGGAGTGTCTTGCTTTCCGCCCCGATGTGGCCGCCGCCGAGATGTCACTTGCGTCAGCCTTCTATGCCACCAATACGGCACGGTCAAACTTCTATCCATCGCTCACGATATCTGCCCAGGGCAGCTTCACCAATCTCTTGGGGTCAATCATCAAGAATCCCGGCGAATGGGTATACAACCTTGCCGGATCGCTTACTGCCCCACTCTTCTCGCGCGGCGCCAACATATCGCGCTTAGAGGCAGCCAAAGCCCAGCAGCAACAGGCACTCAACACATTTGAGCAGACCCTACTTTCTGCCGGTAAGGAAGTAAGCGACTACCTTATGACCTATGACAAAGCTGTGGAGAAAACCGCCTTCATCGAGCTCCAAGTGGCCAATCTTGAGAAATCGGTGGACTACACCCATGACATATTCGTGTACGGCGACGGCACCTATCTTGAAGTAATCACTGCCCAGCAGAGCCTGTTGTCGGCGCAGATGTCGGAGCTATCCAACCAGCTTACACGCACACAATCAATCATAAGCCTCTATCAGGCAATGGGCGGAGGCCGTTAATATCAATCCTTAAATATAAGTATCATGATAAGTAAATTAGCATATGTGAGCGAAAAAGCCAAGATAGGAGCCAACGTGACTATCCATCCATTCGCATACATCGACGACAATGTGGAAATAGGCGACAACTGCGAGATAATGCCTTACGTAAGCATCATGCACGGCACACGCATAGGACGCAACAATAAGATATACCAAGGCTCGATTATCGGGGCCGACCCTCAGGATTTCCGCTGGGGAGGCGACGAGACCTACTGCTATATCGGAGACGACAATGTGATACGCGAACAGGTAATCATCAACCGCGGAATCACCGAAAAAGGCGGCACGCGCATAGGCGACGGTGTAGGCATCATGGCACAGAGCCATATAGGCCATGACTCTCAGATTCTCGGTCACTGCGTGCTCGGCAACGGTGTGTCGATAGCAGGCGACGTGGTGATAGAGCCGTATACCATACTTTCATCGCACGTGGTGGTGCATGAGAAGAGCCACATCGGGCAATGGACACTTATCAAAGGCGGCACACGCATAGGCTCCAATGTGCCACCTTATCTGATAATGGCGCATAATCCGGCCAAATACTATGGTGTAAATGCTATGGTGATGCGTAAGAAAGGCTTTACCGACGAGGACATAGACAATGCGGCTAAGGCCTACCGACACATCTATCAGACACAGACATCTGTGTATAATGCGCTCAAGCGCATCGAGGCTGACATTGACGACTGCGAGATACGCTGCAATATCCTTAAATTCGTGCGCGAAAATCATCTTAAAATCGCCGGTGTGGAATCAGTGGACCAGCTATAGACCCTCGGAAATCTATCGGAAATCAAGCAATAAAAAAGCCGGCTAAAAGCCGGCTTTTTTATTGCTTGATACATTTTTAATCGAGATTGGGGCGATACTTGGCAGGATTGCGGAAATGGATACGATGCTCCACATACTCCTGCGCAGCGATAAGAGTGGGTTTGGGGAGCTTCTCGAAATAACGTGAAATCTCAATCTGCTCGCGGTTTTCGGATACTTCCTCCAGATTGTCGTTGAGCGACGCGTATTCCTGCAACTTCTTCTCGAGATCATGCTTCATCTCCATTGCTATCTGATTAGCGCGTTTTGCGATGATGCATACGGTCTCATACACGTTTCCGGTATCTTCCGAGAGCGCGATCATGTCGCGTGTCACGGTGTTGAGCGGAGCATTAATTTTCTTGTATTCCATATAGATATATGACTGAAATATATTAATCTTTAACGTATTTCTGTGCTATTTTAAGGATATTGTCGGCTTCTTCGCGATAGCGGCTGTCAGGGAAGTTGTTTACGAAGCTATAATATTCGTCCACCACTTCGCGAAATCTGTCCACCTTTTTCTCTTCGATACTAAGGTTGGCCTCCTGATACCTTGATTTTAGTATCAGCATTTCCAGTTCTTCCTTATATTTTGAGTAAGGGTAATCCTTAATAGCATTTTTTGCCACGATTATCGCACTTGCATAATTATTATTTTGCGCAGTGCTCATATACGTGCCAAGATTATAATAAAGCTGCGCATTCTCAAGCTCTTTGAGCGTAAGCTTGTCCTGAAGCTCGAAAATAGCTTGCTGGGCCACCGGCACCATATCGCTTTTAGGGAAATAGTCGAGGAATGCCTGAAGCTCCTTGATGGCCAGATATGTGTCAGTCTGGTCGAGCTGAGGCTCCGGAGATTCGAGATAGTATCCGTATCCGCAATAATATCTTGCAAGCTCGGTATACTTACCCTTTGGATAGCGGGTATAATAACTTTTGAAATACGAGCTGGCGCTTAAATAGTCCTTGTTCTCAAATTCGCTAAGCCCCAGCAGATACAATGATTCTTCGGCCTTGTCTGAGCCCTTGAACACTGTAATCACATCCTTTAACAATGTGGAAGACTGCACATATTTGCCCTCTTCAAAAGCCTTTTTGGCGTATTCGAACTTATAGGTATAGTCAGTGCTTTTCAAAGCTTTCTGATACTCGCCGCAAGAGCAGAAAATAGGGATAAGAAGTATATAAATTAATTTTTTTATCATTTTTGGTGTATGAAAAATACGTATCCGCATAATATTTTGCAAAGTTACGGATTTTTTGGTTGAAAAAGCGCAATTTGGGGGTATATTTTTCGTAAAAAA